>MDSV01112164.1_pt1 | contig 33350 bp, 31 predicted proteins | sample 810851 | NCBI WGS metagenome assembly MDSV01 (sample SAMN05326640, study PRJNA326480) | marine metagenome | isolation source: seawater | place: Atlantic Ocean: North East | collected 2012 | reverse complement strand
TAGTTACTACTCTAGGTACATCCGATGATGAGCAAAGATTTGAGAGCTTAGAAGGAATGCAGAAATCAAATTTTATGCTGCACTATAATTTCCCTCCTTTTTCTGTTGGTGAATGTGGTAGGGTAGGAACTGGAAGAAGAGAGATAGGCCATGGAAAATTGGCTTGGAGAGCTATTAATTCCTCATTACCTAAAAAAGAAAATTTTCCGTACACTCTTAGAGTAGTTTCTGAAATTACAGAATCAAATGGTTCATCTTCTATGGCAACTGTTTGTGGAACCTCACTAGCTCTTATGGACGCGGGAGTACCGATAAAAGAGCCCGTTGCAGGTATTGCTATGGGTTTAATAAAAGAAGGTGATAAATTCTCGGTTTTATCAGATATTTTAGGTGATGAAGACCATCTAGGAGATATGGATTTCAAGGTAGCCGGAACTAAAGACGGAATAACTTCTTTACAAATGGATATTAAAATCACTGGCATAACTTTTGAGATAATGGAAAAGGCTTTGGCTCAAGCCAAAGACGGCAGAGAACATATATTAGGAGAAATGAATAAGGCATTAAAGTCATCTAGGAAAGAGTTCTCTAAGCACACTCCAAAAATGGAAACCTTGAAAGTTGACAAAAAAGAAATTGCCACAGTAATTGGTAAAGGCGGAGCAACGATAAGAGAAATTGTAGAGACATCTGGAGCCAAAGTTGACGTTAAAGACACCGGAGAAGTTACAGTTGCAGCGCCTGATGAAGAGTCTAGAAAAAAAGCTATAGAGTTTATAAAAAATTTAATTGCAAAACCTGAAGTTGGAAAAATCTATAAAGGCAAAGTAGTTAAAATAATGGAATTTGGTGCTTTCGTGAACTTTTTAGGCAAACAAGATGGGTTGGTCCATATATCTGAATTAGCTGGCAAAAGAGTGGCCAAAGTAACCGACGTTGTTAAAGAAGGTGATGAAGTTTCTGTTAAAGTTTTAGGCTTTGATAGAGGCAAGGTAAAACTGTCTATCAAACAAGCAGTTGCATAAAATTTTAAAATTTGTACTCGAAATTTTGTGTTTTCTCATTTATTTGAAGTTCAATAGCACCATTTCTTAAATGAAAATTTCTAGCCATTTCTGTCAATGGAGATAAAGTAACTAACCTGTTTAAGTGGTTTGATTTCTTAATTTTTTTAAATACTTCTTTAACAATTAATTTTCCACCTCCCTTTTTTTTCGACCAGACTGTATAAGCAATGGCAATTTTCCCAACATTTTGGTCCCTTAAAGTACTTTGTAAATGGGCATCTCTAGACATCAAATCTAATTCCTCAACTGTCTTTGGAATCTCATTAGTAAAACTAAAACACATTATGGCACAAATTTCTTTTTTATACTTAACACCGTAAATTTTCCGACCAAAACTAGTTCTAAACTTGTTATCAAGCTCTGGTCTTACTGGATCCTCTTTTACATTGCACGATTTGAGCTCTATTAATTCTGCCCCTTTAATCCAATCAAAAAAAGTATCAATATTTTTACTTATAAGTTGTTTATTTTTTCTGATTCTCGCTTTAATTCTTGGTTTGAATTTTTTGGTATCTTTTGAGTAACGTTTTGAAGTGTTACTTTTCAAATATTTAGCTACCAATTTTTCTCTTACGTTTTTAAATATTTCTTTCATATTTTTGATATCAATTTAACTTGATAAAGCTTAAATTTTTTTAATATAATTGTTATGATTTAATTTCAGCTATGCATTTTTTGCAGGTTAAGAAATATTTTTGGGGTCAGGCATCCCTGCTTTATTATATCCAGCATCTACGTAATGAATCTCACCCGTTACACCTGCAGCTAAATCACTAATTAAATATAATGCAGATTTCCCTACATCATTTATGTCTACGTTTCTTTTTAAAAATGAGTGGTCAGCGCTCCACTTATACAAAAATTTTGCATCACCGATAGCAGATGCAGCTAGAGTTTTTATTGGTCCAGCACTTATAGCATTTACTCTTATTCCTTTAGATCCCAAATCTCTGGCTATATATTTTACGCTTGACTCCAAAGCTGCCTTACATACACCCATCACATTATAATTGGGAATTACTTTTGTTGACTCGTAACTAAGAGTTAGCATACTAGATCCGGCTTTCATTATTTTTGATGCCTCTTTAGCTATCTCGGTAAAAGAAAAGCATGAAATCAGCATGCTTTTGCTAAAGTTCTCTCTAGATGTATCAATATATTGACCAGTTAACTCTGCTCTATCAGAGAAAGCAATTGCATGAACTACAAAATCTAATTGACCCCATTTATTCTTTATTTCTTCGAAAGTTTTTACAATATCTTCCTTATTCTCAACATTGCAATTGATCAAATGTTTTGAATTTAAAGATTCTGCAAGTGGTGTAACTCTTTTTTTTAAAGCATCACCTAAATACGTGAATGCTAGCTCCGCCCCATTTTCAGACAAATTTTTAGCGATACCCCAAGCTATTGATCTCTCATTAGCTACTCCCATTATCAATCCTTTTTTTCCTTTAACTAAACTCATAATTAAACCTTTTCGAAAACCAAAGTAGCATTTGTACCACCAAAACCAAAACTGTTTGACATTACTGAATTTAAATTAATATTTTTTTCTACCTTGGTTACTATTGGAAACTTTTTTGCCTCCTCGTCCATTTCTTCTATATTGACTGAGGCAGCAATAAAACTATTTTTCATCATAATCAAACTATAAATTGCTTCATGAACTGAAGCAGCACCTAACGGATGTCCAGAAAGAGATTTCGTAGAGCTTATTTTAGGTATTTTTTCTTTAAAAGCTTCTGAAACCGCTTTTAGTTCAGTAATATCTCCAACTGGAGTAGAAGTTCCATGAGTATTAATATAATCAATTTTATTCTTAGATGTTTTAAGCGCCATATTCATACATCTCACTGCTCCCTCGCCTGATGGAGCTACCATATCACTACCATCAGATGTAGCACCATATCCAGTTATTTCTGCGTAGATATTAGCACCTCTTGCTTTTGCATGTTCATATTCTTCTAAAACTAATACTCCGGCACCACCAGCAATTACAAAACCATCTCTTGTTTTATCATAAGGCCTCGAGGCTTTCTCAGGAGTGTCATTATATTTTGAAGAAAGAGCAGTCATAGCATCGAACATCGCTGTCATTGCCCAATGCAGTTCATCACTCCCACCTGCAAAAACTACTTTTTGTTTTCCAAATTGAATTAATTCCATTGCATTACCTATACAATGACCACTAGTTGCGCAAGCAGAACTAATCGTATAGTTAACACCTTTAATTTTAAAAGGCACTGCTAGTGTTGCTGAAGCTGTGCTTGCCATTGTTCTCGGCACAATGAAAGGCCCCATCTTTTTTGGATTTTTTTCTCGTGTTTTATCTGCTGCTAAAATTACATTTTCAATTGAGGGCCCGCCCGATCCCATCACCATTCCTGTTAAATCATTACTTACTTCATTATCTTTTAAACCTGAGTCTTTCACAGCTTCTGCCATAGCAATATAGTTATATGCCGAACCGCTTCCCATAAATCTCATTACTTTTCTATCTACGTGTTCTTCAATTTTTATCTTAGGTTTTCCATGAATATGACTTTTTAAGTTATGTTCTTTATAATCTTCACAAAAAGTTATACCTGACTTTGAATTTAATAAAGATTTATAAACTTCATCTTGGTTATTGCCTAAGCAAGATACAATTCCAATTCCTGTTACTACTACTCTTTTCATTATTTAAATAATCCTACTTTCAAATTTTCTGCTGAATAAATTTTCTTACCATCTGCTTTAAGAATTCCATCTGCTAAACCTACTGTTGTACCTTCTTTTATAAGTATTCTTTTCATATTTATTTCATAAGTCGCTAACTTTACACTTTTCAAAACTTCTCCAGTAAACTTCACAGTGTTTACCCCCAAAGCCCTTCCTTTCCCTGGGTTTCCAAGCCAACCTAAGTAAAAACCAACTAATTGCCACATTGCGTCTAAACCTAAACATCCAGGCATAACAGAATCATTTCTAAAGTGACATTCAAAAAACCACAAATTTTCTTTTATGTCCAACTCTGCCTTAATTAATCCTTTTTTAAAAGTTCCTTTATTTTCGCTAATTTCTGATATTCTGTCAAACATGAGCATAGGAGGAAGTGGCAGTTTTGCATTACCTGGACCAAATAAATTACCATTTCCACATTCAATTAGCTCGTCATAGCCATAAGATGATTTTTTTTTTCATAAATTTTATATTTATTACTTTATTAAAGATAAATTTAATATACTATTTATTTAAAACAAATTTAAACAAAAATAAAATGAACAATAATCAAGCTTTTATAGATAAATTGAGAACATCTGGCCTAAGACCCACCAAACAAAGAATTTTAATAGCAAAAAACTTATTTGAGAGGAGTAAAACTTTTCATTTCACAGTTGAAAAATTAAATAAAGTAATTAACAAAAAAGGAAGTGCAAAAGTTTCCTTGGCTACAATCTACAATACAGTAGAAGCATTTACAAAAGCCGGTTACCTTAAAGAAATTTTAACGAGTAAAAGCAAAAGTTATTACGACACGAACATAAAGTCGCACCACCATTTTTATGATGAAGGCACAAAGGAACTTACAGATATCGACTATAATCAAGTAAAGCTAAGCAAAGTTCCTGTTCCGCCTAAAGGGAAAAAAATTAAAAATCTTGAAGTTATAATTAGAATACAAAAATAATTATCCTTTATTGACTTTATAGTTTAGAATTATTATAAACTATAATTATAACCAAAAAAATGAGCGTTGAATTTAAAAAAAATGGTAATGGAAAATGTCCAGTTATGCATGGCAGCATGACAGAACAAACAACACCTACGCATTGGTGGCCAAAAAATCTTAATTTAGATATTCTACATCAACATGACGTCAAAACTAATCCAATGGATAAAAAATTTGACTACAAAAAAGAAGTAAAGAAATTAAATTTCAAAGGAATTAAAAAAGATTTAATCAAATTAATGACTGATAGCCAAGAGTGGTGGCCAGCTGATCTCGGACACTATGGTGGGTTGTTTATAAGAATGGCCTGGCATTCAGCTGGAACTTACAGAATTGCTGATGGTAGAGGCGGAAGTGGAACCGGGAACCATAGATTTGCTCCTCTTAATTCTTGGCCTGATAATACTAACCTGGATAAGGCAAGAAGATTACTGTGGCCAATCAAAAAAAAATACGGAAATAAAATAAGTTGGGCTGATCTTATGATATTAGCCGGAAACATGGCTTATGAGTCAATGGGATTAAAAATGTATGGTTTTTCTTTTGGAAGAGAAGACATATGGCACCCTGAAAAAGATGTTTATTGGGGTTCAGAAAAAGAATGGCTACAAGATAAAAGATATTCAAACAATGGAGATCGTAAGTCTTTAGCTAACCCGTTAGCTGCAGTCGTTATGGGTCTGATTTATGTAAACCCCGAAGGTGTTGATGGAAAACCAGATCCTCTAAGAACCGCTCATGATGTAAGAGAGACATTTGGTAGAATGGCAATGAATGATGAAGAGACATGTGCATTAACTGTTGGGGGCCACTCAGTAGGTAGAGCACATGGTAACGGGGACGCATCTTTATTAGGACCTGAACCTGAAGCAGGAGAAGTGCATGAGCAAGGATTTGGTTGGAATAGAAAAGGTGGAGGCGGTTTAGGTGTAAACCAGGTAACTAGTGGTATCCAAGGCGCGTGGACAACACATCCTAATAAGTGGGATGATACTTATTTAAAACTTTTATTAGATTATGAATGGGAGTTAAAGAAAAGCCCTGCCGGAGCAAATCAATGGGAGCCAATAAACATGAAAGAAAGCGATAAACCAGTCGATTTAGGTGATCCATCAGTTAAAAGAAATCCAATTATGACTGATGCCGATATGGCCATGAAAATGGATCCTAGCTACAGAAAAATTTCTGAAGAATTCAGAAAAGATCATAAATATATGTCAGACTCCTTTACAAGGGCATGGTTTAAGTTAACTCATAGAGATATGGGACCAAGAAAATATTACATTGGACCTGATGCACCAAAAGAAGATTTAATTTGGCAAGATCCAGTTCCTCAAGGTAAAAAAGATTTTAGTATTACCAAAGCTAAAAAATTAATTGAAGCCACAGGCTTAAAAAACTCTGATTTGATTAGTACTGCCTGGGATAGTGCAAGAACTTATAGAAGAACTGATTGCAGAGGTGGAGCAAATGGAGCAAGAATTCGTTTACTTCCTCAGAAAACATGGTCAGGAAACGAGCCAGCAAGATTAAAAAAAGTTCTTGAGAAGCTAGAGAAAGTAGCTAAAAAAGTAAAAGCGAGCGTTGCTGACATCATTATTTTAGCAGGAAATGTTGGTTTAGAAAAATCCATTAAAAAAGCTGGTTTTAAAATTAAAGTTCCTTTTTCACCTGGAAGAGGAGACGCAACACAAAATCAAACTGATATTGATTCATTTAAAGTCTTAGAACCTCTACATGACGCATTTAGAAATTGGGTAAAAGAAGAATATGCAGTTAGTACAGAAGAAATGATGCTAGATAGAGCATCTTTAATGAACTTATCTGCAAAAGAAATGACGGTTCTAATTGGAGGAATGAGAGTTTTAGACACTAATCATGGCAGTTCAAAACATGGTGTATTTACTAATAAGCCGGGAGTTTTGACAAACGATTTTTTTGTAAATCTAACTGATATGAAATTTAAATGGAAACCTATAGGAAAAGACCTTTATGAAATTATAGATAGAAAATCTAAAAAAACTAAATTTACTGCCACTAGAGTTGATTTAGTTTTTGGGTCCAATTCTGTTCTAAGATCCTACGCTGAGGTATATGCTCAAGATGACAACAAAGAAAAATTTGTTAAAGACTTTGTTAAAACTTGGTCAAAAATTATGAACTCAGATAGAAAAGAATTTTTAAAACTTAATTAATTATTAACATGGTTGAATTTACACAAGGAATCTTCACTGCTGCAAAAAATGTTTACAAAAGCAACAAGGGTTCCATACTTAGAACAATAGTTTATACTATTGGTCACTTTGCGATTGCAATAATTGTTTTAATGTCAATTGCTGATGTTTCATTTTCAGTTGCTTTGACTGATGCAATAGTAGAACCATTAGCAAATGCAGTATGGTATTTCTTGCTAGATAAATTTTGGGCTTCAAGAGTAAGTAAAAGTTAAATTAAAGTCTTCCCCATAAATCATTTTTTTTAATCCAGCCATTATATTTTTCAACTTTAATCTTACACCACTCCTTTTTACATTTTTTTATTATACAAAGCCTTCCTTTGTTTAATGCGACTAAAGGTTTCGAATATATTGTAGGATTTTTAAAAACAATTATTTCCTCATTTTTTGCAATACCCGCCTTTTTTTTTGAGAGTTGGGAAATATGTATCCATCCTGAATTATTTTGATGATCAACAATTTTCCTAAAATTTCCTGATTTATCCTTAACTAAGACAGGCAAATATTTTTTTTTGTACTGTAGTTTTATAGGATAATCTAACGAAGGACCTTGTCTTAAATTGACTTTATCATTTCTTAAAGTTAAAAAATAATTTTCTGCAAAAACAAAATTTGGAATTATTAAAAAAAAAAGAATAAAAAAATAAAAAAATTTTATATTTTTTATCTTTTTGAACAATCTTTTATACATTTTAAGCTTCTTGATAATTTAATTTTTCTAAAATTTGATGTTAATGAATTAAAAGCTATCATTTTACCCTTCATGGTATTGTTCGGGTTTATAATTGTATTTATCACCTCATTTGCTTGAAGCGTTCCTGCCATTCCAGCTACAGTAGACATAATGCCTTCAGACTCACAATTATTCGAAACACTTGGCATTTCCGGCATAAAACATCTCAGACAAGGAGTTTTTTTCTTGAAATTAAAATTAAAGATGTGGCCATCAAATTTACTTATAGCTGCAGAAATTAAAATTTTTTTCTTTTTTAAACAAAAATCATTTACTAAATACCTAGTTTCAAAATTATCAGAACCATCACAAATTATATCAAACTTACTAATTATTTCTTCAATATTTTGTTTAGAAATTTTTTTTTGAAAACAAGATACTTTTATTTTTTTATTAATTTTTTTCAAAATTTTTTTTGCGATATCTACTTTTAACTTTCCAACATCTTTTGGCGTGAAAAGAATTTGTCTATTTAAATTCGATAAGTCCACTTTATCGTGATCAACAACACCAATATTGCAAATACCTGAATTAGCAAGATACATTATTAAAGGACACCCTAACCCACCGACACCTATGACTAAGACTTTTGATTTTTGTATTTTTTTTTGCCCAATTATACCAATTTTTTTAAGTACTATTTGCTTATAATTTCTTTTAAAATCCTGATTTGTAAAAATCATATTATAAAAAATTAGTGATTTTTTTTTGAGTTACTTAAAAAATTTTCCATTATTTTTTTTACTAATATTGAAGCTATAAAACTTTTTTTGTTTCTTGGTATTTTTTCTATTTGACCTTTTTTGTTAATTATAGAAACTTTGTTATAATCAACGTTAAACCCAGTTTTTTTGTTTGATACATCGTTAGCAATAATCAAATCACAATATTTTTGTTTTAATTTTAATACCGAATTTTTAATTATATTTTCAGTTTCTGCAGAGAACCCTACGACTAAAGTTGGTCTTGCTTTATTATTTTTACTTAAAAATTCGAGTATATCTGGACTTTTTTGTAGTTCTAAATAATTTAATTCAGTAATTTTTTTTTTTATTTTTTGTTGTGCTTTTGTTTTTGGTCTATAATCAGAAACAGCCGCAGCACATACCGCAATATCCACTGGAAGAGATTTTTTTACCTCTTCTAGCATTTGAACTGAACTCTCCACCTTTTTTATTACAAGATCTTTTGAAGAATTAATTTCACTTGGTCCAGCAACTAATGTAGTTTTAATTCCCATTCTTGAAAAAGCCAAAGCTACTTCGTAACCTTGTTTTCCACTTGAATTATTAGAAATATATCTTACAGCATCAAAATATTCTCTTGTAGGTCCGGTAGTTACTAAAGCTTTAATATTTTTTGATTTAAAAAAATTTTTATTATCAAAATATTCTTTTAAATAAGATAATATTTGTCTAGGGCTTGACATTTTGCCTTCCCCATATTCACCACACGCCATTTCACCTTTTTCAGGTCCTATAAATTTATAACCGTAACCAGATAAAGTTTTAAAATTACTTTGAGTAGCTGAATGTAACCACATCCTAACATTCATTGCTGGCACAAGAACAATATCTTTATTTGAAGCTAGTATAACAGTCGTTGCTAAATCACTAGCCTGCCCTAAAGATAATTTAGTCATAAAATTCGCAGTGGTCGGCATTACTAATATTAAATCTGCCCATCTAGATAAAGAAATATGGTCAATCTCAGATTCATTTTTTGCATCAAATATATCTTCATAAACTTTGTTATTTGTTAAAGACGTTATAGAGAGAGGAGTTACAAAGTTTTTTCCACTTTTCGTAAGGATAGTTTTTACTTTAACATCTTTTTTTCTTAAAAGCCTGGCTAGGTCTAAAGCTTTATAAGCAGATATACCTCCACCAACTATCATAAGAATTTTTTTATTATTTAGAGACATAAGTTTAATTAAAATACCAATAGAATTAAAATTACAATACCTAAAAAACCAATAATCATGTTATTTTTAAAATTTTTTAACTTCATTTCTTCAACTTCAAGAGATTTGTTGTTAAGAGCTCCTAGATTTAACCTTCCCTCCGCTATGAGTCGAAGAGCATAGTCTGCCTTATCCATAAAATTGGGTAAATCTGGTATTCTTTTCAAAACTTCACTAGAGGTATTTATAACTTGATCAAACTTTGTTTTTGGGTCTTTCATATTTTTAATCCACGTTTCAAGTATAGGCCTAGAAACTTCCCATATATTTGTTTCAGCGTAAAGTTTTCTTGCGACTCCCTCCACAACCACCATAGTTTTTTGTAAAATTAAAAGTTGAGTTTGTGTCGCCATATTAAATTTCTCTGTTATTTCAAAAAGTTGGGAAAGTAAGTTTCCTCCAGAAATATCCTTTATTGATTGACCAAAAATTGGTTCACCCACAGACCTCAAAGCTTGTGCAAATTTTTCTTTAGAAGTATCTTTAGGAACCAAACCTGCCTGAAAGTGAACTTCAGCAACCTTTATATAATCTCTTTGAACAAAACCATATAAAATTTCTGCTAAATATTGTTTATTATTTTTATCGAGCCTACCCATTATTCCAAAATCTACAGGTACGATGTTGCCTTTCTCGTCAACAAAAAGATTTCCTTGATGCATATCTCCATGAAAAAAACCATCTCTAACTGCTTGCGTAAGAAATTGTTGTATAAGATTCTCAGAAAGTTTTTTAAGATCTACACCAGATTTTTTTAAATTTTCAATTTCTCTTATAGAGGTTCCATTTACTTTATCCAAAGTTAATATTCTCTTAGATGTATAATTCCAATAAATTTTTGGAACATCAAATCCATCATCATTTTTGGTATTTTCATATAATTCATTAGCTGCAGCTGCTTCAAATCTTAAATCCATTTCTATATTAGTTATCTCTTTAAGCAAGTGGACTGACTCGATTAACTTAAGTCTTTTTGTTTTTGGAACTAAATTTTCTACAAAATAGGCTAATAACATCAAGGCATCTAATTCTTCATTAAAAAGCTTTTCTATATCTGGTCTTAAAATTTTAATTGCAACTAATTTATCTTCCTCATTAATCTTAATTTTAGCGGTATGAACCTGAGCAATTGATGCAGCAGCTATTGGTTCACTTAATTCAAAAATATTTTTATATAATTTTTCACCAATTTCTTTTTTTAAAACTTGTTTTGTCTCGTATGTGCTAAAAGGCGGAAGTTTATCTTGTAGTTTTGCAAGATCATTTGCAGTTTTTTCACCTATTATATCAGGTCTTGTAGCCAAAAATTGACCTAATTTAATAAAGGTAGTTCCCATGCTTTCACACGCATTACATAATTTTTCTCCTGGACTTAATTTTTGGTTATCGTATTTTTTTGAAGAGCCTAAAGACATCGCTTCAAAAAGAAACTTTACAGATAATGGAATATTGTAAATTTCATCAATAGAATTAATGGCACCTGATGTAGCTAGTTTTCTTGTAATTTTAAAAAGTTGAAAAATTCTTTTTATCATACTTAAATTTTCCATCCTGAATGAATGGCAGATATTCCTCCAGATAAATTTCTATATTCTACATTAGAAAAACCAACATTGTTTATAATTTTTAAAAGTTCATTTTGATTATAAAATTGATCAATGCTTTCAATTAGGTATTTGTAAGGCATTGAGTCACCCATTATATACTTTCCAATCAATGGAATAATTTTTGAATAATTTTTGTAAATTCCGCTGAGTATTTCATTTTCAACTTTTGAAAATTCTAAACACATAAATCTCCCTCCCGGTTTGAGAACTCGCAATGATTCTTTTAAACAAAGATTTATATTTGATACATTTCTAATACCAAAACTTATTACATAAAAATCATATGAATTATCTTTAACAGGAAGATTTTCAGCTGGGGCTAACTTCCACTCTATGTTAGTATATTTTTTTAGTCTATTTTTTCCTATTTTTAGCATATTTTTATTTGGTTCGACGCAACATATTTTCGATTTAGACATATTTTTATCTGAAATTAATTTTGCCATATCGCCAGTACCCGATGCGACGTCAATAACTGAACTGTTTATTTGAGGCTTCATCCAGTCAATCATTTTTTTTTTCCAAACTCTATGAACACCTAATGACATGACGTCATTCATTAAGTCATACTTTTTATAAACAGTACTAAAAACTGTGTTTACTAACTTGTCTTTATTATTTAAATTTGTCTTCATATATATTTATTTAAATTATATGCCAGAATTACCTGAAGTTGAAGTTGTTAAAAAGTCTCTAAATAGAAATATTAAAACTTTAACAATTAAAAAAGTTATAATTAAGACCAAAAAACTTAGATATTTGATTAATAAAATAAATTTAACAAAATTACAGGGAAAAAAAATAATTAATATTAAAAGAAGGTCAAAATATTTGATTTTTTATTTTGATCAAAAAATACTTTTGCTCGTTCATCTTGGAATGACTGGAAAATTTTTAATTAAAGAAAAAAATAAGTTAAAAAAAACCAGTTTTCACGATACAATTTATAAGAATACATCAAAACATAATCACATAATTTTTATTTTAAACAAAAACAAACAATTAATTTATAACGACATAAGAAAATTTGGTTTTATTAAGACTGTAAATTCAATGAAACTATCAAAAAATCTTCATTTAAAATTTTTAGGTCCAGAACCATTATCGAATAACTTCAATCTTAATTATTTTAAAAAGAGGATATTAAAAAGAAAAAGAAAAATTAAAGATTTACTTATGGATCAAAAATTTGTTTCTGGTCTAGGAAATATATATGTAAATGAGGTACTTTATTTTAGTAAAGTAAATCCAAGTAAGAATATTTTTAAAATATCACTTCATGAAATTAAAAATATAATAAAATTTACCAAGATAGTTCTTAAAAAGTCCATTAAGGAGGGAGGATCTTCTATAAAAAATTTTGAAAATAGTGATGGAAAAGTAGGAAAATATCAACAAAAGTTCAAGGTTTACAATAGAGCAAATCAATCTTGCAAAAGAGTAAAGTGTAAGAGCTTTATAAGAAGAGTAATAATATCAAACAGATCGACTTTTTTTTGTCCAGACTGTCAAAAATAAGAAGTTGACCGCGATTTACTTGACATATATATAATGAGCAAAAATTATGCCAAATACAAAATCTGCTATTAGAAGAGTGAGAAGAATAAAAAAACAAACTCTTGTAAACCGTTTAAGAAAAAGCAAATACAAGTCTGCAGTTAAACAAATGGAAAAATTAATTGACTCAGGAAAAAGCGATAAGATTAAAAGCTTTTTTCCTAAGTTTCAGTCGATTCTCATGCAGGTTGCTAAATCAGGCGCAATTAGTAAAAAAACAGCAGCTAGAAAAGTCTCTAAAATTCAAAAAAGAATTTCAAAAAAAAAATAAAGTAAGATTAAATCAATCTTAAGTTGATAAATTTAATTTTACATTCCCAAGTTGTTTAATTTTTTTAATTTTTTATTTATCAAAACTAAATATAGATATTTAATTTTCTAAGTTGTAGGTGTTATAATTTTTTTTTAATTCTATCCTTGCGTTAACTATACAACCAAAAACGAATTTTTTTTTATTTTTTGAAAATATTTCTTGAATAAGTTTCTAAAATAATAAATAAAATTAAATTCAACGAAATTAATTACATGGAAAAAAAATCAATTAAAAAGAAGGATATTTTCGTTTCCGAAGAAGAAAAGACTATAGACTGGTCCCAAATACAGGACTCTTTAGAAAAGAATTTCGGCACCGAAGTGTACTCAAGCTGGTTAAAAAATATTGAACTTTTAAAAGAATTCAACGATCACCTTGTTCTTGGAGTTCCAACAAGATTTTTTAGAGATTGGATTGTTTCAAGATATCTCGATAAAATTCTTAAACTATTAAAAACATTTAAAATGAGCCTTAATAGAGTTGAATTTAAGATTTCCGAGGACAATAAGTCTAACATTAATAGTTCTAACTCAAAAAACATTGAATTTAACAAAATTACAGAAATTAAAGACTCAATTTTGAATTATAACAGACTCAATCCTAACCTAAATTTTGATAACTTTATTGAGGGAACTAGTAATAAAATTGCTTTATCTTCCTCAAAAAAAATATGCGAGCAACTTTCTAGGTATAATCCTTTATATATCTATGGCGGTGTAGGATTAGGCAAAACACACTTATTAAATGCTATAGGTCTAGAATTACAAGAAAAGAATAATGTGATGTTCATTTCAGCTGAGAGGTTTATGTATCACTTCATAAAATCTATTAAAAAAAATGATATGGTCAATTTTAAAGATTTTTTTAGAAAGTCTTCTGTTTTCATAATTGATGATATTCAATTCATAAGGGGGAAAGAGGGTTTACAGGAGGAATTTTTTCACACCTTTAATAGTTTAATTGAAAAAAGTTCTCAAATTATTATTTCATCCGATAGAGCACCAATGAAATTAGACAGAGTTCAAGATCGTATAAAATCAAGATTATCGGGTGGTTTAACTGTTGATATTGAAATACCTGATCTTGAACTAAAAACAGAGATCATCCGAAAAAGAATATCGGATGTACAAAGTCAATTTAAAGAAAATTTTAAGGTAAGTGAAGAAGTAATAAATTATATAGCCAGTGAGTCCAAGACTAATATAAGAGAACTTATAGGTGTTTTGAATAGAGTGATTACTTACAGCAGAATTCATAAAAAAGAATTAAATGTAAATGATTGTAAGAATGTTTTAAAAGATGTTTTTAATCAAACGAAAGTAATAACGGTGGACAAAATTCAAAATACGGTGTCAAACTTTTTTAATATTTCTTTAAATGAAATGTTATCACAAAGAAGATCTAGGCCCTTAGCTAGACCAAGACAAATTGCAATGTATCTTGCAAAAAAAATGACAACAAGATCACTACCTGAGATTGGCAGACGTTTTGCCAACAGAGATCACACAACAGTTATTCACGCAGTTAAAACGATTTCTAAACTTTCTGAGAACGATGATGAAATGAAAAAAAATATCGTTCAAATTAAAGCTATGTTATTAGAAGAATGATATGCAATTTTCCGCTAAAAGAGACTTATTATTAAATTCTTTGAGTTTAGCACAAGGGATAATTGAAAAAAAAAATACATTAGAAATTTTATCAAATATTCTTATCCAAATAAAAGAGAATAAACTCATTATAGTTGCTACAGATTTAGACCTAGTATTTACCGACGAAATCGAAGGAATTACTGTAAAACAGGAAGGAAGCACTACTACTTCTGCAACTATACTTTATGATATTTTAAAAAAAACATCTTCAAATACAGAAGTAAGTTTTGAATTAAAAAGTGAGAATAAATTGAATGTTAAAACTGATAGTTCAGATTTTAATTTAAAATGTCTTCCAACAGAGGGATTCCCTAATATATCAGATAATTTTGTACAAGAAGGAATAGAATTAAATAGATCAAAGCTTTTATCTCTTTTAAACAAAACAAAAATTTCAATATCAAATGATGACACGAGACATTATTTAAGTGGTATATTTTTACATCTTACAGAAGCAGATGGTAAAAAATTCCTAACCGCAGTTGCTACCGATAGCCATCGATTGTCATCATGTAGTATAGAAATAGAAAAAGAAAAAAAATTTTTTTCATTAATTTTACCAAAGAAAGCTGTTTTTCAGTTGTGTAATTTACTGCAGGAGAGTTCTGACAAAGTTTTAATGCAAACAAGTGACTCAAAAATACAGTTCAAAATTGGAAAAGCTAAACTTACTTCAAAAGTAATTGACGGGAAGTTCCCTGATTACAGAAAAGTTGTTCCAACATCAAATGACAAAACTTTAATAGTTTCATCTAAAGACTTTATTGATTCAATAGAAACTGTAACAGCAGTATCTGTTGACAGAAAAGAGGGAGTAAAACTTATATTAGATAATGACAATATAAAATTTTCAGTTAATAGCACAAATACCGGTGACGGAAATAAGTCTATTAAAGCAAAATATAACTCTAATGAGATATCGATTAGTTTTAATTCGAAATATTTAATTGATATAGCTTCTGAAATCGAAGATAATAATATAAAAATTAATTTAAAAGACTCGGTTTCTCCAGTTTTAATAGAAGACAATGCTGATAAAAATAGTTATTACGTTGTGATGCCGATGAAAATTTAAGTTTAATCAAATTTAAGATTTTTTTTTGCTTTTTGGCTTAAAATCCTTGATATACAATGCTTTTTTGACCTCTTGTATTTGGGTAGTTTTAACTAAGTAACAAAAAATGATATAACTAATTTTCAATATCATAGAATTTAATGTCAAAAAACAAAGAAACATCATCCCAAATTAAAAAAGCTTATGCTGCCGATTCGATTAAAGTATTAAAAGGATTAGATGCTGTTCGAAAAAGACCAGGAATGTACATCGGGGATACCGAAGATGGCTCAGGCTTACATCACATGGTTTTCGAGGTAGTGGATAACTCGATAGATGAAGCGTTAGCAGGATATTGTAAAAATATTTCAGTTGTTATTAACAAAGATAATACAATTACCATAGAAGATGATGGAAGAGGAATTCCTGTAGATTTACATAAAGAGGAAAAAAAATCAGCAGCTGAAGTTATAATGACACAATTACATGCTGGAGGAAAATTTGATCATGACTCATATAAAGTTTCTGGTGGCCTTCACGGTGTTGGTGTCTCAGTTGTAAATGCTTTATCTGAAAAATTAGAATTAAATATTTTCAGAAATAACAAAGAGTATTCAATATTATTTAAAGATGGAAAAGCCTTAAAACCACTAAAAGAAATTGGAAAAACCAAAAAAACTGGAACTCAGATTACATTTTTACCTTCTAAAGAGATTTTTTCATCAATAAAATTTAGTTCTAATGTTCTTCAGAAAAGAATGAGAGAGTTAGCTTTTTTAAATAAAGGGATCCAAATAAAATTAGTTGACAATACATCTTCTAAATCAAAAGAATATATTAATAAATATGACGGTGGTATATTAGAATTTGTAAAATTTATAAATAACAAAAAACCTATTTTAGTAAATAAAAATGAAAAAGAAGTTTTTAAAAAACCAATTATAATTTCAGGATCAAAAAATAACGTAAATGTAGAATGCTCTTTAGAATGGAATGCAGGTTATTCTGAAGAAGTTATGGCTTTTACTAATAATATTCACCAAAAAGATGGAGGAACACATTTATTAGGTTTTAGAAGTGCTTTAACAAGAATTGTTAATAAATATGCCTCTGAAAAAAATAATTCTAAGAGGAACAAAATAACATTGTCAGGAGATGACATTAAAGAAGGATTAACGGCTGTTCTATCTATAAAAATGCCTGATCCAAAATTTTCATCCCAAACAAAAGATAAACTTGTGTCTTCTGAAATAAGACTTATTGTTGAAAATATAATTAGTGATAAAATTTCAACTTGGTTTGATCAAAACCCTTCAGTTACAAGAAATGTTCTTGAAAAGATAACCCAAGCAGCAGTAGCTAGGGATGTTGCTAGGAAGGCCAGGGACAGCGTTAGACGTAAGGGTACTTTTGAACTTACAGGTCTTCCAGGTAAATTAGCAGATTGCCAAATCTCAAAAAAAGATGGGACAGAATTATTTATTGTTGAGGGAGATTCTGCAGGAGGTTCTGCAAAACAAGGAAGAATGAGAGAATATCAAGCTGTACTTCCTCTGAGGGGAAAAATCTTAAACACTTATGTAAATAATAATAGTAAAAAAAATGGGTCTAACGGTGATTATGCCACAAGAGCCTTGGCAAAAATGATGTCTTCAAGTGAAATAGTAACTTTAATAAATGCTCTTGGTACCGGCTCCAAAGATTTTGATTTAGAAAATCTAAGATATGAAAAGATAATAATCATGACCGATGCAGATGTTGATGGCTCTCACATCAGAACACTTTTATTGACATTTTTTAATAACTATCCATTTAATCAACTTATCGAGAATGGAAATCTTTTTTTAGCACAACCTCCTCTTTTTAAAATTACTAAAGGCTCTAAAGCTATATACATAAAGGATGAAAAGTCATTGGAAGAACATATCCTTAAAAATTCTAGTAAAGATGCAAAAAAATTAAAGAGAAACTCTAAAGAATTTGTTCGTTTTATGGAAGAACAAAGAAAAAAAATATCAATACAAAGGTTTAAAGGCTTGGGTGAAATGAACCCGGAAGAACTTTGGCAAACAACCCTCAATCCTGAAAATAGAACTTTGCTTAAAGTTCAGTATACAAAAGGCTTAAAAGATAAATCTATACAAGATCAAAAGATTATACAAATCTTGATGGGAGATGAAGTTGGTCCTAGAAAAGATTTCATTACTAGTAATGCTTTGGATGTTGCAAATTTAGATATATAGTTTCTATATGAAATTTTCTAATTTGTTTAAGATAGAAAAAAGTTTACAATTAGATAAAAGAACTCTTGTTACTCTTAGATGGATTGCAATAATCGGACAATTAATTGCAGTTAATCTTGTATATTTTTTTTTAAAATTAGATTTCCCAATAATAGAATCATACGTAATTATTTTAATAGGAGTAATAACTAATATTTATTTACAGTTTCGAATTAAAGAAATTCAAATAAAAGATTTTATTGCTTTTAAATTTTTAATGTATGACTTGTTTCAGCTTTCTATTTTGCTGTACTATACGGGAGGTATATCTAATCCCTTCACTATATTAATAATAATACCGGCTATAGTCTCATCTACTTTGTTAAGTAATATGATAACTATATTCTTAAGTATTCTTACTTTAGTCTGTTTATTTTTATTAACGATATTTCATTATCCTTTGCCAGGTATTCACGAACATAACTTTACTTTTCCAGCTTACTATCTAGTTGGTTATTTTATCTCAATTATAATTGGTTTAATTTTTTTGAGTTATTTTGGAATTCGATTTTCTGGGGAGTCAAAAAAAAGATCTGATGCGGTTACTAAACTTGAACAAATAATAGCTAAAGAATACGAATTAGAATCTTTAGGAGGACAGGCCGCTGCTGCTGCTCATTCACTAGGCACGCCATTAGCTACAATATCAGTAGTCGCTGGAGAGTTAAAAAAAGAAATAGGCGAAAATTCAAATTACACTAAAGATCTAGATTTACTTATAAGCCAAACTAAGAGATGCAGCGAAATTCTAAAACAAATTTCTCAAAAGAAAATTGTAGAGGATAAGTTTTTTAGTTCAACTAAGTTTGAAGATTTGTTAAATGAAATAATAGAAAATTTCGAAGAATCTTCAAAAAAAAAAATTGATTTAATTACCGATGATGACAAAAATAAAATAGATTTAAAAAGAAATGCGGAAACTATTTATGGTTTAAGAAATTTCATTGGAAATGCAGTAAAATTCGCAAAAAATAATATTAACATACATTTAAAAAGCAATTTTAATAATATTGAAGTTATCATAGAGGATGATGGACCAGGTTTTCCAGAGGATATTCTTCCTTTAGTAGGAGAACCTTATATAACATCAAAATCAATCGATGTTAAAAATTTTGCCGGTTTAGGCCTAGGAACTTTTTTAGGGAAAACTCTTTTAGAGAGAAGCGGTGCAAAACTAAAATTCTACAATAAGAATGATAATAGCGGAGCTGAAGTTAGTATTTCATGGCGCACTGAAGATTTAAGAATTTAAGAATTTATATGTTAAAATTTTGTAAGCTAATTTAGCTACTAAAAAATTATATGAGTCGAACCCTTTAATAGGTGACAATTCATTTATGTCCGCACCAACTATATTTGAGTTTTGAGAGGCTATTCTAATTATATTTAAAGTTTCATCCCAAAACAATCCTCCTGGTTCAGGGGTGCCAGTTGCAGGCATAATACTTGAGTCGAATCCATCTACATCAAAAGTTAAATAAACATTTTTATTTTTTATCAATTTTTTAAACCTACTCATATCCCATTTACTTTTGTCTTTTGCCCAAAAAATATTTATTCTAGATTTATTTCTTTTTAAAAAGGGAATCTCAAACTTAGAAATATTTCTTATTCCAAATGAAACAACTGAAACATTTTTATTATCCAAACATCTTTTTATGGCAGATGCATGTGAAAATTTCTCTCCATTGTAACTTTCTCTAAGATCAGCATGGGCATCAAAGTGTAAAATACAAATTTTTTTAAATTTTTTAGTAAAGGCAGAAATACAACCAGGTGTAATTGAATGTTCACCACCAAGTGTCATGGGAAACTGCTTATTTTTTAAAACTTCACTGTTAATATCAGATAATGTTTTTAGTGCTTTTGTAATATTTTTATTTATTTTTAAAGGCCGTAGTGTTTTAATTCCAATTTTTTTGTAAGGTTCACAATTAAATTCTTCATCATACAACTCTACCTGATGAGAAGCTTTAATTATTTCTTTAGGCCCGTTTTTTGTACCTTTGCCATAACTCACAGTTTTTTCCATACCAAATGGAATTATAATGGCTTTACTTTTTTGTGTAACGGAAGCTTCGTAACCCAAAAAACCTTTTTTTTGGCTAAGGTATTTCATTTAATAAAAAATTTTTTGCAAACTTCTCTTTTTTCTATTTTCCCAATTTTTTCTGTGATATGCGTCACTAGCTATTAAAGGAACCACACTAGTTGCTTCAGCAAAAACCATCTGTTCTTTTGTTGTATCAACCTTACCCCAAGAACTAGCCTCTTTCAAAGTAGAGCTACTGCAAGCACCATCTCTTGTATCGGCAACTGTAATTTGAATAGCGTATTTATGCATATTTACTTCTTTTCCTAAAAGTTCAGCACAAACAACTGTGTCTTGAACGAAATTTTTCGGAACACCTCCTCCAATCATAAAAAGCCCTGACTCTTTCGATTGTAATTTAATTTCGGTCAATTCTCTAAACTCTTTAATAGAATCTATAGTTAAATGATTTTGTGGATTTTGTTCTTGATGCATTACCAATCCAAATCCTGCAGAACTGTCAGTAAAGGCAGGGCAAAAAATAGGAACATCATTTTCGTAAGCTAATTGAATCAAAGAATTTTTCTTTTTTGAATTTTCTTTCAAATATTTACCCAATTCTCTTATAAATTCTCTAGAAGTATAAGCTTTGGGCTTTAATTTGTTTGCTATCTCGCAAATTTTTTTGTCACAAGCCTGTAGCTCCTCTTCATCTATGTAAGTATCGTATATACGATCTATATAATTTTCTCTTAAAACAGTGTCATTTTGAAATTGGGAGCCTTGGTAGTGTTTAAATCCTAAAGCTTCAAAAAAATCCATATCTATAATTGATGCTCCTGTAGCTACTATAGCATCGACCATATTATATTTGACTAAATCGGCATATACTTTCATGCAACCAGCAGCAGAAGTTGATCCAGCTAAAGTTAAAAATATTGTACAATCTTTATCTTTAATCATTTCATTAAAAATTTTTGAAGCTTCCGAGGTGTCTCTTGATGTGAAAGACATTTTACCCATTGAGTCAATTATTTTTCTTGCATCAAATGATGTTATATCAATATGCTCAACTGGGGATTTTAAAAAGGAATTTTTATTATGTCCTATTTTAGGACTATTTTTCTGTTTCATTATGCAACTAAGTAATCCAACTTACTAGAGTTGTCGTACATTGACATAATTGGCTTGTCACTAAGCTCAAAGATTTGATTAGAATAGAATCCGTTGAATTTTGTTCTAAATGTAAGACCATAAGAACCTAGTTGACCTAACTCCAAATAATCTCCTTCTTTAATATTATTTGGAAGCAAAAAAGGACCTTTCATGTAGTCTAGACTGTCGCAAGTTGGACCATATAAATTAAAAGCTGTTTGTTTTTTTGATTGAACTCTTCCATTTTGGATCATTCGGGTAGGAAGAATAAAATTAGGAACACCTGCATCAAACAAAGTTCCGTAAGTTCCATCATTTATGTAGAGCTTTTGTTTTTTTCTCAAATTAACTTTTACAACTGTTGATCCACTTTCTGCAACTAGGGCCCTACCTGGTTCACACAAGATTTTTGGAATTTTAGATAATTTTAAATTTTTTAAAGCTTTCTTTATTTCTTCAATGTAGCTCTCCAAAGACTCTGGCCGTAAATCAGGATATATCGAAGGAAAACCACCTCCAACATTTATAGTGTCAGGAATAATTTTTGTCTTTTTAATAATATTACCTATTTCATTGATAGCTTTAGAAAACGAGACTTTATGCATACATTGAGAACCTACATGAAAGCTAATACCGATTTTCCTACCATGTTCTTTACACAACCTTACTAATCCTAAAGCTTCACTGGGAGAAGCACCAAATTTTCTTGATAAATCGATTTCAGCGTGTTCGTTTGAGGTTGATATTCTTACATATAAATTTAAATCTTTTGCTCCCTTTGTAATTTCTAAAATTTTCATTAATTCATCTTTAGAGTCTAATGCAAAATTTCTTACACCATAATTAAAATATGATTCAAAAATACTTTCTCTACTTTTTATCGTATGCATAAAATAGAGTTTAGCACTAGGCATTATCTTTTTTATTAATTGGATTTCATTTAAAGACGCAACATCAAAACTATCAATTCCATTTGATATTATTGATTTTAAAACTTTTTCGTGAGGATTTGTTTTAACCGCGTAAAGGACTGTTCCTGGAAATTTATTTTTGAAAAAATCCACTGACTTCTTTATGGAGTCGGGCCTAATACAGTACACCGGATAATCCGGTTTTAAAGTGTTAATTAACTCTTCAACGCTTTTAAATTTTCGCATTTCATGTGTCCCTCATTTGTTTACACAGCAAGGTTTTCAAAAAAATTTATAAAAAACCTTATTTCTCGGCATTTAAGGTATTTTCATAAAAGTGTAAAGAAAATAATTCAATAATATGTTTGCAATTTTTTTTTTTATACCCATATAGATGCTCATGAAGAGTTTAAATAAATCTTTGCCAAGTCTTAAAATCGGTGATTTCGAAGACAGATCTCTGATGATACTAGACGATGATGACCCTCTCAGAGAGAGATTGGCAAGAGCTATGGAAAAAAAGGGTTTTTCAGTAAAAACTGCCAAAAGTGTTGAAGAAGGACTGAGTATTGTAAGCAAAACACCCCCTAAATTTGCCTTAATTGACCTAAGATTAGAAGATGGTAATGGTCTTGATGTAGTAAAATCTCTTTCTAAGCTTAAAAGTGACAGCCGAATAGTTATGCTAACAGGGTATGGAAATTTGCCCACTGCGGTGGCTGCGGTTAAAGCTGGTGCCATTGATTATATAGCTAAACCAGTTGATGCTGACGATGTAGAAGCAGCTCTTTTAGCTCATCCAGAATCAAAGGCAAAACCTCCCGAAAATCCAATGTCAGCCGATAGAGTGAAGTGGGAACATATACACAGGGTATTTGAACTCTGTAATAGAAATGTATCAGAAACCGCCCGTAGGTTGAAAATGCACAGAAGAACTTTGCAGAGAATACTTTCGAAAAGATCGCCTAGATAAAAGGCCTTATCTTAAAAATCAAATTAGATAAAACTGCTAAAATTAAAAGTTTATACAATTCTATCAAAAGGAAAGGTTTAGCACCAATTGCAAAAATTTCATTAAAGTTTGTGGACAATCCTTTAAAAAACCATAACCAAATAATACCAAACATGTATATAAAACTTACAGAAAACAAAAGTTTAAAAAAAACAATAGCAGAATCTTGATTTGGTCGAATTTTGCCTGAGAAAAAAGCTCCTAATAAAAAACCAAAAAGATAACCGCTGGTTGGACCAGTGAAGTAAATTATTCCGCCTCCAGCAGCAAATACCGGTAAACCTAAAGCACCTTGTATCAAATAAATAAGAACACTTATAAATGCCAGTTTATAGCCCAGCATAATTCCCAAAAGCAAAACAGCAAAAGTTTGCATGGTTGCAGGAACAGGAGCCAAGGGAGTTTGCAATCTTGCAGATAAGGCCAATATAAAAGTTCCAATTAAAACAATAATTGTTCTTTTGATAAATTTAATATCTGTGATTGTTTTAGTTAATTCCATTATTACTATTTATATTTACTTTTCTTTTTAAAATCTAGCTATTTGTTAGCTGAACAAAAACATCCTCTAAATCGGCATCATTTGTCGATATATCTATTATTTCCAAACCGTTCATTTTGAGTATGTCTAATATTTGATTGAATTTAAAAAGTTTTTTTTCATATTCGGCTGTTATTGTTTTATTTTTATTAATTATAAATTTAATACCTTGTAGTTTATCATTGTAATTTATTTGTAAATTTTCATTTTTAATTCCTTTTACTTTAAACGTTACCTTTTTAGTTTGGATTCTGTCTAAAAGTTTTTGAGTTGTATCGAGAGCCACTAAATTTCCCTTATTTAAGATTGCAATTCGATCACACATTTCTTCGGCTTCAAAAAGATAATGAGTAGTAAGTATTATAGTTACTCCCAATTTATTTAATATCTTAACGTTCTCCCAAAGATTTTTTCTTAATTCAACATCAACTCCTGCTGTTGGTTCATCTAATACTAATATTGGTGGCTGATGTACCATAGCTTTAGCGATCATCAATCTTCTTTTCATACCTCCCGATAAATTTCGAGAATATTGTTCAGCTTGATCTTGAAGAGACACAATTTTTAAGATTGTGTTTGTTATTCTATTTTTACTTGTAACACCATAAAGGCCGGCTTGAAGTTCTAATAATTTTCTAGGACTAAAAAAGGCATCTAGATTTACTTCTTGAGGAACTATTCCAATTGATGCCCTGACTTGTCTAGGGTTTTTATCCAAATTGAAACCCCAAACCTCCACAAAGCCATCTGTTTTAACTACAGTTCCTGAAAGAATACTTAAAAAGGTAGTTTTGCCTGCACCATTAGGTCCTAGGACTCCAAATATTTCTCCTTGTTTAACATTAAAGCTTAAACTATTTAACGCTCTTAAAGGTGAATTATGACTGTTATTTTTTATGTAAACTTTGCTTAAATTTTCAACAGTTAGCGCAATTTTATCCATAGTAAATTTAATTATAACACGAAAAAAATTAAGGTATTATAAATTAATGGGTAATTTAAAAGAAACTGACCACTTTTATCTAATTGATGGTTCGGGATACATATTCAGAGCTTATTACGCTTTACCTCCACTCTCAAGAAAAAGTGATGGTTTGCCTACAGGTGCTGTTAGTGGATTTTGTTCAATGCTCTTTAAACTTTTAGAAGATTCAAGATCTGATGATTCAGAACATAAACCTACACACTTTGCTGTAATTTTTGATTCAGCAAGAAAAAATTTTAGAAATGAAATTTACAAAGATTATAAAGCCAATAGGTCCGAGGCACCTGAAGATTTGGTACCACAGTTTGAATATATAAGAAAATCTGTTGATGCTTTTAATTTGCCTTCCATAGAATTAATTAATTATGAAGCAGATGATTTGATTGCAACTTATTCTAAGAAAATTATTGAGGAAGGAGGAAAAGTAACAATCATTTCTTCCGACAAAGATTTGATGCAATTAGTTTCTGACAAAATAAGACTTTACGATCCAATGAAAAATAAAGTTTTAGGCGAAAAAGAAGTTTTTGAAAAATTTGGAGTTAAACCAGATCAAGTAATTGATGTTCAGTCTTTAATAGGAGATTCATCGGACAATGTGCCTGGAGTACCTGGGATCGGGCCCAAAACTGCTGCTGAGTTAATTAATAAATATAAAACTTTAGATCAAGTTTTAAAAAACGCTAATCAAATAAAACAAAAAAAACGAAAAGAATCATTAATAAACAATCAAGAAAAAGCAATTTTAAGTAAAAAATTGGTTACTCTTAAAAAAGATGTTCCAATCAAAGAAAAGCTTGAGAGTTTTATCTTGAAGAACATAGATAAAAATAAACTTTATAATTTTCTTAAAGACATGGAATTTAATAGACTTTTAAGTCAGGCTATTAGTTTTTACGGTGAAATTGATTTGAAAAACACTAGCAAATTGAAGAATAAAGAAGAAAATGAAAAAATTGATGTTAAAAAATATGAATGTATTTTAAACAAAAAACAATTAGATTTTTGGGTTAAAAAATTAAATGAGAATTCTGTAATTTCTATAGATACAGAAACTTCATCACTAAACCCCTTGGAAGCAGATTTAGTAGGCGTTTCTTTTAGTTATGAGGCTAACAAAGCTTGCTACATACCTTTAAAACACAAAACAAAATCAGAGTTAAGTAAAGAAATTATATTAAAAGCAATAAAACCAATTTTAGAAGATAAAAGTATAAAAAAAGTGGGACAGAATATCAAATTTGATTATACCATTTTGAAAAGAAACGGAATCGATATAGAACCACTCGAAGACACTATGCTTATGTCATACACCTTAGATGCAGGTATAAACAGACATAATTTAGATACTCTCAGTGAAATTCACTTAAATCATAAAACAATTTCTTATAAAGATTTGACCGGTTCAGGAAAAGATAAAATAAATTTTTCAGATGTAAGTTTGGAAGAAGCAACAAAATATGCCGGGGAAGATGCTGATGTAACTTTAAGAATTTTTAAATATTTAAAAAGAAGACTTGATAATGAAAAATTAAACAAAGTTTATGATTTTTTTGAAAAACCCATGATCAAGTTGTTATCAAAATTAGAAAACAAAGGTATTTTGGTAGATGAAAAATATCTCAAAGATTTATCAAAAAAATTTGAGAGTAAGATAAAGAAAATTGAAAAAGAAATCTACAATTTGGCCGGAAAACAATTTAATATTGGATCACCAAAGCAAATCGGAGAAATTATTTATAATGAACTTAAAATAGCTAAACTTAAAAAAACTAAAAAAGGTGGCCTAGCTACAGCTGCTAAAGTGCTTGAAGATTTAGCTTTCAAAGGACATAAATTTCCAAATCTAATACTTGATTGGCGTCAACTTTCAAAGCTAAAAAATACCTACACAGATGCTTTACAAGAGCACATCAATAAAAAGACTAAAAGGGTTCATACATCTTTTTTATTAGCAGCTACTAATACTGGTAGGCTAGCATCAAGCGATCCAAATTTGCAAAACATCCCAATAAAGTCTGAGGACGGCAGACAAATTAGAAAAGCATTTATTGCAGAAAAAAATAAAGTTTTTATCTCAGCTGATTATAATCAGATAGAAATGAGAATTTTAGCAGACATGGCAGATGTTAAAGAACTTAAAAAAGCATTTAAAAACAACGAGGACATACATAGTCTCACTGCAAGTCAAGTTTTTGATGTTCCACAAAAAAAGGTAAATGAAGATTTAAGAAGAAAAGCTAAAGCGATTAATTTTGGTATAATTTATGGTATTACACAATATGGTTTAGCAAAACAAATATCTGTTACGAACGATGAGGCTTTGAATTTTATAAATTCATACTTTAAAAAATTTCCGGAGATTAAAACTTATATGAATTCTACGATTTCATCATGTAGAAGGTTGGGTTACGTAAATAATATTTTTGGAAGAAGAATCCATCTAAGAGGCATAAATGATAAAAATTTTAGAGTAAGAAGTTTTCAAGAAAGAGCAGCTATCAATGCCCCAATACAAGGTTCGGCAGCTGATTTAATAAGGTTAGCTATGATAAAAATAGATGAAAAAATAAATTCAGATGAAAGATTTAAAACTAATATGCTTCTCCAAATACATGACGAACTTATTTTTGAATGTTATGAAAAAGATAAAAAATACGTAGAACAGAAAATAAAGGAATTAATGACATCAGTTACTAAGTCTGACCAACACATATTTTCTATACCCCTAGAGGTTAATATAAACTCTGGTTATAACTGGGGTGAAGCTCATTAATTTGATATAATAAGGTCTAAATTTTGACAATTTAATTATAATTATTAGAATACATTATGTCTCAAACTATAGCGCTCGTTGATGATGATAGAAATATTCTGACCGGTATTAGCATAGCATTGGAAAGAGAAGGTTTTAAAGTTCAAACTTATATTGATGGAGAAAGTGCACTTAATGGCTTAACAAGAAATCCACCAGACCTAGCCGTTATAGATATTAAAATGCCTCGTATGGATGGTGAAGAATTACTTAAACGAGTAAGAAAAAAAATGTCAATACCAATTATATTTTTAACCTCAAAAGATGAAGAGGTCGATGAACTATTGGGATTAAAACTTGGAGCAGACGATTTTGTAAAAAAATCAGGTGGTTTTTCTATGAAAGTTTTAATTGAAAGAATTAGAGTACAGTTAAGAAAAAAAGCTGAAGTTACAGATGACTCTAAAAATTTAATTGTTCATGGCAAGCTTAAGCTAGATCCATCCCAATTAGAATGTGAATGGAATGGAAAAGCTCTACCTGACAAATTAACAACTACTGAATTTTTAATTGTTAAAGAACTTGCAAAAAGACCAGGGGTAATTAAAGAAAGAGCAATGCTAATGGATATTGCTTACAAGGAAAATAGTGAAATAGAAGATAGAACTATTGATAGTCACGTTAAAAGAATAAGAAAAAAATTTAAAAGAGTTGACGAAAAATTTTCAGCCATTGAAACAAGATATGGAAGTGGCTATAGATGGAACGTTAGTTGATGAAAAAAAAATCAGCTTCAATACTTAAAAAATTTTTATTATTTAACCTTTTAGTTTTTTCAATATTAGGATTATTTACAATAATATATTTAAATGCAATTCAGCCGAATCTAGTTAAGCAGAGGATAGCCAATCATATAATTATAATAAATAATACTAAAGACCACTTAAATCGATTAAATGTAAAGTTTAATAATCAGAGCATACAAAAATTTTTACTCTCAACCAGGTTTCTTTTTCAAGGTTTGGACAGAGTACAATTTTATAGTTTGGAAGGTGATTTAATAGGAGACACTAATACATTAGATTTAGATAAAAGTGTTTTTTCAAAGTCTGAGTTTATAATTGAAGAGAAAATAGGTGAGGCAGGAAATCAAAATTTAGTAAAAGATGGTAAAAAAGAAAAAATTTTAGATATTGACGATAAATCTTTTTTTGGAAAAGATATTTTTATGAAATATCAAGACAAACCTATAGTTCTCGAAAATAAAATTAAAAATAATTTTTTTGTTAGTACTTTAGAAAAGGTGCAGCTTAATTCAGATTATTCAGGGTATATAATTGTTACAGAACAAGCTAATGACATTTTAATTGCTGTAGAAGAGAGAAGAAATTTCATAATAAGAACAGTTCTAGCTGTAGGATTGGTAATTTTAATATTCTCGTTATTTCTCAATAAATATATTCTTAGACCAATCAAGTTTTTAGTTTTATATACTGAAGCTATAAAAGAAAAAGCAGATACATCTATAGATGTAAGTAAATTTTTTGTTAGAGAAGATGAAATTGGTAAATTAACCAAATCAATTGAAAATATGACTTCAGAACTTCAAAAAAGAACTAATAGAGCTGAAACCTTTTCAACAGACTTAGCTCATGAGATAAGAAATCCTCTAGCATCATTGAAGGGGGCTTCGGAATTAATAGACAAAACAAAAGATTTAAAAGAAAGAGAAAAGTTATTAAATATTATTAGTCATGATGTAGAGAGAATAGAAAGGCTAATAACAGACTACTCTCAAGTGTTGAAAGACGAAGCTTCGTTATCTCGAGAAAAAATGGAAAAGGTAGATTTAATATCTATTATTAATAATGTTGTTGAAGAATTTAAATATAATTTAACAAATCAAAATAAAGATATTGAAATAAAAATCAAATCTATAAAGGTTAATGGAAAAGGTTTGTATGTCTTAGGTATTGCAAATAGACTAGAACAAGTAATTGCAAATCTTCTCGATAATGCCATATCTTTTAGCACAGATAAAAGCACAATAGATATCGAGATTAAAGAAAAAAAAGATAATTATTTGATAATAGTTTTAGATCAAGGTCCAGGTTTTAAGGAAAAATCTGTTCAAAAAATTTTTAAGAGATTTTATAGCAATAGACCAAAAAGTTTTGGAGAACATTCAGGCCTTGGATTAAATATAGTTAAGAACATAGTAGAGTTGCATAATGGCGTTATATCAGCGTCAAATAGAACAAACATGAATGGAGCAATGATAGAAGTGTCGCTTCCAAAATATATATAGCTTCTTTACTTGATAAGATTTAATTATATTGTTAAAAGAAAAAAATATCATGTCAAATGATTACAAAGTAAAAGATATAAACTTAGCTGAATTTGGTAGGAAAGAAATTTCTATTGCTGAAACAGAAATGCCTGGACTAATGGCGTTGCGCAAAGAATATAAAAATAAATTTCCCTTAAAAGGAGCAAAAATAATTGGCTGTTTGCATATGACAATACAAACAGCTGTTCTAATTGAAACTCTTATTGATTTAGGGGCTGAGGTAAGGTGGTCTTCTTGTAATATTTTTTCTACACAAGATCATGCGGCCGCTGCAATTGCTAAGAAAGGAATTCCAGTGTTTGCTTGGAAAGGTGAAACTGAAGATGAATACTGGTGGTGTGTAAAACAAACCATAGAAGGCAAACCAGAATGGAAACCAAACTTGTTATTAGATGACGGAGGAGATCTCACAGCTGAAATGCACAAAAAATACAAAAACCTATTGAAAGAGGTTAAAGGGGTTTCAGAAGAAACAACTACTGGAATAAAAGCGTTACTAAAAATGGAAAAAGAAAAAAAATTATTAATTCCTGCAATTAATGTTAATGACTCAGTAACAAAGTCCAAATTTGATAATTTATACGGATGTAGAGAAAGTTTAGTGGATGGGATTAAAAGAGCAACGGATGTTATGTTGTCAGGTAAGACAGCTATTGTTGCTGGCTTTGGAGATGTTGGAAAAGGTAGTGCTGCATCATTAAGACAAGGTGGAGCAAGAGTTATGATAACCGAAGTAGATCCAATTTGCGCTCTACAAGCTGCGATGGAGGGATATGAAGTAGTCTTAATGGATGAGGCTATAAGTAACGCTGATATAGTTGTAACTGCTACAGGAAATAAATCTATTGTAAACGCTGATCACATGAGAAAAATGAAGGATAGAGCTATACTTTGTAATATTGGACATTTTGATAATGAAATTGAAGTTGAAGCGTTAAAAAACTACAAATGGACCGAAATAAAACCTCAAGTTCATGAAATTGAACTCCCAAGCAAAAAAAGAATTATACTACTTGCTGAGGGTAGATTGGTAAATCTTGGATGCGCAACTGGTCACCCAAGCTTTGTGATGAGCGCCTCTTTTACTAATCAAGTTATTGCCCAAATAGAACTTTGGAAGAATTTTAAAAATTATGAAAATAAAGTATATGTTTTACCAAAACATTTAGATGAAAAAGTTGCTATGCTTCATCTAGAAAAAGTAGGTGCAAAACTTACTAAATTATCAAAGGATCAAGCGGATTATATTAATGTTGATACAAAAGGTCCTTACAAACCGGATAGTTATCGCTACTAGCCAAGTAGTTAATGTTAAAATATAAATTATCCCAAATAGATATAATTTCAAAAAAAATTATTAAAAAAATTCAAGATAATGACTGCCTATTCTTGACAGGTGAAATAGGAACTGGAAAAACAACTTTTACAAGAAGTTTAATAAATCAGTTGCAAAAAAAAAACAAAGTTAAAAAAACAGATGTTTTAAGTCCTACTTTTAATATTTTATATGAATATAAAATACGTAAACTAAAAATAATGCACTATGATTTATATAGAATAAAAAAAAGTCTAGAAGTTAAAGAATTAGGTATTTTTAATGACCTTGAAAAGAGTATTAAAATAATTGAATGGCCAAAAATAATTAATTTAAACGTAAGAGACAGATTAGAAATTTCATTTTACTATAGTGGAAAAAAAGAAAATGAGAGAAAAATAAAAGTTAAGGGTTTTGGAGAATGGAAAGGTTTTAAAATTAATGATATTTAAGCTTAAAAAAATAAAAAGTGATGCTTCTTTTAGAGAATTTTACAGATTGCATAAAGGCAAAAAAACGTCAATTGTTGTAAAATCTGAGACAGATAAACTCAGAAATCTAATAATTTATTGTGCTGTAAATAAATATTTAAATACTAAAGGAATAAAAGCGCCAAAACTTCTTAAGCAAAATTTTTCACAGGGTATGATAGAAATTGAGGATTTTGGAGACAATATTTTGTTTAAAAAACTAAAAGTCTCAAAAAATAAACTTAAGATTTATAAAAAATGTATTGATGTTATTTTAAAACTACAAAAAATTAAAACCCCAAAAAGTCTTAAACTCCATTTAAAAAAAAATTATATTTTGAAAAAATATAATTTGAGAGAATTACACAAAGAGTCAGATTTGTTTTTTGACTGGTATTTGAAACTTTTAAAAGGAAAAGTAAAAAGCCGAAAATATAAAAAACTTATTAAAAAAGAATTAAATTTTTTGTACAAGAAAATATTTTTTAAAAACAGCATACTTGTACACAGAGATTTCCATGTCTCAAATTTAATTATTAAGAGAGGTTCTTTGGGAGTTATTGACACTCAAGATATGATCATAGGAAATCCACTATATGACGTTGCATCGTTAATAGATGACGTAAGAATCAAAACTAATTTATCTCTAAAAAATAAAATATTTAATTATTATGTCAAAAAAAGAAAATTTAAAGATAATATGATTAATAATATTAAAAATGATTTTGAGCTATTATCTATTCAAAGAAATCTTAAAATATTGGGGATTTTTTGCAGGTTGTATCTACGTGATAAAAAACCAAATTACTTAAAGTATTTACCCTATACTTGGAAATTATTAGAATTGAGAATGAAAAGAAAAATTTTTCAAAAATTAAAACACCTACTTAAAAAAGCTGTAAACCAAAATATTAGAAAAAAAATAAGATTAAATGAATATTAAAAAAGCGATGATACTTTGTGCTGGTTTTGGTAAAAGACTTTTGCCTTTAACTAACGAAAAACCAAAACCCTTATTGAGTATTGGATCTAAACTCTTAATTGATTATTCAATAAGCTTTTTACACAAAATAGGTATTGAAGAAATCTTAATTAACACTCATCATCTTCATGATAAGTTTGAAGATTTCAAAAAAGAAAGAGAGACTAATATTGAAATTTCTCATGAGAAAAAATTACTTGATACCGGAGGGGGAATAAAAAAAGCTTTGAGTTTTTTTCAAGGTAATAATTTTGTTGTACTAAACAGTGATACCATTTGGCAAAAAGACTTTTTAAAAGATTTCATTAATCTTGAAAAAGAATTTCACTCAAAAAAGGCTAAATGCGCGTTACTACTTTGCAAAAAAGAAAAAAGTTTTGATACTGATTTGAAAGGAGATTTCAATATTAATGAAAAAAATGAGTTATCGAGGTCAAAAAACTTCATTTTTACGGGGTGTCAAATTTTGAGTCCCGATGTATTTGATTTTGTTAAGAAAGATATTTTTTCAATAAATGAAATTTGGGATAATTGTATTGACAAAAAAAATATCGTTGGAGTAGTAAGTAATGCTAATTTTTTTCACGCTACAAATTTAAAAATTTACGAACAATTAAAAGATAAAAATTTTGAAATTTAAATTTTTTTAGCTCTATTTGAGTC
>MDSV01159549.1_pt1 | contig 33355 bp, 32 predicted proteins | sample 810851 | NCBI WGS metagenome assembly MDSV01 (sample SAMN05326640, study PRJNA326480) | marine metagenome | isolation source: seawater | place: Atlantic Ocean: North East | collected 2012 | reverse complement strand
TGAATTAATTTTTTATTATCATATTTCCATTTCGATATTGTTTCAACCAATGATTCTAAATTATTTTCCTTAAAAAAAGTTCCATTATAACCTTCCTTAATTGAATTTGCCTCCGGCATTTGATTATTAAAATTATTATGTGTACAAACCGGTGTGCCATATGCTAATGATTGTATAGCAGTTAATCCAACATTACCAGGAGAGACACATAAGTTTGATCTAGAAATCAAATCTGATAAAATCTTTTGGTCATAGCATTCTCCATAGAATTTAATAAAACCTTCATCTAATCCTTTTTTAGCTAAAATCTTCAAATTGTTTTCTTCTTCACCAGTACCAATAATAAGAAGGTTAAAATAATTTTTGTCACTATTCATAATTAAAATAGCCTCAATTAACAAATCTAATTTTTTTGTTTTTGTAAGTCTTCCTACAAAAACTAAACACAATAAATTATTATTTGAAAAAAAATTATTTTTTAGTTTATAATAATCTTTTGAAAAATCTAACTCTAATGTTTCTATCGAATTGTATATCACATCTATTTTAGAGGCTTTAAATCCTTCATGAATCATGATTTTTTTTGAATGATTCTCATAAAGTAAATTTAAATGAGGTAATTTCAAAAATAATTTTCTGAAAATTTTCTTTATAAACGATTCATTTCCGTAAAGTCCATGACCCCAAAAAACTACTTTCTTATTTCTAAGCCTAGCAATTAAAGCTCCTATCCAAGTAGTTATAATATACATTTCCCCTAAAAAAACAATTGAATCATAATTTGACATTAAAACATTTTTTAGAACATTTTTTTGCCAAAACAAAACCTTCTTTTTAAACCAAAAGTTTTTTGTGAAAATGAATCTTTCTAAATAAAATTTTTCAAAAGAATCTAAATTGATTTTATTTATGTCCCTAGGGTCTTCATTACTGAAAAGAAAGTATGAAGTAATTTCTTTATGACAAAGAAGAGCGTTAATTATTCCTAGTCTATAGTGAGGCATTATGCTAAATACAAATAAAACTTTATTATTTATTTTCACTCAAAAAGCTTTTGATTAAAGAATCTACCATATCGGTAATGAGAAAAAACATTAGTGAAATAAACTGCCTTCATTAAAAAATAAAATTTTTTTTCTCCAGCTCTGAATAAGTTTTTTTTACTCCATCATGAAGATTAATTTCATGTTCCCATCCAAGAGAATTCAATCTTGAAGAATTTAAAAGCTTTCTTGGTGTTCCATCAGGCTTACTATTATCCCAAACTATTGGCCCTTTATGCCCAACAATTTTCTGAACCATAAGAGAAAGATTTTTAATCGATATTTCTTCACCAGAGCCAACATTATAAATATTGTCATGCGTCTTAGATTTTAACAAAAAGAAAATTGCGCTAGCTAAATCATCCACATGCAAAAATTCCCTTAAAGGCTCACCCGAACCCCAAAGAACAACAGGTAAGTCCCCTTTAACTTTGGCTTCATGAAATTTTCTTATTAATGCAGGTAAAACATGTGATTTTTTCAAATCATAATTATCATTTGGACCATACATGTTTGTTGGCATAAGCGAAACATAATCCTTTTTATATACTCTTCTTATAGATTCAATTAATTTAACACCTGAAATTTTGGCAATGGCATACCATTGATTAGATTTCTCCAATTGTCCTTCCAATAAATACTCTTCTTTGATTGGTTGATTTGCCATTCTCGGATATATGCATGAGCTCCCTAAAAAAATAAATTTTTCAACATCATTTTCAAGTGCCGCTTTTATAAGATTATTTTGAATTAACATATTGCTCATTAAAAAATCATATGGATATTCATTGTTTGCCCATATTCCTCCAACTTTAGCAGCAGCTGCAATTACTGCTTTAGGGGTTTCATGTTTAAAAAAACCTGCTACATCATCTTGTTTAGTAAGATCTAATTCTTTTTTAGTTTTATATATAAGTTGATTATATCCTTTTCTCTTAAGTAATCTTAAACATGCCGAGCCAACCATCCCTTGATGGCCTGCGATATATATTTTTGAATTTTGCTTCAAATTAGAACTCGTTTTGATAATTTGTTGTGTTGAATCCTTTTTCATTTAAATGCTTATCTTTTGACATTAATTTCAAGTCTGAATCCATCATTTCATCAACTAAATTTTTAAGATTATATTTTGGTTTCCATCCTAATTTTGAATTTGCCTTAGATGAGTCCCCAACCAATAAATCAACTTCAGTTGGCCTAAAATACTTTTCATCAACTGACACAACTTCCTTGCCAATAGGCAATTGATACTTGGGATTAGAACAAGAAATAACATAACCCTTTTCATTTAATTTAGTGCCCTCAAATTTCAGTTTAATTCCAATAAAATTAAAGCTCATCTTAACAAAATCTCTTACTGAAGTTGTTTTCCCTGTTGCAATAACCCAGTCCTCGGGTTTTTTGGCCTGCAAAATCATCCACATCACCCTAACATAATCTTTTGCGTGCCCCCAATCTCTTTTTGCGTCAAGATTACCTAAATACAATTTTTCCTGCATCCCAAGAGCAATTCGAGATGTAGCTCTAGTTATTTTCCTAGTTACAAAAGTTTCACCTCGAACTGGTGATTCGTGATTAAATAAAATTCCATTACACGCAAAAATATTGTATGCCTCTCTATAATTTATAGTAATCCAATAAGCATACATTTTTGCGACAGCATAAGGGCTTCTTGGATAAAAGGGGGTTGTTTCTGATTGAGGAGTTTGTTGAACTTCCCCATACAATTCAGATGTAGAAGCTTGATAAATTTTAATTTTATTTTCAAGTTTCAAAAAACGTATTGCCTCAAGAAGTCTCAATGTTCCTAATCCATCAGCGTTAGCAGTATATTCTGGCATTTCAAATGAAACCGCTACATGACTCATTGCTGCAAGATTATATATTTCATGAGGATTGATTTCTTTTATTAAACGAATTAAGTTTGTTGAATCAGTCATATCTCCATAATGAAGTATAAATTTTCTGTTTTTAGAATGAGGGTCCTGATATAAATGATCTATTCTGTCTGTATTGAAAAGAGAAGTCCTTCTTTTAAGCCCATGAACAATATATCCCTTGTTCAACAAAAATTCTGCTAAGTAGGACCCATCCTGGCCTGTTATTCCAGTAATTAAAGCAACTCTATCTTTCATAATTATTTAAAATTAATTTTTCTTTTCTATTTTTAGAATAGAATGGGGTTGAATTAAACATAGTCCATTCGTAATTAATTTTTCGCCATCATCTTTTTTAAAAGTCCAACTTCTCAAAATATCATTTTGTTTTTTTAAGTCAAAATCTAATTTAAAATCAATGAATTTGTGTAATAAAACATCCTGATGATTATCAATAAAAGATGATATAGATTTTTTTGAGAAAATGTTCCATCCAGATTCTCGAAAATCTTTATTATAATCTATTGAATGATTGTATTTTATATATACATCCAAATCAAATCGATTAAAAAGAGAATGAACCAATATAAATCCTCCAGGTTTTGTCCAATAAATCAAATTAGACAAAATCTCTTCGAAAGAATCAAATATTGGCAAAACTCCTATAGAGAGAGAAAAATCATTACAGTTTTTTTTTGATGTTTTTATATCTGTTATGTCTCCTTTCAAAAATTTAACTCCCTTTACTTTACTTTTTGCTTTATGAATTAATTTATCAACATGTTCATATCCTATTATCTCATGGTTATTAAATTCTTTGAATAAAGAATATTCTAGTTCTCCTGCTGCACAGCCATAATCGGAAATTCTAATTTTAGGACTATCTATAGACATATTAGTTTTTATTAATTTAATTATTTCCAGATGAATTTTTTTAGGATCCTTATATCTGTTTTCTTTTATATACATAATCTCATCGTGCTTGCGAACTATTTTTTTCATATATCAAAGATTTAATCTTCCAATCCTTCATTAAAAACCGTATGCCTTAATTTCCAATTATCTTGAGAATCTTTGCCCCATAAATGAGGTGATCTAAATTTATCTACTAACTCTTTCTTAAAATAATCAGGATCAATATCAAGAAAATCCATGATTTCATTAAAATATCTATCTGGAAATTCTCCATCAAATCTTTTAACAAGAGTAACCCCCTCTTCTCTTGTCAAATGTTTATTTCTAATCTCTTGAGAAGCATCATATGTAGCTCTCCCTATGCCAAATTTTATAAAAGTTGTATAGTAATGTAGATCATCAATTTTGTCATCAATGCTTTGGTACTTACTATATGTCCCCTGTGATCGAAACGGTCTTGCTTTAAAACCTGTATTTTCAACAGAATAATAGTAAACTTCCTGAGGAGTCCACTTTAGATAATATCCTAAGTAGTGCACTTCTGTTTTAGAATTTATTAACTCAGTCTTTGATATAGGTAGGTATGGGATTAAATCATTTTTTTCTATCCCATATTTCTCCTTTAATTCTTTAATCGAAACTCCTCCCAAATAAATTTCTTCAATATTTCTCATGGTGAAGTATGATTTATCCTTAATTGAAGTATAGTTCTCAGCAATAGGATTGCCGTATTCAGTTGGATTTTCTCCATAAAATATTAAATCAATTCCAAAGTTTGAAGCTATTCTAGGCGCAATATTCATTTGCCCTAAAATAAAAGTCTGAAAAGGGTGCAATAAATTTTCTACTGAAAGCTTCGTGAGAAGTTTTAACACTTCCCCATTTCTATTATATGATATATTATCGAATCCTCCTATTTCTAACCAATTTTTAAAATTTTCATACCCGTAATCTGTGTACATAAAAGGAGGCCAAGTAACAGTTAAAGGATTCATGCCATATTTATATTTTAAAATATGTGACTGATATGCACTATCCTTGCCTCCCGAACCAGGTACTAAACAATCATAAGACCCGTCTTTTTTTCTATGTTTATCTAATAATTTAAGTAATTCTTTTTCTCTTTTGTCCCAATTAATTTTTTCTTTAGATTCAGAAACCTTACATGCGGAACAAACACTATTTTCATCAATTTCTAGTGTCGATTTTTTATTGGTCAATCTATGTCTGAATTCTCTAGTAGAATTAGGCTTTTGATTAGACATAACACATTTACTGCAAAATTTTACTTCATTTGGCAAACCATAAAAAGCTGCTTTTTTATTTTTCATATTAAATCATTTAGCATTGCCCAATTTTTATATATTGCCAGTCCAATTGTTCCACTTTTTTCAGGATGAAACTGAGTTGCAAAGATATTTTTATTATTTGAGATACTTGACACGTATTCAAAGTTTTCATAATTAGTTGTGGAAAGAATATTACTTTCATGATAAGGAATAGCATAATATGAATGAATGAAATACATGTAATCATTCTTTTTCAAAGTTTTCAGTGGAGAATTTCTCCATAATTGATTATTGGAATTTTTAATTGTATTCCAACCTATTTGAGGTATTCTCATCCTTTTATTAAATACATCCCCTTTTTTAAATTTTTTTATACTCCCTTTTATATGTCCTAGCCCTTCTGTCTTTCCAAACTCTTCACTGTCGCTAAATAATAATTGCATCCCAAGACAAATTCCAAATAAAGGCTTACTTTCAAAAATGAAATCATTTAATGGATTTATTAAATCTAATTTTTTGATATTATCCATTGCTTTATAATATGACCCTACCCCAGGTAAGATTATCGCATCAGCCTTTTTGATATCTTTCCAGTTCGATGAAATAGAAGAATTTATTTTTACTTTTTGACAAGCCTGATTAACACTAAATAAATTTCCTAGTTGGTAATCTAGAATAATTATTTTTTTCATTCCTATCTACATTTAATTCCTTTTGAATTTAAATAATCTTTAATTTCTAAAATTGAAAATGTTTTAAATATTTCAGAGTTATTCTTATTTTTTATAAACTCAATATTCCCTTCTGCTTTTGAAGCTGAACCCGTTTTATTTTTTTTTATATAATTGTAATGAATAATTGATGAAAAAGATATTGCATCAACTTTAGCTTCATCAATTAAATCTGAAAAATCTTCAAGATTACCTGCCCCCCCAGTTGCTATTAATGGTATAGAAACATTTTTATTGATTTTTTTAAATAGTTCAATATCAAAACCAGATCTAGTTCCTTCTCTATCTACAGAGCAAATATTTAACTCTCCTGCTCCTAGCGCTTCAACTTTTTTAGCCCATTCAATCACTTCTCTCCCACTATATTCTCTCCCATTATCCGTATAAGCATAATAATTATTGTCGCCATGTTTTATTGATTCAATTGAAATACTAATCGTTGAAGTTCCAAATTCTAAAGCTGCCTTTTTTATAAAATTTGGATTTCTAATCGCCGCAGTATTTAATGATACTTTATCCGCTCCAGCTCTTAATACCTCTCTTATATCTTCTAAAGATCTAATTCCCCCACCAACAGTAATTGGAATAAAAATTTCCCTAGCTGTTTTTGAGATAATCTCATGAAGACTATTTCTTTCATATAAACTCGCAACAATATCCATAAACATTAATTCATCTGCAGAGTTTTTATAATAATGCAATGCAAATTCCTCAGGTTTACCAAGGACTCTTAATCCTTCTAAGTGAATTCCCTTAACAAGATTCGGTCCTTTTACATCAATTCTTGGAATCAGTCTTATAACTTTATTACTCATAAATTTTAGATAGATGTTAAACCTCCATCAATTATCAAATTTTGCCCATTAATATATTTGGCTTCGTCGCTTAGCAGAAATGCAATTGCTGGTGAGATATCCGATGGAGTAGCCATTCTTTTCATTGGCACCTTTCTAATATATTTTTTTACAAATTTTGAAGGTTGATTATTATAAATTCCCCCAGGAGAAACACAATTTACATTTATCCCATGCTTGCCATAATATGACGCGAGATATTTAGTGAAATTTATGACGCCTCCTTTTATTGCAGAATAAGCAGCTGGCATTGTTAGATTAGATCCTTCATATAAACTAAAATCAGGCCCTATTGATCCATATATAGATCCAATATTAACAACTGATCCTGACCCTTGTGTCTTCATTATCTCTAAAATTTTTTGAGATATAAAGGCTAATGTGTTTAATTGAAGATCTATGTTTTTCCTCCAAGAATCATATGGAATCTTTTCAAAAACTAGTCCCCAATCACTCGTTCTGGGATATGCATTGTTTACTAACCCATCAATCACTTTAAATTTTTTAAAAACTTTTTCAATCATTTTATTAACCTCGACAGGATTAGTAATGTCACAGAAATATTTATTCGTTTTTACTGAATTTTCGTGACAAATGTCTATAGAAATTGGCACCCCTTTTTCTTTTTTTATTTGATCAACAATGCTTCTCCCAATAAGACCATTCCCTCCAGTAACCAATATTACTTTATCTTTTAATTTTTCCATCTTTAAGCTCTTTTAAAAAAATTTTTTTTCCTTTATTCTCTTTTGAAATATTACTTGCAATCAAAGTATATATTGAATTAATTGTTTCATCTGGATTGATTGATGGCTTACCTAATCTAATCTGTTTAACAAATTCAAAAAGTAAAGTTTTAAAACAAGTGAAATTATCGTCATAATCTATGCGATAAGTTTTATTTCTAAAAATAATATCAGTTGAAAGAATAAAATCTGAATTTTCATTTAGAATTACAATTGAATATGTTCCTGACTTATAATTTATCCTAACAACATTATTTTTGTCTTCTCCTGTATTTTGAACCCAGTCAATATCATACCCCATAATTGGTATAACTGCCTCAATTACATGAATTCCATATTTAAACCAATCGGAAAAAGAATTGCTGTTAGAATAAACAATACTATCTTTTAAATTTGAAATGTCTATAATTTTTGGATAATATCTAAGTCCTGAACAAGACATTAGTAATCCGTTTTTTAAAAAAGGAATAAAATATTCAAGATCCTCAATGGATGAACAAACTGGTTTGTCAATAAAAGTGAATATATTGTTTTTTAAAAAAAAAGTAGCAATTTCTCTATGAGATTCTGCATCATCTCTAGCTATAATTACTGCATTCACATTTCCAAGAAAATCTTCATATTTTTCAGTTATGTTTTCTATAAAACAGCATTTTGAAATTTCTTTTGAAATAGATGCGTCAGGTGTCCAAATATGGGTTACTCGAACATTAGGAATTCCAAAATCTGACTTGTTTCTTTCATTTAAATATTGATAAATTTTAGGGTATCTAGATTTTTTCATTTCAGAACGATCAAATCCATTTATTATAGAAGAAAAAGAATATGGGTGTCCATTTCCCTTATTGTAACCAATCATTCCTATTTTTAAAACTTTCACCATACTGTCCATCCTCCATCAATACAAAAATTTTGCCCAGTAATATACTTTGACGCGTCTGATGCTAAAAGAGCATAAATACCTTTTAAATCATCTGGAACACCTACTCTGTCTAGGACAGTTTTTGAACGCAAGTTTTTAACAAACTCTTTATCTTTCATAGTTTCAGGAAATGGAAAAGGTCCTGGACTAACTGAATTTACTCGAATTTTTCGTTTAGAAAGAAAACTTGACAGATACTTAGTTAATTGAATAACTCCTGCTTTAGCAGATCCATAACTAGGTGGATTAGTAAATTTATTGCCTTCATACAATCTATAATCTGGGGCAACATTTCCATACATAGAAGATGTATTGATTATAACTCCATTTGTTTTATCTAACATAGGTACTGAACATTTAATAGTTTTAAAAACTGAACTTAATGAAACATCGATGTCATAATTCCAATCTTCAATAGATATTGAATCAAAAGAATTTTTTTTTCCAGACCAAGCATTGTTAACTAGAATATCTAGCTTTTTAAATTTTAACTTGACATATTCTAACATTTTAATAATCTTACCTTCATCTGTAATATCAACTCCAATGGCTCCACAATTGACAGTATATTTTTTTTGCAATTTATTTGACAAGTTGACACATTTTTTTTCATCTCTTGAGGCAATTATAACATTTGATCCTAATTCAGCAAATGTTTCACAAATTGCAGTGCCCAAATAACCAGAACCTCCAATTACTAAAGAAACTTTATTCTCTAAATTCAACAATTGTTCTAAACTTTTATTTTTCATTTTAAGTGTTTTAATATTTTTTCTGCAAGAAATAAATCAGATTCATTATCTATGTCTATAGAATATTTAATTGATGATATTATAGGATAAATTTTTCCTAACATGAGTGAAATAGACTCTATATTTTTCTCTAAAACTGCATTTGAAATGACATAGAATTGTCCTGTTAATTCAAAAGCTAAGGGTTGTCTTTGTCTTGAAAGAAAAGGATTTACATTATCCAAAAATGGTTTTACATTGTCATTTTTAATTTTCCACATTCTATTAGGAGAAACATTCACCTGCTTAAATACTGTTGATGAATCTGCTTTCCCTTCTATAACTTTTTTTATAGCTTTGGTTAAATCCGAATGGCTTCTCAAAGGACTTGTACATTCTAGTAAAACAATAACTTCAGGAATATAATTTTGTGTTAATTTTAAATAATTTAATGCGTGCCTTATCGCTTCTATGACTAACGAATCGTCCTTGCATAAATATTCTGGTCTTTTTATAATTTCAACACTTTCATCACTTGAATAATTATTAATAATATCATTATCATTTGTTGATATTACCACCTTGTTTATTAGTTTTGCTTTTTTGGAAAATTCAATAGTATGATTAATTAAAGGATCTCCTTCAATTAATCTCATGTTTTTGTTTTTTATTCCTTTCGATCCAGCCCGAGCAGGTATAATAGCGAGAACTTTTTCCATTTAGTATAATTTAATATTATCAATATCATTTTGAGCCTTTTCATAATCAATCATATTCCCTATATCAAGCCAATAACCAGGAAACTTATAGGAAATAACTTTTTTCTTTTTTTTAATCATTTTTTCAATCAAATCTGTTGCATTAAAAAAAACATCATCCCCTATTTCCTCTAAAATTTCTCTTTTTAAAATATATATACCCGCATTAGATAAATAATTATATATCGGCTTTTCAACTAGTCCAGTAATAGTGTTTTTTTTTGTTTCAAAAATCCCATAAGGAATTCTAACTTCATAAGCGGTAGATACTACACTCATATCAGCATCATTTTTCAAAAAATCGATAAAAAAATCCTCAATATCTATGTTTGTTAACAAATCTGAATTGATTACCAAAACATAATCATTTGTTAAATTTTTTACTTTAGAAAGAGACCCTATTGTTCCAAGAGGCTTGCTTTCCTTTATATATTTAATATTAAGGTCCATTCCTGATCCATCTCCAAAATATTTAACTATTTTTTCGCCTAAATAATTGATGGCAATATTTATTTCTCTAATACCATAATATTTTAATCTTTCAATCGTATACTGAATTATTGGTTTTTCCCCAACTGGGAGAAGTGGCTTTGGGGTTTCTGAAGTTAAAGGTAATAGTCTTTTTCCTTCCCCTCCAGCAACAATAAATCCATCGAGGGGCAATTTTGAAAATGTTTCTCTAAAATTGATAACATCAACAACTTTATTTTCATGATCTAAAACTGGTATTATTCTGTAAAGATCATTCCTAAATGAAATAAGCTTATCTATATCAAGATTTTTTTCAGTTATAAACTTTGGGTTTTGTTGAATTATATTTATTACCATCTCCTCTGTTGAGCAGCCTGCAATTAATCCTCTCCTAACATCTCCATCTGTAAATGCTCCTATTAATTTATCTTGGTTATCAACAACAAAGAGAATAGCATCACTTGAAAGATCATTTAGAAGAACTAATGCTTTTTTAATATTCGAGTTTTTATGGATTAAATGTTTCCTAAAATCTTTCATTTTTTTATTATTTTTAGAACACTAAATGCTTCGGCATAATTAACTCCCGCGATTGCTCCTCGATATTTCGCTAATGCCTTAATATTTTCAACGCTTCTAGGGAAAGGATGACTGCCTAGTTCTGATTTATATATTTTAATTAATTTAATTTTTTCATCTATGTAATCACTTATATCTACAAAATAATTAGGTATGAATATATTTTCGTGAAGTGCGGGAGCAAATTCTGTTTCCGAAATACACTCATACATCAAAACCTTTTTAATAAAATTATACCTGAAAGATTTAGTACATGCAAAAACTGCATTAAATAAATGTCTGTGATCTGAATGAACATCTGATCTATTAACCATATATAAAATTTCTGGCTTAAATTCTTTAAATATTTTTGAAATTTTAGGAATTAGTTCATTGGCTGATGATGAGCTCAAGGTAGTTGCTGGATAATTAAATTTATATACCTCAGAAATTCCAAGTTTACTTTTTACTTCTTCTATTTCTTTTTCTCTAGAATTTATCTTGCTTTTTGAAAATCCCATTTCATTATTTATTTCCGTTGCAATAATCCAAGCAATAATGTCATTATTTTTTTTATGCTTAATTAAAGTTCCTCCAGCGCCTAAAATCTCATCATCTGGATGAGCTGATACTACAATAATTCTTTTCATATTTTACATTTTAGATATTCTCCAGTTTTAGGAAAAATTTTAAATTCATGATCTTTTATAATAATTGAACTATCTCCGGTTTTCACCTCTATCCTATTATTATCAATAAAAATAACTTTGCCTGGTTCAACGTTTGATAATTTTGAATTACCCAATTCAACATCCCATATCTTAATTTCTTTACTAAGATAATAACAACTTGCCCCAAAATATGGCCTTGTAATTGCTCTTACAAGATTACAAATAGAAACAGAAGACATTCTAAAATCAATTATCCCATCACTTTTATTCCTTTTGCGCCAATAATTTGATTCATGATCTTGAACTATCGTTTTATATTTATCTGTACTTAATTCTTTATTTAATTTTTTGATTTGAAATAACGCGTTAGAAACCATTTTAGCGTACAATTCCTTAGCATTATCTTTAAATAATATGTTAAATGATTTTTGACTTAAAATTGGACCGGCATCCGCTCCCTTGTCCATAAAAAAGAAAGTAGTTCCGCTTTTTTTAAGTCCTAATATTTTTGCCCATATTAAAGGGTGTCTTCCTCTATTTTTTGGCAATAAAGTAGGATGAAATCCAACTACTCCTTTACTAGGAATTTTAAGTATCTCTTCACTAATTATGTTAGACCATCCAAAACAATAAATTATATCCGGTTTCATTTTTTTAATCCACAAAATATTTTTTTTGTCATTTATATCTTCTACATAAAGAGAGGGTATATTATACTTTTTAGCAATAGGAACTATATCATAAAAATCTGCATTGAAATCAGAATTCTCTTTAGATATAACTCCAACTAATTGAGCGTTTATCTCAATAAGCTTTTCCATCATAGTTTTTGAGAAAAGAACACATCCTATGTATAAAATTTTCATTCGCTTTTTATATTAAAAAATTTTTTTTTAAGTATTTCCTCTAAATCTATTTCTCTCAACTTCGAAACAATTTTAGATGACACATTTTTATCTCCATAAGGATTTTTAATTGATCCTAAGCTATTCTTAAACTCATTTGATAATCCTTTTTTTATAGAATGATCTATTTTTTTTTCAACAGGATCACATGATATAACACTTGGAGCCATTACTCTACCTCTTTGACGATCTCCTATATTAATCGATACGGTCTTAAATGATGGAGCTTCAATAATCCCGCTAGAAGAATTCCCTATAACTAAGTCCATGTGCTTTAAGGCAGATAAATAATTTAATTGTCCCATAGAACTGTATGAAATAGCTCTCCCAGGATTTTTATTAACATATTCGTTAATCAACTTTATTATAATTCTTCCATTTATGTCTGAGTTTGAATAAGTAAAAATTATAAATAGATCTTTAATTTTATCAATAGATTTAAGTATGTTCTTAAAATGTTTTTCAGATGTATTTTTTTCTAAAGTAACTGGATGAAATGTTATAATAAAATTATGCTTGCTCAATGATCTCCCTATCTTCTTCTCAAAGTTACTCTTGTTAAGTAAATTTAACCGATTAATGTTTTCAATACCCAAAGCTCCAAAATTGAAAACATTTTTAGGATCTTCTCCTAATTGAATGATCCGATTTCTGTATGTCTCTGTCGCAGTAAAATGTACATGAGCCATTTTTGTTATTGAATGTCTTATCGATTCATCAATTAAACCTTCTGTAGATTCTCCTCCATGACAGTGAGCTACCGGTATTCTAGCACACATAGCTGCTACTACTGCAGCAAAAATTTCATACCTGTCACCTAAAACTAATACAATGTCAGGGTTTAGATTATTAAAAACATCGGAAAATCCTTGAATTCCTAATCCAATACTTCTTGAAATTGCTTGAGGAGTATCAGATAATAGTAATGTTTTAATTTTATGATTGATTTTAAAACCATCTTTTTCAATCTCTTTGAACGTCATCCCAAATTCAGGGGACAAATGCATCCCAGTCACACAAATCTGAAGCTCAATTAATTTGTCTTTTTGTAACCCTTTTAATGTCCAATACAGTAACCCATATTCAGCACGAGTCCCTGTAATAACACATATCTTTCTCATTTAAAATCTTTTTTGTTTAACTTCTGATAGATGTCCACATCGCGAATTAATTGTTTCCCAATAAAAGAATCTATTTCCATTGGATTAACTGTGTCTCCTGGACGTAAAGCTATCAAATGATTTTCTTTAATTATTGTCCCTTTAGGCAATCTGTTTAAATAGCATAGGCTTTTACGGATTGATTCTATATTCTCCAACTCATCAAAAGTTGGCTCTTTAATCCCGCTTCCTGATATTGCTTGTGAAACATTTTTTATTCCTTCAATCATTTTTTTTAATTCATATGGATCTAGTGATGCTTTATGGTCAGGGCCAACTAATTTTTTGTCAAGAGTAAAATGTTTTTCAATAACTTGAGCACCAAGAGCTACAGCAGCAATAGAAACTTCAATACCCTCCGTATGATCAGAATAACCAACTTTTACTTTAAATCTTTTTTTAATATCTAACATAGCTCTAAGATTCACATTTTTAAGAGCCGTCGGATATTGTGTAGTACAGTGTAATATTGTTACTTTTTCTTTGCTTATCCCCTCTGAAATTAATATATCCAAAGCTTCCCTTATTTCAGTAATTGTTGACATCCCTGTTGACAATATTATGTTTTTGTTTTTTCTAGCAACATGTTTTAAGAGAGTTTTGTGATTTATTTCTCCAGATGGGATTTTAAATAACATAAGATTTAATTTATCTAAAAAATCTATACTATCACAATCAAATCCAGAAGACAAAAATTTTATTCCCCTTTTTTTACAATGCTTAATGATTTTAGGATACCAATTCAATGGGACTTCAAGTGCTTTTAGCATTTTGTATTGACTTTCATCCACAGATTTACTTTTAATTTGGTACTTAGCTTTTTTAGCTTTTTTCGTAGACAAATTTCTAGCTTTAAAGGTTTGAAATTTAATAAAATCAGCTCCTGCAAAGGCTGCTTGGTCTATTAATTTAATAGCATTTTGAAAATTTCCATTATGGTTTACACCGGCTTCTGCAATTACCATAACTTCTTTAGCCATTTGTTTATTTTGCTGGGTTTCCATATATAATTGAATTACTTTTTACATTTGAAGTTACAACTGAACCAGCTCCTATTATTGAATTAGATCCTATTTTAATCCCCTCTTTAATTACAGAATTGGCCCCAATCAAAGTTTTCTCGCCAACTTTAACATTCCCACACAAGACAGAGCCTGGGGCAATATGACATCCATCTGAAATAATACATTCATGTTCAATTATTGCCCCTGAATTTAAAATAATATCATTCCCTAAAACACACTGACTATTTATGATTACATTTTTAGACACAAAATTTCCTACTCCAATTTCTAATGAATTAGAAATTAAAGAAGATCTGTCAAAAATATTTAATGTAGTAAGACCCTTTAGCCTTAACTTAGATGAAATTTTAACCCTTTTTTGATTGTTTCCTATTCCAACAGCAAATGAAAAAGTGTTTTTATTTAAAATTTTAAATATATCATCATCATCACCCAAATATTTTAATTTATATGGGTTTTTAATTTTTTTAATCAACTCATAGTATCCAACTACTTCTTCTCCCTTATTAATCAAAGTTTCTATCAGTTCATATGAATGACCTGAATAACCAATAATAATATATTTTAAATGATTTTTAATCACAACAATATTTTTTATTTATAATATATAACACACAAATCAGATTATTCCACTTGGAATATTTACAATTCTTTTTTCCAAAAAACGAGCATTTTTCTGGGAATCTTTTTGACAATTTTTATACATAGGTAAATCAAACATTAATTTCCATATAGGACGAGTCATTATATTACATTTATTAGTTTCTGCTAAAAATAAATTCCTGTCTTTGTCATTTCCAAATTCTAAACACATTAACCAATAATTAGCTTTTGTTTTTTTCAATTCAGTTCTAAATTTAATTCCCTCTTTTTTAAAAAAATTTGAATATTCCTTAGCTAATTTTCTTTTTGATTTTATTATATCATGTATTTGTTCAATTTGAGCACAGGCTAATGCAGCATTAATATTTGGCATTCTATAATTAAATCCTACCTTGTCATGATAATACTCATATTCATGAGGAACTTTAGCCGTAGTACTTATATGCTTTGCATCATTTGCTAATAAATTTTCATCCGTTATCAAAACACCTCCACCTCCCGAAGTAATAATCTTATTCCCATTAAAAGAAAAAATCCCAACTCTTCCAAAGCTGCCTGTAGATTTTCCCTTATATAAACTTCCAAAAGATTCAGTAGCATCTTCCACAACAGGAATTTTCCATTTGTTACAGATAATTATTAAATCCCTAATGCGCATAGGAAATCCAAATGTATGCATTGGAAGACATGCAGATATTTTTTTGCCAGAAATTTTATTATAACAACCTTCTTCTCTTAACTCACCATGTTGGTTTAAGAAATTTTCAACTGATTTAGGAGACAATCCCATCGTATCTAAATCCACATCTAAAAAAATTGGATTTGCATTATTATATTTTATTGCGTTAGCCGTTGCAACAAAAGTTAGTGCTTGAGTAATTACTTCATGATTAGATTTAACACCAACTACTTTTAATCCAGTTTGAATTGCTGATGTTCCATTAACAAAAGCAACTGCTTTTTTTGCTTTTACATACGTCCTTACTTTATCTTCAAATAAATTAACGAACTCCCCTGCACTTGAAACGAAGGAAGTGTCAATACACTCATTCAAATATTTTTTTTCGTTTCCTGAAAATTTAGGAAAATGTAACTGTATTGATTTATTACTTTTGAATAAGTCTTTAATCTTTAAAATAGTTGATTTAAATTTATAATTCATATCCTACATTTTATCATCTAAATTTTTCCCTTTATCAATATGATTAAAATCCGACAATATTTCTTTGAAAAGATTTATAACATCTCCCTTTGACCAATTATCTTTCTTCTTAATCACATTAATTTTCTTATAAAAAAAGTCAAGTTTTCTTATATCAGTAAAATCATTTTTAATAACACCTATAGTTTTAAATCTCTTCAAGTCTAATACATCATCATCGTTAAAAAATTTCTCTATTTCTTTTTCGCCAGTTGTATTAGGAAAAGAAAAAAAACATGGCCATATTTTTTTTGGAATTAATTTATCAATATTCCTTCTTGCCTTTTCTTCCGTGTCAAAAACAAAATGATCAAATCCTGAATCATTTAAAAAATCCACTGCAATTTCAGTTAATAATATGGGTTTTAAATTATTATTTTGTTTTGGGAAAAAGGTTTCGTTACTATTAGCAAATAAACATGAAAGCAAACACAACTCTGCCGACTCTTTTGAAGTTATAAAATATCTTTTAATTTTAATTGGAGCTACTATTGGTTGCTTTTTTTCGATTCTTTTTTTAAAGCTATGTAATAATGATCCGTCCGAAAAAGCAACATTTGCAAATCGTGCTGAAGAAGTAGATACTTTATTATTTTGTTTAAATAAAAATAATTCCATTATCCTCTTAGAAGCTCCCATTAAGTTAATAGGACTAGTGGCTTTATCCGTTGAAACAGAGAAATATTTATTAACTCCCTTAAATTTGATTTGATTAATGGTCTTAATAGTGTTAAGAATGTTGACATCAATCATTCTCATTAAAGTAAATGGATCTTTTTCGCTTCTTACATGTTTAAGGGCAGTAAAATTTAAAATATAATCATATTCTCCATCTCTTTGAAAAAATTTATCATACTCCACAGAGCCTATATCCAAAGTATATGTTTTAAAATCACCACTAATATATCCATAGGAGCTCCTTAGATCCCTAACTAATTCAGCCAAATTATTTTCGCTAATATCAACAATATGAATTTTTTTAGGATTCCTTTTGAAAACTTCTTTCACAAATGCTTGACCAATGGTTCCAGCTCCTCCTAATATTAAAAACTTTGAACTTGAAACTTTTTGATTTATTTTAAAAATATTGTCCTCAATATCTTCATGGAATATTGATTTATCAGTTTCTCTATATTTATTTAATATCATCTTTTTTAAATATTAACTTTTTCATAAATATTCTTTCATTCTAACATGTACTCACCATTATTTTTTTTTAAATAATCATATTCTACATCTCTAGCATATTTTGATTTTAGGTATTTTCTTAAATCAATAAAGGATAAATTAACTTCTTCTGAATTTATAATCAATCTTAATGATGTAAGTGCAGTTGAGTAAAAACTAATTATTTTCGCTGGTAATAAATCAGAATCTAAAATATATTGTTCCACTCCATATTTATATGAAAAAAAATTAATGTTTTTAATATTCTTAAATTTATCAGCCCTTTCTCTTGGATGCATTATATAATCAATAGTTTTCTCCTTATTCAAAACTTTCTCAATTAATGACAAATATAATTTCTTCGGCACAGCATTATGCTCAACAAAAGGAACTCCAATAAAAAGTATTTTATTGTTAATTTTTTTTTTTGACTTTAATTTAAAATATTCATATTCATTTTTAATAAATCGGAAAAATTTATTTGATTTTAAATCAAAGATTGAATAATAATTAATTGGAAAATATTTTTTGTTAATTGATGGCTTTAAATCTTTTACTTCTAGAATCTCGCCATCATCAACTAAGTTTAATTTTTTAAAATCTATAAGTTTCAAACTTAAAAGCATCATATTATTTTTAGTGTGTCCAATAATTAAATTTTCAACACTATATTTTATTTTAAACTTCATTAATTTTATGAATAAGTCAATATATTGAATGCCTTTCCTAAATCTTATTGAGTATATAATTTTTATGTTAAACTTACTGGCCATTTGTTTTATTTGTTTTTCATGAATTTTGTTATGAATTAAAACAATTAAACTTAATTTTTTTGACTTCAAAAAACTTTTTGAAAACTCAATTGCATTTAAAAGTTGAAACTGAGTTGAAATAATCCCCAAGTTATTTACAGTTATTTTTTTTAACCTCATTATTCCCTAATAAATTTTTGATTTGGATTTAAAATTCTCTTAAAAAAACTTTTAATAAAAAAAATAAATCCTTTTTTTAAAACTGGATAATAATAATTAGTTAAACTATATCTTGTCCCCGATCTAATAACATCTCCTCTATGAATATAACTTCCATCAAAAATCACTAAAGTTCCGGAATTCCCTTTTACTCTTAAAATTTTATCTCTGGTTTTAGGTTGTTTCATGATGTACTCGTTTTCATATCTTGGTGGTTTTAAAGGCAATCCTTTTATCTTAAATATAATCTTTTGCAAAAAAGCGTATTTATTGTCTCTCCTTTTAAAATCAAAATTTTTACTTTCTTTTATAAAACAAAATGGACCATTTTCATCTTTTACATCTGATAAATACAACATAGCCTTCATTTGTTTTACATCTGCATCCCTATGCCAGTCACCTCCACTATTTGTTTGATACTTCTTTTCAAATAAAACCTTACCTGCTAAAACCGATTTAGTTTCAAGTTTTTGATCACAGTATTTTGAAACAATTTTTTTGATAAAATCATCTTTCGAAAAATTTAATGCTTCATCAGAATATTCTTCAAATTTAAAAACCCTTATATCTCCTCCAATACCTTCATCTCTTTCTATAAAAACTTTCTTTGTTTTAGAAAATAATTCTATTTGATCTATTACTTTTTTACATTTATTTTTATTAAAATAATTTGGAATAACTACTATTCCTTCTTTTTTTAATTCTTCTAAATATTTTTCTTTCATTTTAATATTATTTTTTTAAAAGATTCTCAGCTTTATTATTGAGCCTTTTTTTATTTCTTAATTTCTTAATATTCCTTATTATATAATAAAAACTTTGGTACATGTTTTTTTTAAGCAATGAGAAAAAAAAAGAGCTTAAAATGTAGAAAAATATTTTTGCTTTATCCTTTAAAAAAACATCTTTGCCAAAAATGTACTGGTCCACTAATATCCCCATAAAAATAGAAGAACTTTTAATAAAAGGATTCCTTAATAAATTTCTTATAAACGATAGACCTTTCTTTTTATTTATTAAATAAATTTCTTTAGAAACAGCAATTCCCCAATAGAATAATGTTATTGAAAGTGAATTAATTAAATCTAGTCTCTTTTTGGTATTAACTCTTTTTGAAATATCAAGAAGTATTTTTGTCCTTTCAAAAATGCCAAAATCATTTGGCCTGACAAGTTTTTCTATATAATCTTTCCGAATTCCTTGAACAGGCAAATTTTTTGCGACAAAAAAAACTACATCATAATTTAATGCAGCTTCAACTGCTAATCTAACTTGGGGATAAATAAAGTCGTCTAGCAACCATTTTTTTTGATCAATTAATAATTTATTAAATACCAAATAACTAAAAAACCCTGAATTCGTAAAAGCAGTTTTTATAGCTAAAAAACCCTTTTTTATTCTTGTTGTTTTATCAAAAATTAAAGGCCCATGTTCAAAAGCATTTATAATTAAACCACAATCTTTATTCTTTTCAATAATATTTAATAATTCTTTAATAAAGTCTCCTTTTAAAAAATCTCTATCTGATAACATCATTATCCAATCAAACGATGATTCCAAATAAGCTCTATAGACATTCCTGTTTGGGCCAATATTTACTGAGTTTTTAAAATATTTTATCCTACCATCTTTTTTTGCTTCAGTTAAAAGAAATTTTTCCGTACCATCATTCGAATTATTGTCAACAAAAATAAATTCTATATCGGAAGATTTATTTGCCAAAAATGTTGGTAAAGTTTTTTCAAGACTTTTCTTTCTGTTATAAGTTGGAATTAAAACGGACAGTTTCGTCATTTTCACTAATTAGGAATTAATTTTTTCTATTAACTTTTCACAAACAAAATCAATGTCATCATTAGTTATATTAGCTGCTGAGGGAAGTGAAATTCCTCTTTTTTCTGCAATTTCCGTAACTGGATTTTCAAATTTTTTAGTTAATGTTGGAAATTCACTCATCCTAGGAAAGGCAGGTCTTGCATGAATATTGTTATTTTTAAAATGCTCTAAAATATGATCCCTATTTACATCTATAGAAGGTTCTAATAAAATCGATGGATAACAATAGTTTGCTCTAGTATTTTTTCTCTCTTTTATAAATTTTATTCCATCCATTGAGGCTATATTATTATAGTATCTATTAAAAATAGATCTCTTTAATTCAACCAATTCTTCAATTCTTTCAACTTGTGCAAGGGCTAATGAAGCTGTCAAATTTGCCATTGTATATTGAACCCCTATAGCATCAGACCAAAAAGTTGCCTTGCGATCAGTTCTCCCCATTGCACATAATAATTTTGCTTTTTTATATAACTCTTCATTATTAGTTAATAACATTCCTCCTTCTCCCGTAACTGCAATTTTAGCTCCATGAAAACTAAAACAACCAAAATCACCAAAAGAACCAACTTTTTTTCCTTCAAATTCAGCTCCTAAAGAAGGTGCTGCATCCTCAATTACTTTCAAATTATATTTTCTTGAAATATTCATAATCTCATCCATTTGGGCTGGTATACCATAAGAATGAACCAACATTATAGCTTTTGTTTTTTTTGTGATTGCTAATTCTATCTTTTTAGGATCAATGCACCAAGTATCAGGATCAATGTCAACTAAAACTGGAGTTGCTCCAGTATACTTAATTGCATAAGCTGTTGCGACCCAAGAAAAATCTGTACATATAACTTCATCTCCTTCTTTTAAATCTAGACATAAACATGCTAAATGCATCGCAAGGGTACAGGTATGTGTTGCTATAGCATATTTTGTTTCGCAGTATTTAGAAATTTCTGTTTCCAATTTTATTACATGTTGATTAAATGTTTCATAAAACCCATTTTTGACTCCATCAATTACATAGTCTATTTCTTTCTGGGTAATCGATGGCCCAGCAAAAGCAATTTTCTTTCTCATTTTTTTAATTTTAATAAATATTCACAAGCTTTTTCTAATTCAAAATCTTCTTTAGCAAAACAAAACCTTACTAAATTGTCATCCCCCGGATCAGAATAAAAAGACGACCCTGGGACACAGGCCACTTTTGTTTTTTTTAATATATTCATTGCTTTTTCTTTACTATTTTTTCCATTAATTTTGGAAACATCTGCTAAAACATAATAAGCCCCTTGAGGCTGAATTGGTATCAATCCTATCTGATTTAAAGTATTGCAAATCAGATCTCTTTTTTTTGTAAAAGATGATATTATACTCTGATAAAATTTGTCTTTAATTTTATTAATTCCTCTTGCTACTCCATATTGAAGAGGAGATGGTGCACATACGTATATTAAATCATTTATGTGCCCAATTAAATCATGGAACTCCTCTGGGACAATTAAATATCCAACCCTCCAACCAGTTATGCTAAACGTTTTGGAATATCCCGAAATTGTAATTGTATTATCTTTAAATATATTTAATGAGGCTGGGCTTATATGTTCCATATTATCATATAAAAAATATTCATAAATCTCATCAGTAAAAACTTTCAAGCTATTCAATTTAGATATTTCTCCCAATTTTATTAATTCATCTATTGTATAAACTTTCCCTGATGGATTTGAAGGTGTACATATTATAATTGCTCTTGTTTTTATTGTTATTTTTTTTATTAATTCTTCAAAGTTTATAGTAAGATCTGGTAAATCTAATTTTACAAAAACAGGCTTGATCCCTAATGAAATTAAAGTATTAACATGGTATCCATAATAAGGCTCAAACAATATTACCTCATCTCCAGGATTCAAAAGGGCTATACAGGCTGAATAAAATGCGCCCGTTGCTCCTGAGGAAACAATAACATTCTTATTTGGATCACATTTGATTTTGTTATAATTATTTGCCTTTATAGATATTTCTTCTTTTAGCTCATCTATCCCATCATACCTAGTATAATAATTGAATCCATTAGAAATTGCCTCACGAGCTCCTTCTTCTATCTGCTCGTTTAGTTTTAAATTACTTATTCCCTGAGACAAATTTATTCCATTAATTTTTTCACATTCTAGAGACATATTTCGTATTTCAGATTGAGTGATTAATTTTCTATTTAACATCTTAGATTATTTTAAATATTTCATTTTTATGTAATACTTTTCGATTGGAAGATCCGGATATTTAGTTTTTGATTCATATCTAGTTTCATCCTTAGTTATTAACTTAACCAACGGAATCCGGTGAATTTCAGAAAAATTTAATCTCTTATAAAAATCAATTGCTCTTTTATTGTCAGATAAAACAGATAATTGAATTCCTGACAATTTTAAATATCCAAACCCAAAATCAATAATTGCTTTTACACAAAAAAACATTAACCCAGGCAAAATGTCTTTTACTCCTCTTAAAACACTATCTAGTTCAGCTATATTTTTGTCAAAATCAAAATTTGATAATCCAATATGTCCCATTGGATTATTTTTTAAATTATAAATCATAAAAATAATTCTGTCTTTTCTGTTTAACACAAAATTATTTAGCCAATTTTTTGTTCTTTCATGTGTGATTTTAAAAGAAGATGTTGAAATAGATGGATTTTCTTTTCTCCATTTTGATAATAAAGAAACAATCCCATGATCAAAATCATATTGAATAGGCTTTAAATAAGATAGCACACTACTTTTTTCATCATATACATTTATACTAAAACCTTTTTTTGGGTCTCTTTTCAAATAGTTTAGCTTATTTATAATTTTTTTCTCAACAGATTCCATTATTATAATTGGTTTATGGTTTATCTTTTAAATTGGAGGCTACTTCTAAAATAAGGTCTTCTTGCCCTGCAACTAATTTTCTATTACCCAATTCAAAAATAAGAGAAGAATATTCCAAATTATTCATTTTTGAGGCATTAATTATTGGCTTTTCAAAACCAGAAAACAATCTATTTAATCCCGTCAAAACATTTACAGGGCTTATGTGAGGCGTCTTTGGAACTAAATAATTCATGACATTGTCAGCCTCTTTTATAACAAGATTAAAATCAATGTCTGAATTGTAATCATACTTATCTAGAACTGGGAGTAAAACTTCTAAAGGTGTATTGCCAGCACCCGCTCCAAAACCTCTTATACAAGCATCAACATAAGTTGCTCCTGATTGAATAGCAGCAACTGTATTTGATATTGAAAGGCCAAGATTATTGTGTGCGTGAAACCCTATTTTAATAGATAATGAATCACACAGAAGAGTTATCCTTTCTTCTACATCAAAAGGTAAATATGTGCCTGTAGAATCCATAATGATTAAAGCTTCTGCTCCATAATCTTCCATTATTTTAGCATTTTGAACTAATTCATTTACATTTGCTAAAGCACTCATCATAAGAACTCCAAAAACAGTTTTCCCCTTTTTTCGAAGATATTCTATGTGAGTTTTAGAAAGTGTGGCTTCTGTACAATGAGAGGCGATTCTAAAGACATCAACTCCTAAATCAATTGCTTTAGATATATCTTTATTAATCGTTGCTAATCCAGGAATAACATGAACTCCTAATCTTGAATTTGGAAGAAATTTCCTAGCCGTCTTAATAATTTCTTCATCTGAAAAAGAAGATTCTCCAATTAATAATGAAGATGCTCCTATACCATTCCCATGACCTACCTCCACTATTGGTATCCCTGCCAAGTCTGCAAATTGACAATATTTTTTGATACTTTTCAAGCTAATTGAATGCTTAACACTGTGATTCCCATCTCTCAAAGATGAATCTGTTATAATAATTTTATTCATAAAAATTTTTTGTTATTTCTATTGCTGCACAATTAATTATATCTAGATTCCCAGCGTATTCGGGGAGAAAATCTCCAGTGCCCTTCACTCTTACGCTTAAAACCAAAATGCCATCATTTATTACAGGAGGCATTACCAATTCATAATTTTTTATATAGGTCTGTAATTCCATGATTTTCTTATAAATACTATGAACTAATGGTTCGTATTTAAAACTATTTGCTTTAACGAACATTGTAGTTTGCATATTTACTTCTGGTTTTGCAGGATTTAAATTTAAAATTACTTTACACTTTTTTGTTCCTGTAAATTCAACTATTGCATTTTCTGTTGTTTCAATATAATTATCAATGTTAATTCTAGTAGCCATTCCTGCACTTTTAGAAGCAATTTGTGAGACAACCTCAATATATTCAAGTTTTTTACTATACTTTGAAACTAAACTTAACATCGGTATGGAGGCTTGTCCTCCACATGTAATCATATTAATATTTTCTCCTTTCCAATTGCTTTTTATCGAGGGAACACAAAAGCTGCCAATTTTTGCTGGCGTTAAATCAATAACTTTTATCCCTTGAGATTTAAAAACTTCTGCATGCTTCTCCGCATCGAAAGCATTAGTACAATCATATACGATATCGCAAAATTTTGGATTTTTAATAAAAAAATTGATCCCAAGGGCACTAGTTCGAATACTTTTTTTCTTTGCCAACAAAATACCAGTTGAATCTTCCCTTCTCCCAACAAAAATTATAGGTTTGAGATCTTTCGTTTTAATTAATTTTAAAAGCAAATCTGTCCCTATATTTCCAGTACCAATAATCCCTAATCTAATCATCTTTTTATGGCTTTTGATTTAACACTTATCCCTTTTATCATTTCTTTTTCTATTAAGTCAAGATCTAATAATGGGGACATTTCTTCTATTGGAGGAGAAAATATTGTATTATCTTCATTCAATACTCCTTTAACTTTTGGAACAAATTGTTGTTCAGGATCCATAAAAACTTCAAGAACTGATGGATTAGGATCGTCTAAAAAGGATTTTATTGAATATTCTCTGTCTTCTATATCAAAGCGATAATAATTATATCCAAAGGCGGGTAATAATTTTTTGAAATTTGGTAATCCAACACCCGTCTTTTTGTCAACACTGTTGTACCTGCCTTTAAACATCATGTTTTGAGTGTGCTTAATCATTAAATAACCATCATTATTAAAAATAACAATCTTAACATTCACATTGTTTTCAATTATAGTATGAAGCTCTTGTAGATTCATCATAATTCCTCCATCACAATTAAGACAAATCACCTTTCTCTCAGGAAATGCAAGACCTGCACCCAAAGCACCAGGTAACCCATAACCCATCTCTCCTAAACCAAGAGAAGTAAACATTACTTGATTTTTCTTTAACTTAATAGCTTGATGACCACTTAGTAAAGCAGTTCCCATATCTGTGACAATAATGTCATCATCCCCTATAAAATTAGAAAATGTGTCAATAAATTTATATGAATTCTCATAACCTTCAGTTTCATGTTCTAAACTTATTAGCGGATACTTAAGTTTTAAGTTATCACAATACTTAATCCACTTATTTTTTTTAATTGAAATATTTTTGTTAAGTTGATTTAATTCAATCAAAACATCTTTACAATCTGCCTTTATATGTTGATTAATTTTATATTTCTCACCCTCTTTTTCATCAATATCTACAATTATTATTTTTGCATTTGGGGCGAATTGTGAAAAATCATATCCAATCTGAGGTATTGCAAGCCTACTGCCAAAAACTATAATTAAATCTGAATTCTGAATTATAAAATTTGCACATCGTTGTCCATATATTCCAAAACGCCCATAGAAATTAGGATTTTGATTTTCCAATAAATCAATCCCAGACCATGTCAATAATGTTGGTATATTAACCTGGTCAACAAATTTTTTGAATTCTTTTTTAGCTCTAGATAGTTTAATTCCATTGCCTCCCAATATTAATGGCCTTGAACTCTTGTTCAATTCAGAAACTATCTTTTTTATCTCCTTTTTGTTAATCTCTTTTCTTACTTTAAATAATGGGAACTTCTTTTTTTGGATCATTTCTCCTTGAATATCAAAAGGTATATCTATCCAACAAGGGCCTGGTCTAGAACTTAAAGCGTGATTTGTTGCTACTGCCAATTCTTTAGTTATTTTATTTGGATCTGATATCGCAACTGCATATTTGGTTACATCTTTCACCATCTTAACAGAATTAAACCCTTGCGTGCCATACATTCTTAAATTTTTGTCACGATTAATATATCTTATTGGTTCTTGACCAGAAATAATTAGACAAGGAATTGAATCTGCCCAATTACTAATTACTCCTGTTATTGCATTACTTGAGCCAGCTCCTGCTGTAACAATAGCAACTGATATTTTACCAGAACCCCTATAATAAGCTCCTGCAGCCATAACAGCTGCTTGTTCATGGTGAGTATTTATTATTCTTGTATAACCCAAATTATTTATTGAATCGAAAATATGTGAATTCGCAGATCCAATAATTCCAAAAACTACTTTAATTTTCTTTTCCTTAAGAAAATCTGCCAATATATCACTTACCTTCTTTTTCATTATTAAATAGCTATTTTTTATTGATGTAGAGTTTAACAAAATTGTCTATAGTCTCATGGAGTCTTTGAAACATTTCTACTGTCATACCATGATGAAGAGGTAATAAAACCCCTCTTTCCATTACAGCATCAGCATTTGGATAACTTGTCTGGGCAGCAACATATTTAACATCTTTCATCATGGGTTGTTTTAAAATATTCCCTGTAAAAACTACTCTTGTTTGGATATTTCTCTCTTCCAAAAATATTTGGAAGTCTTTCCTTTTAAAAGATAGATTCTCCTTTATAAGTATTGGGAATGCAAGCCATGCGGTTGAAACAAAATCTGATTCTTTTGGGGTCTGAAAAAACATGCTGTATTTATCAAAATAATCACATTGTGTTTTAAAATTTTCTTGCCTGATTTTGATATTCTTTTCTAGATTTTCTAGTTGAACCAGGCCAAATGCAGCCCCTAGCTCATTTCCCTCCAAATTATATCCAGCTGTTTCAAAAACAAACTTAGCATCATACTCTATGCCTTCTAGGCTTACATTGAATCTATTTTGAATTGCTTCACTTTTTTCATCAAACAATGATGAACTTCTGCCCCATGATCTTAAGAGTTTTGCCCTCTCTATTACATCAGGATCATTTAAGGCAAGTGCTCCCCCATTTCCAGCACAATTTATGATGTGTGATCCATAAAAGCTTGTAATAGACATGTCAGAATAAAACCCAGATTTTTTGCCATAAATTTTGGCTCCCAATGTATCGGCTGAGTCCTCTATAACAATTAATCCATACTTGTCAGCTATTTTTCTAATTTCTTTCCAATTACATAAATTCCCCATTAAATTAGGAGCTAGAATTGCAACAGTTTTTTCAGTTATGGCATCTTCTATTTGATCAACATCAATGCAATAAGTCAATGGCTCAACGTCAACAAAAACGGGTACAAGTTTATTTTTTAACAAACATCCAACCGTTGTTCCAAAAGTTAGAACAGGAGTTATAACCTCTGATCCCTTTATAAAATTCAGTGATTCAATCCCTATATATAAAGCTGATGATCCTGAATTAACATATAAACATTCCTCTTTATCAAATAAATCTGCAATTTTTGATTCAAGCTTTCTTGAATAATTACCCATTTGTGTAGATTCATTTAAACATTTTACAACTGCATCAATTTCTTTTTTCCCATAAACAGTTTTTGCATAAGATATTTTTTCAGTCATCTTCATTATTTTTTAAGTATGAATTAATGTCTTTTTTAATCAAATCATTTGCAGATATTCCTAGATAAAAATTTTTATACCAATTAATTGCTTTATTAATTGCACAATTGCTATTCCATTTAGGAATCCAATTGAGCCTTTCTTTAGCCTTATCAATACTCAAAAACAAATAATTTGCTTCTTTTTCATTACAAAAATTTAAAAATTTAACATTCAAGTCTAGACCGCTTTCAATAGATTTTTTAACGACTTGTTCCACAGTTTTTATATCGTTTTTTTCTGGTCCAAAATTCCATGATCCTGAAAATTTATCAGGGCTAAGAGACAGTTCCATTGCTAAAATTAAATACCCAAACAAAGGCTCTAAAACATGTTGCCATGGTCTAATAGCTAAAGAATTTCTTATCCTTAATGGAGCTGATTGATAAGAATACTTTATAATATCTGGAATCAATCGGCTTTCTGACCAGTCACCACCTCCAATAACATTACCAGCTCTAACGCTAGCTATTTTCATATTTGATTTTTTAAAAAATGATTCATAATATGAATTGATTAATATTTCACTAGCTGCCTTACTTGCGCTATAGGGATCCTCTCCTCCTAAAGGATCAGTTTCACTAAAAGCCCTTTTTTCCTCTTTATTTAAATAGACTTTGTCTGTTGTTATAAAAATTGAAGTACAATTTAAATTTAAATGTCTCATAATTTCAAGAAGATTTAATGTGCCATTAAAATTTGTTTTAAATGTTTCCATTGGATCTCCATATGATTTTAAGACAATAGGTTGAGCTGCAAAATGAAAAATGAATTCTGGATTGAATGATTCTATTTCTTTTTTTAATTGATCAAAATTGTTAACATCTCCATTATAGGATTGATGGTTTTTACTGAAATTAAGTTCTTTGTAAAGTGATGGCTCAGTAATTGGTGGTAAAGAATATCCTTTTGTTATTGCGCCAATTGAATCAAGTATATATGTAAACCAAGATCCTTTAAAACCAGTATGGCCAGTGATAAAAATTTTTTTGTTATTATATTTTTCTTGAATCCTCTCAAACATGCTTACCAAACTTTCCAATGAGCATTATTAGTTTCCCATAATTCATTTAAATTACGCTTATCATTCAATGTATCCATTGGCCTCCAAAATTTATTATGCCTATAAACTCTAAGTGTTTTGTCTGAAGCCATCCTAGACATTGATTCTTTTTCCCAAACAGTTTTGTCATCATCTATATATTCAAAAATTTCAGGTTCGCACACCATAAAGCCTCCATTTATCCAAACACCATCACCTTTTGGCTTTTCATGAAACATGGTTACTTTATCATTCTCATCAATTTCTAACGCTCCAAAACGTGCTGGTGGTTGAACGGCAGTTAGAGTACATATAGAATTAGTCTTTTTATGTGATTGAATAAGTGCTCTTAAATCAATATCTGCAACGCCATCTCCATAAGTTAACATAAACGAATCTTCCCCTAAATATTTTTTTACTCTTTTAATTCTACCTCCTGTCATAGTATCTTTACCGGTATCTACTAAAGTTATTTTCCATGGTTCTGCAGTAGAATTATGAATATTAACTTTATTCTTGAAGAGATCTACTGTAACATCTGATTGGTGTAAGAAATAATTGCCAAAAAACTCTTTTATCATATATCCTTTATATCCTAAACAAATTATAAAATCGTTAAACCCATAATAAGAATATATTTTCATAATATGCCAAAGTATCGGCATCCCACCAATTTCAACCATTGGCTTTGGTCTTATTTCAGTTTCCTCAGACATTCTTGTCCCAAGTCCTCCAGCTAGTATTACAACTTTCATATTTAAAAATTTAAAACTTTCTTTTTTAATTCCATGAATTTTGAATTTTTTAATTCATAAATCCGGTCACATTTTTTTAAAGAGCTCAATCGATGTGCGATCATGATAATAGTTATCTTCCCCTTCAGCTTATAAATTGAATTAATTAATTTGGCTTCTGTCTTATTGTCTAAAGAACTTGTTGCCTCATCAAAAATTAAAATCTCTGGATTGCGATATAATGATCTAGCAATTGATATTCTTTGAATCTGTCCTCCAGATAAATTAACACCTCGTTCACCTATTTTTGTATTGAACCCCTCAGGCAAAGAGTTTACAAAATCCAAAATCTGAGAATCATGCAATGCTTTTTTAATTTTTTCAAGATCAGGATTCAGATCTCCAAATGCAACATTGGCTAAAATAGTATCATCAATTAAGTTCGTTTTTTGACTAACATATCCAATAAAATCTTTGTAATTGTACATTCCAAACTCTATTACTTTCCTATCAATCGATATTACCCCTTCATTTGGTTTTAAAAGTCCTGAAATTAAGTCTACAAGTGTACTTTTGCCAAATCCTGATTCTCCTACTATCCCTATTAATTCTCCCTTATATATTTCTAGATTAATTTTGTTCAAAATATTATTCCCTACTACATTATACTTAAAAGATAAATTTGATAATAAAATATTTTCATTAAAATTTATTTTATCCAATACTTCTTTGTGCTCTCCCTTTTTTTCAATGAGCTCTTCACGAATAAGATCTATAACAACATCATAGTATTTAATATGCTGACGAGCAGTTATAATCCTATTAAGAGAAGGAATAATTCTAAAAGATCCTGCTGCAAAAACACCAAGAGTAGAAATAATTTTACCTAAGTCTTCGTTTTGAAGTATCATAGTAAGAACAAATATTACTAGTGCAACTACTAAAATTAATTCTAAAAAAAATCTTGGCGCCTCTAAAAGAGTTGTTTGATTATATCTTATTTTTGTTTTTTCAAAGTTTTTGCTTTCCAATTTTTTCAAAAAGTAGTCCCTAGAATTAAATATCTTTATCTCTCTAAAACTATCAAACCCTTCATGAATAATTTTCGAAACTGATCTGTCTAATTCTTCTCTTTTCTTTCCCCATATTTTAATCCTACCCTTTGAAAAAAAATAAAAAGCATACGATATGGGTAGAAAAAAAAGAAGTAAAGTGATTGCCCCTATAGGATTTACATATATGAGAACTAATAAAACTGAAAAAGACAATGCTATTTCTACAATTAAAGTAATTATCCCTGTTAGATAGACCCCAAAATTTTCAGTTTCAAGCTGAAGAACTTTGATATAATCCGAAGAGTTTTTTTTAATAAATCTTTCATAAGACTGAGAAATATAATTATAAAAAAGGTTGTTATATAAATCTCTAGTAGTAGAAAAAATAAATCTATTCTTAAAATAATTTAGTATTAACAAGAAAAAGGTTTTTACAGCATATATAAAAGCCAAAAAGACCAAAAGAAATATAGCGATTTGGTCATAACTCTTAAACCCAATAGAAAATAGAAAATTGTGAATGCCCGGATAGCTTTGAATTATTTCTTTATTTGCTATAAAATTCAAAACTGGTAGTATTATTCCAAGACCAAAAACCTCAAGAAACATACCGATTATAAGTAAAAAAATTAATCCTAAAAGCTGATTCTTTCTATCAGATGAGATAATTTGATTTATTTTTAAATATATCTTCCTCATTTATTTTCCTATTGAATAATAATAATTTTCTAATATATTTCTCCCATCAAAAACCTTTGAATTCTTGTTTATTTGATTCCAATCATAACTTTTAAATTCATCCCATTCAGATAGTATAGCTATAGCTTCTGAATCTTTATAAGCTTCAGAAGAAGTGTTGAAAACATTAACTCTCTTTAGTCTTTCTCTTATTTCTTCATCTTTTATATTTCTCAATTCCCAGAGTGTTTTAAGATCTAAAAAAATTTGATCTTTATTAACCATTGGATCGTAAATTTTGAGCTCCAATCCAGCTGCTATCAAAAAATCAGAAACATAAATAGATGCAGATTCTCTTGAATCATTAGTGTCCTTTTTAAATGACCACCCCAATAAGGCAATCTTCTTTTTTTTGACGTCTCCATTTAATCCTTCTATTATCCTTTTTGCAAAACGATTTTTTTGATATTCATTAATCTTAACTACTTGATGCCAATATTCTGCAACTTCAACTAACCCATAGTACTTGCATAGGTATACTAGATTTAAAATATCTTTCTTAAAGCAGCTGCCTCCAAAACCTACAGAAGCATTCAAAAATTTAGGTCCAATCCTATGGTCCATACCAATCGCCATAGAAACTTCTTCAATATTGGCTTCGGTCTTTTCGCAAAGAGCAGACAAACTATTAATGGAAGATATTCTTTGAGCTAACATTGCATTTGAAGCTAATTTTGATAATTCTGCCGACCAAACATTAGTCGTAAGAATTTTTTCTTTAGGGATCCATTTTTTATAAATTTTAACAAGGGCGGCAATAGCTTTTCTGCCTGATATTGTTTGATCTCCTCCAATAAGAACTCTATCTGATTTGAATAAATCTTTTATTGCAGTTCCTTCTGCTAAAAATTCGGGGTTTGAAAGTATTTCGAATGAAACATCATTTTTATTTTTATTTAAGATACTTTTAATTTTTTCAGCTGTACGGACGGGAAGAGTAGACTTTTCAATGATTATTTTGTTACTTTTCGCAACCCTAGCAATATTTTTGGCACAGCTCTCAACATAAGTAAGATCTGCGGCCATTCCTGCCCCTTTACCTTCTGTTTTAGTTGGAGTATTAACTGCCATAAAGATCATTTCAGATTTTTGAATTGCATTATCTATATCAGTAGAAAAAAATAAATTTTTGTTTCTTACTTTAGCAATTATATCTTTTAATCCAGGCTCATAAACTGGAAGCTGATCTAAATTTCCATTCCAAGCATTTATTTTAAATGAATCAGAGTCAACAACTGTTACTTTAATTTTTGGGCATTTTAAAGCAATTACTGCCATTGTTGGACCACCAACATAACCTGCTCCAATACAACATATATTATTAATTTTCATCTCTTTTTATTTGTCTTTTAACAACCAAGAGGAGGACTGTATTTTATCTCCAAGGCCATCTATAAGCTTAATCCCTAGTTTTTCACATATCGGAACTTCTGGAGAGGAATTATTGTTTTGATCTCCACCATTTGCAAAAAATAATTGATGCCTGGGAGATAATTCAGAATTAATCATTTTAATAGTCTTACAAACTGTTCTATCCTTATCAATTGATAAAAAAACTTTATCTACTATCCTGAGCTGCTCAAC
>MDSV01191137.1_pt1 | contig 33358 bp, 19 predicted proteins | sample 810851 | NCBI WGS metagenome assembly MDSV01 (sample SAMN05326640, study PRJNA326480) | marine metagenome | isolation source: seawater | place: Atlantic Ocean: North East | collected 2012 | reverse complement strand
CGCGTCTTCCTTGCGCGCCTTCTTCTCGATGGGCAACAGCTCCTCAGATTCTGACTCCGACGCGTCATCCTCGTCGTCCTCGTCGTCCTCGTCCTCGTCGTCCTCGTCCTCGAGCCCGGCGAATTCATCCTCCTCGGAGTCGTCTTCGTCCTCGTCTTCCTCGTCGAACAGATCGGCTCCTTTCGCGGGGGATTTGTCCATCACGCCCTCCATCGGGTCCTCGTCGTCGTCGTCGTCATCGTCATCGTCCGAGAAATCGTCGTCGTCGAGTTCCTCGTCGTCGTCGTCGTCATCCGCCTCGCCTTCCAGCGCTTCGTCTTCCGACAAATCTTCGTCCGAGCCGTCGTCCGAGATGTCCTCGTCGTCCTCGTCGTCCTCGCTCTCCGGCTCAGGCTCGCGCTCACGCTTCTTCTTCGGCTTGAGCCAAGACTTGTTATCGTCGGAGAAGCCCCCCTTCGCGGCGGCCGGGGACTTCTTGCCGGACGCGGGCGATTTCTTTTTTCCTGCGGGGTCTGCGGCGGCGGCGGCGGCGCGCGACTTGTCCCCCCGCGTGACTCTCTTCTTGGGCGGCGACGGCGTGGTCGTCGGCCGCTTACCCTTGGGCGCCATGGCTGCGAGTGGTGGAACGACGGTCGCGTACGCGCTGTTGTTCCGGCAGAGGACACTCCGTGCTCCGCTGCGCTCGTGCGCCGGCGACTGCGTCGGGGACTCGCTCGTCCCGATGGTTCCATCCAATCGCAAGGTCCTTCCGCGTGTTTCAAGAAACGGAGAATCCGGTCGACTGCCCAACCGACCGGAAAACACCGTTCAAACGCTACATACGTTTGAGATCTTTCGTTGACTCCGCACGCGCGCCACTCGTCGGTGCGCGGCTCTCGCTCGCCCACGCCGCCTTCGCGCGGTCTTCCACGAGGTACTCTCCGCTCGCGCCTCGCGCCGAGTCAGCGTTTTCGACGGCACCATGACCGGCTACGACGGCCCCATCAAGAACACGGATCTGTTGAACCTCCGCGAGTATGTCACGGCGGAGACCGGATCGCTGAACAAAGCGGACAGCACGGTGCTGCTGATGGTCACGCACAGCAACCTGAAGGCGCGCTTCATGGAAATCCGCTTCGACCGATACGTACGTGCCGCATTTGACGTTTCCTCGCCGCTCTCGAGCGGATCTGGCGCTTCCCTCCGGTCGCGGATCTGGCGCTTCCCGAACCTTCCCGTGCCGTCTTTCGTCTCTTCGTCCTCGCGCCGAGACGCTCGTCCTTCACAGGCTCTGACGCCCGTACCCCCCCGACTCGCCGTCTGAACGACACGACAGATGACCGTCGCGCGCGTCAAGGAGAAGCTCATGACGCACGTGGGCTCGAACGTGAGCACGATGCGTCTTTCGCTGAAGGATTGGGACGGCGCGCTGGTGGCGCCGATGACGGATGACTTGAAGATGCTCGGGTACTTCTCGCCCGAGGACGGGTGGACCATCCACATCGACGACACCGACGCGCACTCGGCGTCCGCGGGCGGGTGGCTGGAGGACGTGAGCAAGGTGAAGAAGTACGAGATGTCCGACGACGACTACAACGCGCGGGAAAACACGTACAGGCAGTGGAAGAACGAGCAGCTCGCCAAGGACCCGACGTGGTGCCTGGAGAAGGCGATGGCGGAGAGGCGCGGCGAGACGTGGGTCCCCAAAAAAACGATCGAGGACGACGAGCACCAGGGGGAGGAGGCGGCGGCGATCGCGGACCAGGTGGGAAACCGTTGCGAGGTGAACCCCGGCGGGAAGCGCGGTACGGTGATGTTCGTGGGGAAGGTCGACGGGCTGCCCAAGGGGTGGTGGGTCGGAGTCAAGTTCGACGAGCCCGTGGGCAAGAACGACGGCGCGGTCAAGGGGAAGCGCTTCTTCGAGTGCCCGGACGGGTACGGGTCGTTCCAGCGCCCCGCGAACGTCGCCGTGGGGGACTACCCAGAAGAGGACGACCCGTTCGCGGAGAGCGAGGACGAAATCTAGGCTACCTGACGAAAGACGCACCCCGACAAAGACGCGTCGTGGGTGCCGTGTACGTGTATACGACGCGCGCTTCAAAGTAGTATGGCGCTCTTCAAAAGCCGTGAAAGTATTACGAAAGTATGTAGACTACCTTCTTCCCTGTACGTAACTCCAGTATAGAACGTGAACGTAACGAGGGAACGCGCGTCTCTTCAAAGAGCCACGTCCGCGTCGAGCGCCCGCTGGATAGCCACGAGCCCGTCTCTCTCGCGCGCGTCCGCGGTTCCCAGCCACGTCCCCGCAGCCTCTCCGTGGAAGTCGCACGTCACGTCCATCGCGACTCTCCGCGCGACGCGACACCGGGCCAAGAGCGCGCCGCGCGCCGTCTCCAGAGACGCTCGCGCCGACAGGGCCACCGCCGCCTGCGTGGTTTCCGCGTGCGCTCGTCCATCCTCCGGGCCGGGGTCCACGATGGTGACTTTTTCGAGCGCGGGACACAGCGCGATGACGTTCACGAGCGCATCCGCCGTCTCGTTCGCCTCCGGCGGAACGCCTCGTCGCGCGTCGGTCGAAGCCGCAAAGTACAGCTCTTTGAGCCGAGGCAGCCGCGTCTCGCCGGCGACGTTCGCGAGGAGCCTCGCGAGGTTCGGCGCGCTGAGCGGTCTTTGCACGCACACGCGCGCGAGCGTCAACGCGCGGTCGCGCAGCGCCTCGGTCCAGGCGGCCACGAAGCGGTCCTCCAGGCCTTCGTCGCCGCCGGGCGGCTTAGCGTCCGGCGCGGCGGACACCGGGACGGAGACGGTCTCGAGGGCGGCGCACCGTTTGACGAGGGCGACGGCGGTCTCCGCCGGCGTCGTCGCGCGCCGCGCCGCGCGCTCCCGGTACGCCTCCACCGGCCGGAAGTCGCCGAACACTGCCGAGCGCATCGCGGGAAGCCCACCCCCCATGCCGGAGCCCCCGTCGATCGCGACCGCCTGGAACGCGGGGCAATCCGTCGCGGCGAGGTCCCGCAGCTTCGGGGCGAAGAGCGTCATCTCGCGCAGCGCGCCGCACCTCGCCAGCCGGAACCGCTCGAGCGTCGGCACCTGCGCCGGCGCGTCCGGCGCGTCCTTGGACCACCAGCACTTCCCGGTCAAGCCATCGCTCGCCTCGCAGATGTCCAGCGCGCGCAGGCTCGCGCAGGCCCGGAAGACCTGTCGCACGTCGTCGTCGCCCACGGCGGCGGCGCCGCCCACGGCGAGGCGCGTCAGGTTGGTGGTGAAGAGCCCGGCGGCCCCCACGGCGCGGGGGATGAGCGTGCACGCGCCTACTCCCCTCGTCACGAGTGCCGTGACATCGTCCTTATCCACCGGGATGATCCCCCGCGCGCTCGCGGTGCGCGCGCTTTCGTTGAGCCGCGTCGCCCCAGGCTCCGCCCACGCGCTCTCGAGCGCGGAGCTCGCGTCGCAGCAGAACAGCAGCGTCGCGGGGAGCACGGCGCGGGGTTTCGTTTTGGACGCGTCGGACGCGGACGGGGCCTCCGATTTTCCCGCGATGGGCTCTCGCTGGCGAGACCACGGCGCGGTGAACACGCGGCCCCCGTTCTCGGGAGGGGGGCACAGCACGAAACGGCGGAGTCGCCCGGGCCTGTGTCTGGTGACCACCGCCGACACGACGGCGTCGGCGCGTCCCGGCGCGCCGATCTCGTCGGGGGGCTCGTCCCTCCCGGCGGTCCACGCGTTGGAGGATGGCCCGAAGACTATGGACGGCACGCACCTGGCGTCGTCGCGGAGCGCGCGGCACGCCACGGCAAGCCGGGCGACGGTGTCGGCGTCGACGTTCGCGATGACGACGCCCAGCGCTTTGCGCGCGGCGCCGCGGTTCTCTTCGGGCTCGAACGAATTCACCATCGCGTTTCTTGACGAGCCTCCCCGGCGAACCTCGGGTCTCGTCGGGTTCGCGCGGTCGCGGGTGAGGCCCGGACGACGCGCGACGACGAAACGAGGAGGTCTTCGACCCCGACCTCGTTTGCTAGACTACTGAATCGCTACGCGAGGCTCACTTCCCCTCGTCCTTGGACGGCTTCGACGACCCGAACGAAAAGCTCCAGTCGGTGGCGTCGCCGGCCTTGGAGATGGTAGACTGCTTATACTCGTCGGAGGACGTGACGTACCACATGTGCGCCTGCAGCGCCCCCGCCCATACCAACAGTCCTGTCGCGGCTAGCGTTCGCTTGTCCATGTACCGAAAGGCTGCGCGCGGATGAATGCCTCGCGGGAGAGCGTCGAACGACACGAGGAAACGGCACTTCATCAGATGGCGACAACGGCTCGGAGTCGCGCGTAAAGGGTGAGAGGACGTCGACCGAAATTTCCCTCAACTGCTGAACCGACTGATAAAAAATGATGTCACCGAGTCGACCCCGCCTTGACCTCTTCGTCCACGCGCCGTTTCCCGGCGGAAGACGCGCCGTTCCGATTCGGTCGAGCCTCCGAGGTGTCCTCCGGCTCGCTCCCGATCCGGACCGTCCCCCACGCCGCGTCGTTCGACGCGGCCAATTCCAGCCACGGTGCGTCCGCCTCGCGCCGCCGCCACTTCAGCACGTTCAACGAAAACGGCGCGACGACGAAGACGCCGGCGACCAACCCGCGGGCGCTTTGTAACTCGCCGCCATCCGCGAAGTACGGCCCGAAACCCAGCGACGCGCCTCTGACGATCGCGGCGACGATCAGCGAGAGCATCGCGATCTTGGTGGCGAAGGTGGCATCGCGGTCACCCGCCCACAGCGTCGCGAAGTTCTCCACGTCAAAGTCGGCGAAGTACGTCGACAGGTTGACGCGCGAATCGCCCGCCGCGTCGCGGGAACCCGAGGAGGAACCCGCGGAAAACGCCTTGACGCTTCCGCGCGACGTCCCGCTCTCCTCTGCGCCATCCTGACCCTCCGCGCGCTCGTGTTTCGCGCGTTTCGTGTCCTCCTCGATGATCACCCCCGCCGCGGCGCACATCCCCGCGTTCCCGACAAACGTCAGCGCGCCCTGCGCGGCGACGAGCCACTCCAGGTCGGCGGCGTTGAAGAAAAAGTGCTGCGCGCACGCGCACACGCCCGAGGCGTGCAGCGGGAGCATCCCCCAGGTGAGCGCGCGCCAGCCCTTGTTCGCGGAGGTCTCCGCGTACGACCAGACCAGCCCCATCGCGACCAGCCACTCCACCAGCGAAAACACGTGCACGCCCCACGTGGGCACGGAGAGCGCGTTGGGCGGGCCGGCGGGCAGACCCGGCGCCAGCGCGTCCGCCACCCCGGCGGCGGCGGCGCGGAAACCGGAAACCCACGCCTCCGCCGGGGACGACGCGGCGACTCCCAGGTCCTCCAGACTGACCAGCCTCGAGTCCAGCGCCATGAGCCCGAACGTGCTGACCAGCGCCAGGCCGGCTGCAGCCTCCACGAGTTGCCCCGGGCGAAACGTCTCCGCGGACTCGGCTAACTTTCTCGAGGTTCCGCCGCCGCCGCCCCCTGCGCCGCCGTCGCCGCCGCCGCCCCAGTCGACGCTCGCCGACGCGCCTCTGCCACTGTTCACGCGCCCGTCCCAGCCCTCGCCGTCCCAGCCGCCCCCGTCCGCCGCGTCCATGCTGATGGTGGTGATGTTCGACGCGGGCGGGAAGGTGTCTTCCGAGGTCCCGGTTTCTCCGGAGGAGCCCTCCCTCCCGACGGCATCGCGGAACGCGAGCATGACCCGCAAGTTGGTCAGCGAGATGGCCGCCTGGATCAGGAAGTGCAGCGCGTCGATGTTGGAAAGGACCGTCCCGTACGCCTCCTGCGTGTACGCCTCCGCGGGGATGGACACGACCACGAACAGGAGCAACGTGCCAAACGAGGCGCGCATCTCGTCCGTCGCGCTCGGGGCGTCGTACACGCGCTTCAGGAACAGCAGGTACGGCGCCACCGACAGCGCGAACAGAGGCGACGCGAGCGCCCACCAAACGGAGTGCCGATCGAGGATGGCCGCGCCGAGCACGCGAAGGGTCTCGGACGCCGCGCTTGGAGCGGCCGCCGCGGCTGCGGGAGGCGCGGCCGCGATGTCCGAAAGGTCACTCGCCATTTTCGTGGCCGCGGCGAGCGCACCGGACCCGCCGCTCACCGCGTCTAGCGCTACCGGCACGATCGTCCCGACCGCGTCGGGATCGAAAGCGGCGTTCGTTTTCGTTTTCGAAAGCACCGCACGACCCGGTCCCCGCCGGGGGAACGCGATTCCCCGGACGCCCCCGCGTACCCGCGGAGGTGGCCGGCCTCCGACTCGACCGCAGGGCGCACCCGCGCCCCATCGCAACCTAGGAGCCACCGCTCCCGCCGCGCGCATCTCCCCACTGGCCGTGATGAGCGATCGTCCCTCGTGCCGTATCTCGGACAATGTTCGGCAGATCTCGCGGACAAGCGAGGTCGAGCGTTCGGTCGTCCGAAACAGTGTCAGTTCGACCGCCGACATTTTCTCCTGCACAGCTTGCCGCGCGCCCCCGCTCTGAGATGGCGACGTGGACGGTGGCGGCGGCGAGCTTACGAGCCCCACCACGGGCCCGTTGGCGACCTCGGACCCATCTGAGGGAATGGTCGCGCGCCGCCCCCGCCCCTGACCCCGCCTTCGGCTCTAGTTCCCTCGCTCAGCGCGGCGCGAGGTCTTCCGCAGATTTTCTACGCGCGGGGGTGTCGGAGCCCTCGGTCGGCGGGTTCGACGGAGCCGCGCTCGGCAACGCGAGGCTCAGCGTGCGTGCCCGCGCGGTTTCAAACACATCTGGCGACTCGAGCGACCCCCGCGCGGGCAGCTTTTCCGACCCGGACGACGCCCCGACGCGCATCGACCCTCCCCACGGGTACAGCCACGGGGATGACCTGGAGACGCTGCGAATAGACGAGCACGAACGAAACGCGTGGTGGGTTCCGGCGCGCGACCCGGGAGGCTTCGTGAACGACATCACTGGAACACCGTCGTCGCTCGCGTCCACGTCTGGACCAGGGTCATACGCCTGGCCGCCACCGCTGGGACGAGGATGGGTCGCTCGGTTCGCGCGCGCCGCGTGGGCACTCGTCGCCGCGCTCGGCGCGTTCCGAGCGGCGTGGCGGTGTTTCGGCGTGGTGCTGTTCCTCGCCCCGGACAGCGCCCCGGGCCCCCGGATGGCATCAGCGCTGGATGCCGCGCTGCTCGAGTCGCTAGCGGGGCTCGCGCAAGGCGCGCTTGTGGGACTCGTCCTCGCGCCCGCGGCGGCGGCGGTGATGGCGTGGCTCTTCGAGATCGTCCTCCGTGCCTCGGAGCGGCTCGCGGCGCCAAGGCTGGCGCGCACGCTGGCCCCGGCGACGGCGAAGACCGAGAAGGAACGCGCGGCCCGTGCGGCTGTCGTGTCCGCCGGACGCGACGCGCACTACGCGTTCGCGCGACTCAAAACCGCAGCACACGAGGCGTGCGAGGCGCGGCAAACCGCCGCGAGACGTGCCTTGCAGGCGTGGACGCAACCCGCAGTCGCGATCGCGCTCTGCGCGGCGGGGATCGCCGCCGTCGCCGGCACAATCGCCGACGCGGCGGCGCGCGCAGCGGCGCTCCGGCTCGAGGCGACGGCTTTCGCGTGCGTGGCGGGGGCGATGGCGCTGCTCCAGCGCGTCGACCGCGCCGCGGTCGCGCGCGTGCGAGAGGAGATGGAGGCGCGCGAGCGCGAGTTTCTCGCGGAACAGCACAGGGGCACGTTCCTGTGCCGCTGGCGCGCCGACGACTACGCGGCCCCGGGGGAGAGGAACCAGACGTCTGCGGACAAGGCGTTGACCAACGCCGCCGTCGCCGCGGCCGCGGCCGCGAGCGCAGCCTGGCGCGGTGTGCCTCCTTCCGCGGCGCCCGCGCTCATCCTGGACGCCGCGGACGGAAGGACTGCTACCGCGCTGGCGGCCGCGCAGGCGCTCGGGAGGGAGGACCGCCGCGCGCGGCGTCGCCGGCGTCGTCGCCGCTGGTTCCGGGGGAAGCCTGGGTCCGCCCGGTCCGGCGAGATCCAAACGCGTTCGCTCGAGGACGCCTTCCCCGACCTCGAAGACGCGTCGGCCTCGTTCGACGAGGCCGCTGAAGACGACGCGTCCTTCGCGGACGACCCGTCCGTCGCGTTCGAGCAGAGCGTTTCGTTCGGCTCCCGAGAGAGGGAAAAGGGGGACCGGCTGGCGGCTTTCGAGTTCCCTCCCGCCGCCGTGTTCGTTCCGAACCAGCACACGCACGTCGTGTGCGCGTTGCGGCGCGCGACGGCGTCATTCGCGCCGAAGTGCACGGCGTTCGCGGCGGACGTGCGCGACGTCCTGGCGCGTAGGGCGCCAACCGCGGCGCCGTTCCACCTCGTCTACCTCGACCACTGCGGGGCCGTGGCGCAGCGCGAGCAACAAATATGGGACGTCTTCTCCCGGCACGCCGTCGCTGACGGCGGCGTCGTCGCCGTGACGTTCAGCACCAGGGGCAAGCGCAAGGGCTGGAGCAAAGCCGCGGCCGTGGGCGCCTGCGCGCGCATGCTCGTCGAGGCAGCGGACGCGCACGGCTACGAGCTCAGGGGAGGGGCCGCGGACGGAGGCGGGTGCGCGTCGGAGCCCGACGCCGACATGTCGCGGCTGATGGACTACGCCGTGCGGGTGGACTCGCACGCGGCGGACGAGATCCCCGGCGCCGCCGTCGAGGGCGACGAGAACGGGGCCCCGACGGGGACTTCCGGGGCGACCGAGGCGGCTCAGCGAGCGCACGCGAAAGCCATCGAGGATGCGTTGGACGCGTACCTACGCGCGTGTGACGCCGTCGGTGGCGTGGATGCCGCGTTCAGCGGCCGGGGTGCGAAGATCGATGACGTCTCCGGCGGTGGCGGCGTCGCGGCGGCGACGGCGGCGGCGCGCGCGCTGGCTCGCGCGTTGCATGCCTGGGCTGCGGACACGCCTTCCGGGGATGACGGCCGCGCGGCGATGCTCGACACGTGGGCCACGCGTCGCCGCCGGCGCATGTGCGGGTACGTGTTCAGCCGAGTCGTGCTCGGAAAGGACGTGGACGATGCCGAGAACCTGCGTGCGATCGAAGCCGGCGCGCTCGGTTCCACGGTACGCCAGCCGGCGAATGCGTCGGACCTCGAAAAGGTCGAAAAGGTACGCGGCGAGGGAACCGCGGCAACGACGAGTGGCGTGTCTTCCGGTGACGCGCGCACGCTCGCGAGTCTCGGTCGCGAGGCCGCGAAGGCGGCAGCGGCGGCAGCGGCGTTGGCAACCGCGCCGATCACCACGGCGCGGGACATGGGGACGGACCTGTCGTCTTCGTGGCGGGGCGCCCCGGGGGGCGAGCTGCGGTTCGAGCGGTGTTTCTTTTTGTACGGGACGCTCATGTTCTTCGTGTTCCGCGTGCGGGTTAAGGACCCGAGGCGGCTCGAAGCGAGAGGAGTAGGCGCGTAGGTCGCGCCTCGAGAGAAGCGAACGACGGGCGCGGTCGGGGAAGGACAGCACGTATCGTGCGTATCGCGTCGTATACAGGAAACGACGCCGTTCGCGAGTGACCACGAAGAAGAAATTCGTAACCGACGACCGAAACGGCTTCGCCCCTTCCCGAAATCGGCTGGACGCGCACGTCGCAGTGTCCTTGGAAGCCAGGGAGCGAGGGAGGAACTCGTTCTCGCCGTCGTTTGATTTTTTTATCGTGAGTGCCGACCGTTATTCGATCTGGAGCCACAACCACTCGCGACACCCTCCGGGTGACCGTGACCCTCGACCGTCGTCATGGGGTGCATGTTCAGCAAGGGCGAGGAGGGGGACAAGTATCACGTGCAGTCGTCCGCCCCCGCGTCGCCTTCCAAAGCCTCCGAAGCTCCGGGCGCGGGTGCCAATAAACTAGACCCGAAAGATTTCATCTTTGTCGAACGCAAAGGCGAGACACTGGTCAAGGCCCCCGGCTCGATCGACGGGCAGCAGTTCGTGCTGGACTCGTGCGAGGACTGCGAGATATATCTCCTCGACGCGTGCGACTCGGTGATGATCGACGACTGCAAGCGGTGTAAGATCGTGGTGGGTCCCACCACCGGAAGCGTGTTCCTGCGCGATTGCGAATCCTGCGTCCTCGTGGCGGTTTGCCGGCAGTTCCGGACGCGCGACTGCGTGGACGTCGACTCCAGGCTGCTGGTCGCCACGAAACCCATCATCGAGACGTCTTCAAATATGCGGTTCGGGTGCTTCGATTTCCACTACGACGCGCTCGGGGCGCAACTCAAGGCGTCGGGTATGACGCCGTACAGCAACTTCTGGAGTCACGTGTTCAACTTCAACAAGGAGACGCACCCGGACTGGAGTCTGGTCCCCGCGGACGCGACGGCCATCGAGGCGCTGGTGCCCCTTCCCGAGGTCCCCGCGCTCGCCGGGGTCGAGGAAACGCTACGAGCCGTCGGGGCGGACGGCCAGCCTCCCGTGTGCTTCCGCACGTGGGGAGAGAGGGGCTCGGTGGCAAAGTCGCACGAGGGGTGTCTCGTTTTGGTCCCGGAGGCGGATGAGCCGATGGCGCGCGAGATGGTTCAGATGACCGCCGGCAAAGCCGTGCTGGTGCGCACAAACTCGTGCGCGCTGAGCGAGCCATGGCTGGCGGAGTTCCTGAACCGAGCGGACGCTGACATCACGGAGGCGGACGGGAGCGCGCTGGGGTTTGACGTCGCCGAGCGCTCGCGCATCGTCAAGGCGCTTGCGCGAGGCAAGTGCGTCGGGCTCGAGTTTGGCGGCGCGGGGTGCGTCGAGGCGGTGCGCGCTGTCGCGGAGGCTGCCGGGTTTGCCGCGCTCACCGACCCCGGCCAGTACGCTGAGTGGCGGTACAAGGGGGTCGAGGGATGACCCTGAACAGCGTTTAGCGTTCGTTTTTAGTACAAGTACTCCTATTTTTTATTTTCGCATCGTCGGCGTCTTCGCGTTCGTCCTCAGACGGATATTAATTAATACCGGGGCGGCGGTCCGCACTCTGCGCCCGGCGCGCTCCGCCTCACGACCCGTCGACGATCCAGTCGCGGTCCCCCAGGAGCCCGTCCTCCGACCCCCCATTCATGTGCTTCATGGCCTCCCGCCGGTCCGGCCACATGTTCGAGTGGTTCCGGCGGAACCACGGGGACGTGAACAGGCGCAGCTGCGGCGCGTCCGCGCTGATGGAGACGCGGTCGCCCATCTGCACGTCGTGCGTCACGTGCGCGCCATCCAGGAAAACCGTGCCCGCGCGCGAGTTCCACCGGAACGTCATGGTCTCATCGTGCGCGTAGAAGCCGTGCCCCGAGCTGGGCGGCGGCGCGTGGTCGAAGTAGATTGGCTCGCGGTCCATAAACTGCAGCTCGCGCGAGGAGTAGTGCATGGGCTCGCCCCCTGCCGAGCGCATCGCTGCTGTCGATCCGGCCGCCGTGCACACGCGCAAGCCGCTCGAGCGCACGTGGAACCACAACGAGCTGTTCTTTCGTGCCTTCCGTTGGACGTGCACGCTGTACCGCGAGACGGCGCCGGGGGAGGGATGCGCGATGAGCACGTCGTTCAAAACGGGCGGCAGCGCGACGCCGGCGACGTCCACGCGCGCGCGCGTCAGCCGCGTCGGCTCGACCCGGCCGAAGACAATATCGTCGAGCACGGTCTCGACGTTGTCCGAGGTGCACGCGCACAGGTGTCCAGTGCTCCGGCGCATGTCCAAAGGCTCGGTCGAGCGGTACAGCGTCGCGAGGTCGCTCGGTGAGGCGCGGTCGGTGTTCACGCCGACCAACGGGGTCGCGCCCAACTCGCCATCCAGCTTGTGCGACGCGATCAAGGTTGTGCCGTCTCCGCCCAGCGCCACGACCAAGTCCGCGTCGGCGACCTGCTCAGGGGTCACATCATCGCGCATCACCGAGGTGGTCGCCGCCCCCCGCTGCTCAAGCAGCTCGGTGATCCGCTCCACCTGGAACATGTGCGTGTCGTGCCGCTCGCGCAGACGCGCCATGGCCGCGTGGTCGAACCGAAGCGTCCGACCGGCAGCCTGCGCCAGCTCCTCGCGCGCGGTGTACGACGCGAACGCCGTCTGCTTGATCACCAGCAGCAGACGGTTGAACTTGGACATCTCGGATCGCCCTCTCGCCCCGGGACCGCCGTCCCCTCGACGCCGTGTCGACTGCGCCGCAGGCGACGCCTGTCTCGGTAATATGAGTAAGTGCCCTTCTTCTTCTTCGTCTCGGAAAGGTGGATTATACGGATGCCTTTTTTTTCGAGTCGAGGCAAAATCAGGAGTCACAGACCTTGAAAGAATGACAGAAACCGCGGGAAAGGTGCCTCGGTGTCACTGGAAAAATCGTCCCGCGAAGATCGGAGCGGTCGCACGGCCACTAGAAAGGTCGCACTTCGAAGGGCGCGAGCCATCACCGCGTCGACCGGTCGGATCCGCCCCGACCGCTGAAGACTATGAGCGCGTTTGCGGTCGCCAGCCCCGCATTCGCCCGCATCGGGGCGCGGGACGCCCCCCGTCCCCGTCCCCGCGAGACCGCCGTGCCCCCCCGGCGCGCGCGCGTCGGAAAACCTCCGAAGGCATCCGCGCGGGCGGAACCCTCGTCCTCGGCGTCCGCGCCCCGGCCGCTGCGCATGATCGTGCTCCGCCACTCCGACAGCTGCACAGAGGACGCGAGCCTGAAGGATCACGATCGTCCGCTCACGACGTGGGGCCGATCCGCCGCGGCGGCGCTTTGCGAGCGCGTGGTCGACGCGGGGTGGGCGGACCCCGACCTGGTGCTGTGCAGCGCCTCGACGCGCTCGCGCGAGACCTTGGCGGCGATGCAGGCGGTGCACGCGCCGCTTCGGGACGCGACCACCGTCTTCATGGGCTCGCTCTACGCGGTCGCCGCGATGGACGGCGTGACGGCGGATCACCTGAAGGAGACCATCGTGGAGTGGGCGGAGAAAGCCGAAAGCGAAAAGACCGAGGGCGGAGCGCGCGCCGTGCGCTGCGTGCTGTGCGTGGGGCACAACAAGGGGTGGGAGGAAGCCGCGAGCGATTTCACCGGCGAGCGCGTGTCTTTGCAAGTCGCCAATGCGGCGTTGATCGAGTGCGCGAGCGACGACGACGGGTCTCTGACCTGGGCGAAGGCGTTTGACGGGTCCTCCAGCGGGTGGACCCTGCGCGGCGTGCAGACGCACGGCCTTCCGGACCCAGGCGCGTGGGAGGCGGGCCCGGGCGACGGGGGCGAGGGGGGGCCGAGCGATGACGGGTCTGGGGACGAGGCCTGGGGAGAAGGCGCACCCTTCCCCGCGTAGATCGCTCCTGTTCCTAGACGCGCGAAAAGAGTAACGTCCGTGTATCCGTTAGCGCGACGACGGAGACCCGGCGTATCTCGTTCATGCGCGGAAACAGAGGCGGTTGTGGAGGTGTTGAAGCGTCGCCGCCGCTTGTAATTTTTACCGATACCGGGTTCGCCACAGTAAAAACGATCTACCGGTTGCTACATGAACCCCGAGAACTCGCTGGCGGCCTCCCCGAAGGCCCTCGCCGCGCCCTGCGCGAGCTCCGGCTCCGGACGCATCACGCCCCCCGGCCCCATGCGCCATGCGCGGTCCGCGACGGGCGCGATCTCCTCGACGTCGTGCGAAACCACCACCACTGCCCTTTCGCGCCGCAGGTTGGCCAAAAGTTTGGTTACTTCTGCGCGCGCCATCCAGTCCAGGCCCGCGAGCGGCTCGTCCAGGCACAGCACGTAAGGGTCACGCACGAGCTGGATCGCCAACGCCAAACGCCGTTTGTACCCCCCGCTCAGCGAGCGCACAGGCGTGTCGAGCGGGAAATCTGCCATCCCGACGGCCCGGAGCGCTTCCTGTAGCCGCAGCGCCAGCCGCCTTCGTTCGGGGAAGGACTCGTTTGTCTGCGGCCACCCGAACGTCAGCTCTTGGAGCATGTTTTTCCCCAGGAAGTGCCGCTCGGGGAACTGAAACACCAGACCGACTCTATCAAGGCGCCTGGCGGCGCTCAGGTGGACGCCAGGGTCCAAGTCGCTGAACGTGATGACGCCGCCGGTGGGCTCGGCGAGCCCTGCGACGAGCGACAACAACGTCGATTTCCCGTTCCCGCTCCTGCCCACGATCAGGTTCAGACCGGTGGGGGGAAGGCGCAGGTTTACGCGCTCCAGCACGGTGACGCCCGCGCCCACGGGGGTGTACTTAACGTCGCGCACGATCAGACCGCCGTCCTTCTTCGCGGCGACGGTCACGAGCGAGACGCGCGCCGTTCGGCGAAGGGCGTGCCCGACGCGGCGAGGCGAGGCGGACCACGAGGCTCGGGGAGGCACGCGTGTCGGGGCGCGCCACGGGCACGAGGAGGACGACGCTGGCGCCGATCGAGCCGTCGCGCACGCACGCGCCGCAGCCTCCATCGTCGCGATGGTCCGACGATCGACCTCCTCCGAAGTTCTCTCGAGCGCCCGGAGCAAGTCCTGCGCCGCGAATCTGTAGGTAATAAGACCGCCGCCCACGCGAAGGCTGCAGTTGATCGATTCCTCGCCGAAACCGATCGGATCGACCACCGATGGCCGACTTCGGTTTCGGTTTCAAAGCTCGCATCCGATTGGGTAATTTTTTGAGTCCGTTTGGTGATGAATGAACCATGTGATCATGACGGTGCTCGAACCGTCGTACGCCACACTCTCGACGACGCGTCCTTCGACCGTCTCGACAGCGCGTTTCCTCGTTTCACCACTCGAGGGGAGACGACGACCGCGGCGATGTCCGCGGGCGCGATGCGCGCGGCGGTGCCCTGCGTCGCCGTCGCGTCCGGGCGGGGAGATAGCATCTCTAATTCCCGGAATTCGGTCGCGACGGCGCCGGTCCGGGGTCGTCCGGGGCGACGCGATGTCTTGCCCCAGCCGCGGGGGGCGCCTCGCGACACCGCCACGGTTGGGACGCCGCACGGGCTGGAATCGTTCGATCGCCACTTCAGCGATCTGATGAACGGTGCCCCGCAGCCGTCCCGGTCGCCCAGGCTCGCCGAGCACGAAGAGGATTCACCGTACTACGGCGTGGACGACGACGACGAGGACGACGACGAGGACGAGGAAAACCCTTTAGTGTTCCGCGCGACCGCCACGGTCGCGCTCGGGGCGTGGTTCGCGTACACGCGCAAGAAAAAAGCGGACGAGGAGCGGCGTCTCGGCAAGACCAAGCCGGACGCCGAGACCACCGAATCGAAAATCGCGTCCAACCCCGTGAGCAAATTCGTCGATACCGTCCGCTTGGACGTCGCCTCGATCACCGCGAAGAGCGACGACGGCAAGACGCCCAAACAGCGCTACCGAGAGCGACGCGCCGCGGAGCGCGCCGCCGCCGAGGCGCGCGAGGCTGAGCTGGAGAAGGCGCGCCTCGTGCGCCGCGAGGAGCTCAGCAAAGCTGCCGAGCGTGAGACGCGGGCCGCCGCACAGGAGCGCGCTGAGCGCGCGAAGGATGCGCTTGCGCGTGAGGCCGAGCGCGAGCGGATGGTGAGCGAGGCGCGCGCGAAGGCGGCGCGCCAGGAGGTTCAGCGCGAGGTGGAGGCGAGGCGCGCGTCGGAGATGAAGGCGAAGCTCGCGTCCATGTCACCCGACGAGAAGAAGAAGGCGCAGTCGAAGGAGGCGGCGGCGAAGGCGAAGGCGGCGGCGAAGGCGGAGACCGCGAAGAAGGCTGAGGCGCAGGCGAAGGCTGCCGCGGAGGCCAGGGAGGCAAAAGAGCGCGCCGCGGAAGGCGCGCGCGCGCGCGAGCGGAGAGCGAAGGAGGCTGCGAAGAAGGCGGAGGAGAAGGCAAAAGTGGACGCCGCGACGAAGGCGAAGGTGGCTGCGGCGAAGAGTAAGGCAGAGGCGGAAGCCGCCGCGGAGAAGGCAAAGATGGCCGCGGAGCGCTCGGAGAAGAACGCCGCCGCGCAGGCTGCGCGCGAGAAGGCGAAAAAGGAGCGGGTCGGCTCGAACACCGCCAAGGGTGAGGAGGCTGCGCGGCGTAAAGCCGCGCTGGAGGCGAAGGCGCAGGAGACGGCGGCGGCGGCGAAGCAGAAGCTCAAGGCTGCCGAGATGGATGCCAAGGCTGCGCAGGAACGCGCCGCCAAGGAGAAGAAGGAAGCGGACGCCGCGTCGAAGCGTGAGGCGAAGGCAAAGGCGCAGCGCGACGCGAAGCTCGCGAAGGAGAAGGCCATGCTCGCCGAGACCAAGACGAAGGCGGCGAAGGCGGCGAAGGCGGAAACCGCGAAGTCGGCGAAGGGCAAGTCTTCGGGAAAGGAAACGGCGAAGGTTTCGTCGAGCGCGTTCCGGACCGCCGTGTCCGAGAAAGCCGCGGTCGCCTCGCAGAAACTGGAAGGCTTGCGCTCGAGCCTTCCCACGCCCGAGGACGCGCGGGGGCTGGTGACCGCGGCGCGGCGCAAGGCGAACGCGGCGACGGTCGCGGTGGACGCGAGTCCGAACCCGCACGTTGCCACCGCCGCGGCGTACCTGGGGGTCAAGCCCTCCGCTCTGATCGGCGGCGGCTTGATGCTCGCTGCGGCGGCGCTTTCGGCGTACGCCGGCAAAGGCGGGGGAACACGCGAGGACGCCGGGTACGCCGCGTTTGACCGCGAGGCGGGACGGATCAACCGCGGGCGCGACGGCGGGCGGGCGGGCCGCGAGCGGCAGCGCGCGTTCCTCGAGGCGCAGCTCGCGGCGGACCGCGACGCGCAACGCGCGCGGTGGCGTTCGGCGATGGATGACGGCTCCGACGGCTCCGACGGCGCCTCCGACGGCTCCGACGCCTCCACCTCCTCGGCGACGGCTCAGACGGCGGAAGCGACGGCGAACGTCGGCGCCGGTGCGCGCATGCGCGAGATGTTCGGGCTCGGGGACGCCGCCAAGCGCGCGGACGGCGAGACGAGCGGGGTGTCGGAGACGGCGGCGGAGGATGAGCGGCGCCGCCTGGAACGCATTCGGGAGATGAACCGGGCGAGCGGGGACGTCACGGCGGCGGCGGAGGCGAAACTGCGCGAGGCGAGAGACAAAAGCAAGAACGGCGCCGGGCGCGGCGGCGATACCGCCGATGCCGCTCCGCCGGGCGCGACCGCGACGGTGAGCGCCGCCGACGTGCGCCGCGCCGAGCAGAAGGCGCGCGCGGAGGCGGCGGTGCTCTCCGAGTACCAGACCGGCGAGGACGACGGGGACGCGGGCTGGGACGCCAAGGAGGTGGAGGAGATGTCCAAGAAGTACGAGGCGTTCCTCAAGGCGTCTAAGGCGAAGAAGTGGTGGAGCCGGGGGGACTAATGTCCAACCGCCGTCCAGACCCGCGCGGCGCGGTATCTCGATATGTAGTTGTACACTTGCGCGCGCGCGGACATCGAGGATGGAGCGGTGGCGCGTCATGATTCAGAAAAATTCGCGCAACCTGTCGGACGAGGACCTGCTTTTTGTTTTTTTTTCCTCTGTCTTCGAACCGTTCGATCCTTCTCTCGAGCGCGGGAAATTCGACGAAGACTTTCACCCGACTGTTTGCCCATATACAAGATCTGGATTTGCGGGCAAAAAATCACGCCTCGCGTGTGTGGTCTCGTTTCCATGGAGAGTCCACGTCTCCGGAATCTCGCCGGTTCGCGATCACCGAAGCGGTGACGTCGACCAGGCGCGCGCGGCCACCACGGCCGCCATTTCAACCGACGCGAACGCCAGTCGTTTTGAACGTAACTCGCGCGAATTTCACCCGCGCGAAGGCATCGAACACCGCCGCGTGTCTCGACTCGCCTCTTCCTTCGTTCGAAGGATCCGCCGCACGGCGTCGAACGCGAGTGTCTCCGTCCCGCCCAACAGCAGCACGATGTCCGCCTACGCGGATCTCGCGGTGCGCTTCCGCGCGTACCACACCAACTCCCTGAACGTGGCCCTGCACATGATCACCACCCCTGTGGGCATCATCGCCGCGCTGGTGATGCTCCGGCAGGCCATCGACGTGGAGTACGCGTACGAGGCGCTCGTCGGCGCGTACGTCATCTCTCTGCTCGTGGCGCTGAAGAACGTCGGGCTGTGGGTCGCCACCGCGGCGTGGATGGCCGGCCTGGTGGCGGCTGCCGAGGTCCTCGCGCCCTCCTTCTCCACCACGGACGCGCTCAAGCTCATGGCGGTCGGGTACGTCGGCCAGGAGCTCGCGCACGTCGTCACCGGCGAGAAGACCTTCCAGAGCACGTACCAGTTCAAGACCCCGAGCTGGCCCATGCTGCTTCTGGAGCACACCTACTTTTTGCTCCCTCTGTGCATCGACGCGCTCGTGCACATGAAGGAGTCGTTCGCGTCCTGGATCGTCGCGCACAACTACGTGGTGCGGTGCAAGCTGCGCAACAAGGAGGACAAGGCTGCGCTGCAGACGGTGGTTGACTTCGTGACCAAGGAGGACCCCGCGCGCGACTGCACCGCGCACTGGTGGTACGAGCGCCTGAACGGCGACGTCAAGCAGGCGTTCACGCACGTCATGGAGTGCCCCGAGATGTTGGGCATGTTCACGAAGCGCTTCCGCCCCGACTGCTACAACATCGAGGCGATTCCCGCGATGAACGAGATCTACGTCGCGTCCTCGCACCACAACAACAACTCCGACACCGTCTTCTACACGCAGCACTGCGACGGGCCGTGGTCCGTCTACCCCTTCTGCCACGTCTACCGCGTGATGCTCGCGGTGAACGAGAACAAGCAGGTGGAGACGCACTTCACCATGGAGCGCAGCGGCGGGTGCCTGTCCGATGGCGACGCCGTGGGCTTCGACTACAACCGCGAAATCCACGTCATCTCTGACCTGCCCACCAAGAACGTTGACCGCCGAATCACCTGCAAGCTCCACTACGTGGTCTACCCCAAGTGCTTCGGCTGGGCCGGCAAGGTGAAGGGCACGCTGGCGACGTGGTACAACACCACCGCGCGCAACCTGTTCCTCGCCACCATCAAGCCCCGCGGGATCGTGTGGAAGTTCATGGCGTGGAACGTCATCTTCACCACCAAGCGCGTCCGCGAGCTGGAGATGTACGCGGGCCTTAACAACGTGGTGTACGCGGCGGCGCTGTACGTCGCCGGGCAGTTCATCCACCCGCGCTTCTTCATGTGCGCCACCTCCTTCACGCACTACTGCATGTACATCGCCACGTACCACGTGCGCGAGGGCATCAACTTCGGCGTGTTCAAGCGTAACGTGGTGTTCTTCAAGACCATCGCCCTGACGCACCTCTGCGTGAACTACCTCATGAACTTCGAGTACGACCCCGTGTCGCTGGCGATGATCCTCGTCGGGTACGGGTTGTCCACTGCCGCCACCGTCGCGCTCGGCATGGACCAGACGTACTTCGGCGTCGAGCTCGGCGCGGTGAAGCCCAACTTCGTGTCCGGGTTCCCCTACAACTGCGTGCCGCACCCGATGATCGTCGGCTCTATGATCGGGCTGCTCGGCTTCCACAAGATGGCATCCTTCCGCGCGGAGCTGCCGTACCTCGTGCCCATGCACTGCGCCATGTACATGACGCACATGATCCAGGAGCAGGTGCGCGACATCTACAAGAAGGATTGGGGCAAGGACGGCGGCAAGGGCAAGGCGCGCGGCGGCGCGCGGAAAACCAAGGCGGCGTGAGCGGCGAATTTTTTTAAGGCGGACGCGAACCTTACTTTAAGGCGACTATTGCGGCCGCCGGCGGTGGATCACCGGCGGCCGCGCGCGCGAGGCGAACCCAGCGCGCTCGAACGCATTTGATATCAAACAGCGCAAATCTCATTTCTCGACGTGTCTCGTCGTTTCGCTCGTCTCGCCACCTCGCGCGCATCGCCACCTGACGAGGTCCCAAGGTTCACGTTCCGGTCCTTTGGAGAAAAGATTTGGAAAGCAGATAAAGTGCGTTCCACGACGACAGCCTCGCTCGCGCGAGGGGCTCGCGGCGTCGAGGGTCGGCCACGGGACGCGGCGGCGTTTCCGTTCGACTCAGGTGATGGAACGCGTCGCGCGCGCGCGCCTGGCGTCGGCGACGTCGTCCGCGTCGTGGTTCGTCGCGCGCGCGCTGTGGGTGGTGCTCCACGTGTTTCTGTGGACGCGATCCGCGGGGAGGGCCGCGGTCGATCGCGCGTTCCGCCTCTCTGGGCTGGCGTTCCTCGAGCCGAGGCGTGGCCTGTCGTTCTGCGCACGCAAGCTGCGCCGCGCGCTGGAGGTGGGGTCGTTCAAAGCGCCGTGGGACGACCACGGCGAGCGCCCGCCTCCCCCCCGGACGCTGGCGGTCATCGTGAACGACCCCGACGAGGCTTCGTCGTCGCGGTGCCTGGCGGACGTCGCGCGCGTGCTCGTTTGGGCCGCCGACGCGGGCATCCGGCACGTCTCGCTGTACGACCAGGACGGGTGCATACGCGCGCGCGCCAGCAGGCTCGCCGAGCTGGTGGTGCGCGCGACGGTGCGCGCGGAGTCGGAGTCAGCGCGCTTCGCGCCGCCGGCTTCGGCGTACGCGTTCCGCCGCGTCGCCGGCGACGGCGCCGTGAAAACTGTCGAGCGCTTCGAGTGCGGCGGGAAGGCGACCAGCCGTCCTTCCGCGCGGGCAGAGAAGCGGGTTTCGGACGAAAGTGGAACTACCGATAAGGCGGAGACGCACGCGTCGACGACGGTGGATCTGCTGCGCGCGGGCGACGGCGCGGCGGCGCTGCTGGACGCGGCGCGGCGGTGGGGCGAGCCCGCGGGGCCTCTCGGAGTCGTCGCCGGCGACCCCGAGACGGGCGAGACCTCCGTCGCGCAGCTGGAGGCGTGGATGGCCGCGAACGGGAGCCTACTGCCGGTGGTGGAGGTGACCGTGGTGTTCGGGAAGCACTTCCATCTCGCGGGATACCCGCCCTGGCAGCTGCACAAGACGGAGATGTACCGCCGGCGGAGTCTGTCGACGTTCTCGCGGACCAAGTTCGGGGACGTGCTGCGCGAGTACGCGGGGGTCTCGAAACGACACGGGAAGTGAAACCCAGCACCTTTCTGTGCGGCGAGGATGATGTCGTCCACCGCGGGACGTGTTACCCCACACGGCGTACACGGGCTCGCGTCTGCGTTTTGTCACACCACGAGACGAGAGACGCGCGAAAACCGCGTTTTCGCATGCCAATAATCACTGCCCCCCTCGCCCGCCCCCCCTTCCGCCTCTGCCCCCGCCTCGCCCCCCGCCTCTGCCGCCCGTCTTCGGGTCGACGCGCTTGAACATCGGTGCGTTTTTCAGCATATCGGGGATGACTAGGAACCGAATTTTACTGCCGCGGATGTACGCGTGCTCGAGCTGGTTCACGCGCCCGTCCCGCCCGGTGTGCGTGATCCCGGAGAGTTGGCAGTTCCAGTTGTCCTCGCTCTCCAGCAGCGTGCCCCGGTACGTCTCACCAGTCTTGAGCTCGATCTGTTACAGTGGGTGTGTGATTGGGCGTGAGGGGAGACGCATGTGGGGTCAGACGATGGATTCCTCTCTGAGCGCGTGCGCGTCATCCTTCGGGCGCGCGAAATCGAAAAGCAAACCGTTCACTTTAGGTTTATGGAGAAAACTGCCGCGTCGTTTCCCGGCCGGGATCGGGGCGGGACGCGCCCTCGCGACGCGTCCGATGCGGGGCGATGTCGAGAGATCGTACCGAGACGATGTGCCCCTCAGCTTCGTGCAGAAGTTTGACGGGAATGCCGATGCCTTTGCCCGGTCCGGTCGACATCACGGTCGGTCTTCACGGCGAAATCGATGCCGATGGCGTTTCGCGCAAAGGAAAAAGGCGCGAGGAGTTCTGATGCTCGCTCGGACGCCGGCACGGCACGCGCGACGCTGCGATGCGACGGGAAACACGTGGGTTCGGCTCTTCCCGAACGTAAGCGTGTGCGGATGCGTCGTCCGACGAGGTGACGATCACCGGTCGGGCACGGAGCGTTGTGTGCCGGCGCCCGGTTCTCGGGGCATTTTTCAGTGCAGGTCGAAAGCGAAACTTTTCTCGAGGCCAGCCACGACGGAACGAAGCGTCGCACCAATCTCTTCACGAGGAAGAAAACTTCTGCCCGGCCGGCGCGCTCGCTCACTCCTCGGGGCGTACCCCCAAGCGGTCTCCCCGTTTCTCGTGATGGGGAAGAAGTCTGCTTCTAAGGATCGCGGGTACATCACCGCGACGGAGTGGAAGCTCGATGGCGGGGGATACAGGGACAAGTCCGAGGGGTTGCCTTTCCGCCGCCTCCCGTTTAACTGCTGCGCGGTGTCGTTCGTGCCGTTCGAGGATCCGGTGTGCGCCCCCGACGGGACGGTGATGGACATCATGCACGCCGTGCCGTACGTGCAGAAGCACGGCAAGCATCCGGTGACGGGCGAGCCGCTCGAGCTCAAGGACCTCACGAAGCTGACGTTCCACAAGAACCACGAGGGCGCGTACGAGTGCCCGGTGCTGAACAAGGCGTTCACGAACAGCACGCACATCGTGGCGGTGAAGACCACCGGGAACGTGTACAGCCACCAGGCCATCGAGGAGCTGTGCGTGAAGCCCAAGAACTGGAAGGACCTACTGACGGATGAGAAGTTCACCAGGAAGGACCTGGTCACCATCCAGGACCCCATGAACCTGGACGCCAGGGCGGTGGACGCGTTCGAGCACGTGCGGAAGGGACACGACGCGCCGGCGGCGGACGCCGGCGCGCGCGCCGAGAGCGTCGTGAACCAGACTGGTGTCTCCGCGGACGTGCGGCGCGTGCTGCAGAAACTCGGCACATCGGACGCCACCGCCGCGCTTCGATCGGGCGGGGGCGGGCGCAAAGCGCAGGCGGAGCGCGAGCTCGCCGCCGCGAAGCAGAAGGCGGCGGCGAGCGGCGGCGAAAAAGACGAGAGAGGGGTGGAAAAGCCGGACACCTCGCGCTTGCTTCGCGGTCCGTCGCCCGCGAGCCACCCGCTGGACAACGTCCGATTCCGTCCCGGGTCACACACGTGGAACACCGACGGCGAGACCGCGCACGACGCCGCGTCGGACGCGGAGAAGAGGCGCGAGGCTGCGCAGGAGAAGATGCGCGCGGGCGGCTTGTATGGGTCCCTGGCTGAGACGCGCGTGAACGCGATGCGCACCACCGGCGCCGGTTCGACGTCCTTCACGTCCACGACAATGGCGCACGTCGGCGGCGCCAACGCGCGCGCGGTGGAGGCGGTGGTGCGCAACCCGAAGAAGAAGGGGTACGCGCGCGTCAAGACCAACCTAGGCGACCTGAACCTGGAGCTGCACTGCGATGTCGCGCCGCGGACGTGCGAGAACTTCATCGCGCTCGCGCGCGCCGGGTACTACGACGGCGTCGCGTTTCACCGCTCCGTCAAGAACTTCATGGTGCAGGGCGGCGACCCCACCGGCACCGGGAGGGGCGGGCAGAGCGTCTGGGGGGGAACGTTCAGAGATGAAATCACGCACCTGAAGCACTCGGGGCGCGGCGTCGTGTCCATGGCGAACAGCGGCGCGCACACCAACGGCTCGCAGTTTTTCGTGTGCTACAAGTCCGCCGCGCACCTGGACGGGAAGCACTCGGTGTTTGGGTTCGTGGTGGGCGGCATGGAGACGCTCGCGAAGATGGAACGCGTCCCCGTGGACGCAGACGACCGACCGCGCGAGGGCGCGATCGTCATCGAGTCCGTGGAGGTGTTCGTGGACCCGTACGAGGACGCCGCGCGGGAGGAGGCGGAGGCGGCGGAGAAGAAACGCGAGGACGAGGCGAGGGACGAACGCGAGCGCCTGGAGGCGCTCAACCCGGGCCGGTGGTGGTCCAACCCGGCGGGCGAAGCCGCGCGAGCCGCCGGAGACGCGCCGACGGCCAAAGCGGGCGGCGGCGTGGGGAAGTACGTCTCCACCGCGCCGAAACGGCCGGCGGAGCCCCCCGCGGGCGCCGCCGTCGTGAAGAAAGCCAAGCGCCCCGGGGATGGGTACGGGAACTTCGACGCGTGGTGACGACCGTGGAGCCGGCGAAGCGTACGTAGCGTTGTTTTTCTCACCGCTCTTTTTTTTTTGCGAAGCGTCCGCCGCGGCATTCGGCGCGACGCTCGGCGCGACGCGTTCGCTCCCGCCGCGAGCGAACGCGTCAGTAGCCCTCATCGGACCACTCGACCCGGTTCTGGAACCTCGGGCACTCCCGCTTGATGATCGCCGCCGTGCGCTCGTTGCACCCCGGAGTCCGCCCGAACGTCTTGCTGTACCCCCACACCTTTGCCGACGGACTTTCGACGTCGCCGGGGTCGAACCGGATTCGGCCGCCCCCGACGACTCGCCCGACGACGCCTTTCGTGCCGTCCACCGCGCGCAGCTCGCGCATCAGCCTCTGGTAGTTCTCGGCGTGGTATCGGCAGCTGCTGTAGCTGCGGACCACCAGGAGCTGCGCGCCGGGCGCGTCCGGGTGCGTGAGCTGCACCTGCACGTACTTGTACGTCCCCTCGGCGCACCGCACGATCGGGATCGATCGCAGCGCCGGTCCGAGAGGCGCCGAGCTCGTTTCGTCCCCCGGATTCTGCAGGTCCGCCTCGAGCGCGTCGAGCACGAGCTGCCGCGCGGCGGCGTTCAGCGCTTCGCCAGTCTCGTCGTCGAAGAGTGGGACATCGTCGCGGCCGCCCATCCCGTGCCGCGGGGCACGCGCGTTCGGCGGGACAGGCAGGAGACGGTCGCGGCGTCGAGACGATCTTCGCGTCGAAGTGTGGCGCGGTCGCTTTTCGACGCGTCGAGACGAAACGCTTTTGACAATATTTTGACATCACGCCTCGGAGAGTCGCATCTTCCACGCCCCCGGGTCCTCCGGGAAGCGCGCGACGTACGCGGTGGCCTGCCTGGGCTCTGCCATCATGTCCTGCACCTCCTCGCGCCACTCCGCGTAGTGCGGCGTCTGCTTATGCGCCGCCGCTGCCTCGGGCGAGTCGTACACCTCGACGAGCAGGAACGCGCGCGGGTCGTCCGCGGCGCGCAGGACGTCGAAGCGCAGGTTTCCGGGTTCGAGCACGCTGCTGGCGGCGTTTGCCGTGGACGCCTCGGCGAACGCGTCCTCCGTGCCGGGCACGCACGAGACGTGCACGTGCGTGATCACCTTGGTGTCCCCGAACGAGTCGATCAGCGCTTCGACATCCAGCGCGTCGGCGTTCGCGTACGCCGCGCCGAGCGCGTCCTCGTCGGCGGCGACGGCGTCGAGCGTCAGAAACGTCGAAGCTTTTTCGTTCAACGAGCTCTCGTCTTCGTCCGGGACGCGCTCGTCGTCTCTCGGAAGTTCGGCTTCGCGCGCGCGCCTCGACGCGGCGGCGGTGCCCCAAAGCCCCGGCCAAGGGTACACAGGCACGTACTTCCGCGCGGACCGAGGCGTGGCCATCATGTCCTGCACATTTTCCCGCCACTGCGCGTAGTGGTCCGTCTCCTTGTGCGCGACCGGTCCCGCGGCGGTTCCGTAAATCTCGACGAGCAGAAACTTGGAGGGATCTTCGACGGCGCGAAGCACGTCGAAGCGGCAGTTCTCCGGCTCCTCGACGCTCGCCAGCGCGTTGGCGATGGACTCGGACGCAAAGTCTTCCTCGTCGCCCGGCTTGACGTCCACGGAAACGAGCGTCACCTGCATGTCCGCGAGCGACCCGGGGGCGGCGGACGCTTTGCACACCACGCGCTGGCCGAATCGCGGGACGATTTTCGTCGGCGGTCGAGGCGAGGCGCCGCGACGGGAGGGGGGATGCCCCGGGCTCGAAGCCCGGAGGCACGCTCGAAGGGGGACACGCGCGACCACCATGTGGACGGTGTACGCCAGATGTGATCGGCGCGTGCGCGCGCGGAAGTCACGAGGGCGGGGGAGTGAGACGGGCGATTTTTGGCAGACGACGCGGGAGGACGACGGCGATGTCAAAAATGTTCGGCGTTCCACTCGCTCGCACTCTCACGGGCTCCGGCTCGTCGCCGCCTTCCCCTTGTTCTTGTTCGGGGACGGTTTCGGCGACGGTTTCGGCGACGGTTTCGGCGAGGTCTCCGCACTCTCCGCCTCGCGATCCTTGTCCTTCCAGTAGCCGAACGTATGATCCAAGGTCATCACCTCGTCGAAACCCTCGTCGCGGTCCTCGCGCTCCGCCGCCGGCGTCGCCGCTTTGGCCGGCGAAGGCGCCTCGCGCGGCGCCGCGTTCACCGGCGTCGCGTCCCGAACGAAAGACTCTTCCCGTCGCGTCGCGGAAACCGCAGCGCCGCTCTCCGGGGCGCCGCCATCGCTGTTCTCGTTGTCATCCCCTTCGCCGGTCGCGTCGACCGGAGCTCCGACGCTCCGCGCCTTCTGCGCCGCCGGCGCCGCGGGCGCTGCGGGAGGCTCGGAAGCGTCCGCGGGCGCCTCCGCCCCCGACGGCGCGCGCGCGGCGGCGGGCTCCGCCGCCGCCGCCTGAGCGGGTCCGGAGGTCTCACCGACCCTGACAGGGACATCGCCCTGCAGATGTCGTTGCCACGAGTCCCCGGCCGCGCCTATGCTGCTGTTCACCCAGGCTGCGCTCTCCTTCGCCTTTCCCTGCGCGGCTTCGAGCGAAGCCGTCGCGTTGCGCCGCGCGGCTTCGCCGAAACTCGCCAGCGAACTCCCGAACCCCGTGAACACGGACCCTGCCTGCACGCTCGCGGTCTCTGCCGCGGCGGCGGCGGCGGCGGCGGCGGCGGCCGCGGTCTCCGCCGCCTTCTCGTACGCCTCCTTGGCGGCCGCGGCGGACGAGGCCGTCGCGGACTCGAGCATCTCGTAGTTGACGTACGCCCCCGATCCGCCCGCCGAGCCCAACCCTAACGCGCCCGCCCCGGCGCCGGCGTCCCGCTCCGCCGCGCCGTCGCCGCTTCCGCGCGCCTCGCGCTCGTCCAGCAGGTCGTCCCCCGCGCCGCCACTGGGCGGCGGCGGCTTGAGGTTGACGAAGAGCAGGTCCTCGTCGTCCAGCCCGAGCGCTTCTTTGCGCGCCAGGCCGATGGCCTCCGCGGCCTCGCGGGACTTCGAGCCCAGCCACGCGACGGTGCTCGCGTCGGCGTCTGCTCGGCGGCGCGCCGCGATGGCGGCGCGCGAGTCGTCCGCCTGCTTCCGCAAGCCGTACACCGTGTAGTACCCGCGCTTACCCGTCGCGTGTTTTCGCTTATCTGCGTCCTCGGCCCCGTCCCCGTCGGAAGGGGAAGGCTCGTCGTCCGCCAGGAAGTCGTCCAGCTCGCTCACGCCGGGCACGCGCGAGACCGCCGTGGCGACGTCCACGTCGGCGGCGGCGGTCGCCAGCGTGGCGCGCCGCCGCGGCGCGCCGTACTCGTCGTCATCCTCCGCCGCCTTCTCCTCGTGCCCTCCGGGTGTCCAGAGCGCGTCGTCCTCGCCGCTGTCGCTCTCGACGCCGAGGCCGTAGTGGTCCTCCTTCGTCGGCGCGGGTAGGAACGACCGGGAGCTTCCGGTCTGGCCTCCGTCCAAGTCCGCGTCGGAGCGACTGTCGCGTTCGGTTCTCGCGCGCGCCTTCTTCTCTTGTTTCCGCGCGTGCTTCTTGATCGCGCGCAGCTCCCGGCGCAGGCCCTCTTCCAGCGCGATCTCCTCCGCGCTCTTCATGGTGACCTGCGTGTCCCGCGCCTCTGTCTCCATGACGCGTCGGAACTGCTCCAGCTTCTCCACCTCGCCCCTGTGCGCGCTCTTCGCCAGGCGGCGCGCGACGCGCGTCTCCTCGTCCCGGCGGTACAGCTCATCCACCTCGACGGCAATCTCCGCCTCGAGCAGCAGCATCTCCGTCCGCGACATCAGGTGGCACGTTTCCGCGACGTCTTTGTCCACCGCCCACGCGCGCGCCACGCACTCGGGAAGGCTCGCGAGGGCCTCGTCCGTCTCGCGCCAAGCCTCCGCGTGCCCCCGGAGCTTCGTGGACAGTTCCTGCGCGGCGTCGCTCGCGCGACGCGCGCGCGCCGCGTGATGGGCGTTGTTCACGTCGTAATCATCCAGCGCGCGCTCCAGCGTGGCGACGTATGCGGACGCTCCGGCGATCCGCGGCGGCGCGTCGCCCGAGGCGAGGTCCGCGCGGTGAGTCAGCGATGCCATCGCGCGCGCGCGTGTCTCCGCGGAGGTCAACGCCCCGAGCGACGAACGCAGGTGCTTCGCCCCGGACTCGATGCTCTCCATGCTCTTCTCCATCGAGTCCAAAACGCGGTCTTCCGCGCCTCGCGCCGACGCGGAGGCGTCCGCGGCCAACGAGGTAAACAGGCTGGAAATGGTCCCGAGGTAACCTCCCGCCTCGTCTCCGGCGGGAGGCGCCGAGCCGCCATCCGCGGCGGTCGCGGTCTCGCGCGACATCGCACTGTGGAGGGGGCCGCGGAGTCGAGAATCTCATAACAGTCGTGCACCTTCGGAGACGCGGCCGCCCGCGGCCCACCGCCGCGCACGCGGCAAGTTCGATAATACTTTTCCGCCACAACCCAACAGGACACGAAACACCAGCGGACGTTTGGACGCCACACAGCACGACGCGCGGTCGGTTCGCGAACGTCGCTCAAGGGGTGGGGCGCGACGCGTGAGAGCCCGTGCGGCGTTCTTCCACCCCGGCGCCGGCTCGAGGCGCGGCAAGCACGCCCCCGGGCGGGAGGCCTGAGACGTTGGCCGAGAAAGAACAAAAGATGGGGCGCGAGGACGCGCCCCCCACGGGCGCGTCCGACGTGATCGTCGGCTACGCGCTGACGGAGAAGAAGTGTAGGAGTCTATTTAGCCCGGAGCTCATCGACGAGGCGCTCGCGAAGGGCGTGCACTTCCTTCCAATCGATCCGTCCAGACCGATCGAGGATCAGGTACGTCTGTCTGACGCAGAGAAATCCGACGCGACACCGCCGCCACGCTCGTGCGGGCGCATCACCGCGTCTGCAACCCGCGCATCCGCGCTTGTACCCGAGAGGCACCGCGCTCGCGCGTCACACGTGCGCGCGACCGGCACACGACCCTGAGCCCTCCCCCCATCCCGCGGACGCCCCGCGGTTCTCGCCTCCGGACGTCGCTGACCCGTTGCCGTCCGCGATCTTCTCAATATTCTTCTTCTCGCGACGGACTTTTCGACTTCCCGTTTTCGCAGGCGGGTCACCCCTTCGACGTCGTGCTCCAGAAACTCCCCGCGTCGTCCCCGCACAAAAAGGAATGGGACGCGCGCGTCGAAGCGTACGCCGCGGCCAACCCCGACGCGTACGTGGTGGACCTGCCGTCCGCCGTGCGGCGCGTGGCGAACCGAGAGACGATGCTGGACGCCGTGCGCGCCGTGGAGTCGGCGGCGAACCCGGCGTCCGCCGTCCCGGCGTCGACCGCGAACGCTGAGACCGCGCTCGGCCCGGAAACGTACGTCGTGCGCGCGCCGAAGCAGATCGTCGCCGTCGCCGGCACGGAGTCGCAGGTCCGCGCGCAGGTGGACGCCGCGTCGCTGCGGTTCCCGCTCCTGGCCAAATCCATGCGCGCCGACGGCTCGAGCGACTCGCACAAGGTTGCTATCATTCACGACGAGGACGGCCTGGCGTGCGTGGCGCGGGGCACAGTTCCCGGGCTCAAGCCGCCGTGCGTGATCCAGGAGTACGTCAACCACGGCGGGTGCCTGTTCAAGGTGTACGTCGTGGGGGATGACGTCACCATGACGCGCAGGAAGAGCCTCCCGGACCTGCGCGGCGCCAGGCGAGCCTCGCGACGCCGCAAAGCCGCCGCCGAGAAGGCGGCAGCGGAGCTCGCCGCCGCGCGCGGCGAGGGCCCCGCGGCGTCCCGGGACCCGCGGGGTCTGAAGCCCCGGGTCTCGGGGAGCGTCGCCGGCGGCGCGAAGGACGACACCGCGGATGTGGACGGCGACGTGGACGACAGCGAGGAGGACTGGGACGACGACGAAGGCGAGGAGGGCGAGGAGGGCGACGGGTCGGCGCGAAGGCGCCGACGCGCCACGGGCGCGCAGAGCGTTTCCCGCGTGTCTTGTTTCCGGGGCGGCGCTACCGAGGGCGAGACGTCTTGGCGCGACCGTTTGACGGAGGAGGAGCGGATGCGGATGTCGGACTCGCCGCGCGTCTCCGCGGAGACCCCGCTGGAGTCCCCGTCGCCTGTGCGGCTGTACCAGTCGTTCGCGCGGAACCTGACCATCTCTCGCATCGGGTCCATGGACTCCATCGGCGGCGCAAGCGTCGTGAGCGAGCACCCCTCCGTCGGCCGCGAGCTGGACGGAGAGGGCGACGGCAGCGGGGACAGCGCGTCCCCCACGCTCGGGACGGGGACGGGGACGGGGCCGTCTGGCGGAAGCGGGTTGCCCCCCCTGGCGCCAGGCGCGTCGCGCCGATCGCGGGAGGCGCCTCGGAACATGCGGAGCCGAAACGGTTCGTTCGGCGCGGGGAGCGACTTCACGTTCACCACGAGCGACGGAGGCACGGAGAGCGAGGCTGGCGACGGGGGAGAAGAGCTGTCGCCCGGTATGCGCGTGCGCGCCGCGCAAGACTCGTCGTTGCGGCCGGAGGCCCTTCGCGAGCGCGTGGAGCCTGAAGCGCTGTCGGGCCAATCCGCCGACGGCGTCAAAAAGAAATTTGTGGCGGCGCCTCACGACGACTTCGTCGAGACCCTCGCGCTGACGCTGCGGGACGAGCTCGGATTGAAGCTGTTCAATTTCGACTTGATTCGCGTGGACGGAGATAAAGACGAGTTCTTGGTGGTTGACATCAACTACTTCCCCGGGATCGCGAAGATGCCGGGGTACTCGGACACGTTTTGTCGATTTTTAAGGCGCGCGAAGCAAAAGGAAAGGAGCGGGGAGTGAGCGCCGCGTCACCTTCTCACGCCTCGCGACTGGGGACGGCGATAGAAACGAATCGTCACCCCCGTAACAGCATCTCAGATGATACAGCGGGAATACCGTAATGCCATACTACTAGCTACGAAGGTATTTACTACAGAAGCCTACATGGTGGACGAACAGAACAGTTCACGCTTTCGCGTCGTCGCCGGGGCTTTGCTCGGCACCGTCCATCTCCTCCGCCACCGCCTCCACCGTCTCCTCCTCCCACCAGCTCGGCGAGCGCTTGATGCTCGCACTCGGCTCGTCCCTCCCCGCGGGCGGCTGCAGCCTTGACGTCGCGCTGGCCATCGGCGGCGCGAACGACGCGAGCTCGACGTCGCGCGAGGACGCGCCGCGGACACTGTCCTCGGCCGTCCCGCTGCCGTCGCTGTCGTCGACGTGACTTTTTCCGGGGCGCGAGGGGAAGTTGGAGATGTACCTGTGACGCACGGACCCGCTCCCCGACCCGCTGTCGCCCCTCCCACCGGGCGAACTGTTGCTGCGACCGCTCTGCCGGGCGAGCATAGCCATGAGCATGCCGCTGTGCAGCGAGTCCCCATCGTTCAGACGCTCGGTCTGCGGCTTCGTGACGGGCGCGGGCTGAAACGTCGAGACACCCGTCTCGGGCCGCCCGCCAAACGCGCTCGTCAGCCGCCCCACGCGGCTCTTGTCGCTCTTGGCCACCACCACGGCTTCGTACACGCGCGAGTGCCTGGCGTGCAAGTCCGCCAGCGTGTTTATGCGGCGGAACTCCACCCCCAGCGCGCTCTCAACCGAAGCCCGGTCCGCCTTTTCGCGCGCAGCCTTCTCGTCCGTCGCGGACTCGGCGCCCGCGTCGGCGGGCGACGACGCAACCGCCGGCGCCGGCCCGACGCCGGCTTCGCGCCGCGCGCGCAGCTCGGCGACGGCGGCGTTGGTGGTCTGCTCGCGCAGGAGCTCGAGCTGCATGGCCGCCTCCTTGGCGCCCGTGGCCCAGAGCCCGCGCTCGAGCGCCCGCGCGGGAACCGTGTCGTCGTCCGCGAGCGGGGCTGACTGTTGACTGTCGTTGCTCGCGACGCCGTCCGCGCCGCCCCGCGCGTCGAAGGATTTCCTCGCCGCCAAAGCGCTCGAGCCCGGCCGGAGCTCGGCGACGAGCGCGTCGATCGCCGCCGCGTCCAAACAAACGGACAGGATAAACGCCGCCGCGCGCGAGTAATCCGCACGCGCCGCGTTGGTGGTGGCGCTGGCCACGACGTCGGAGACGTCCGCCAGCTCTTCCTCGCCGTCGAGCCGCGTGGAGACCGTCTGAACGAGCGGTTCCGCGAAGGCGCCCCGCCCCGAACCGCTGTCCTCCTCCTCGGGCCCGGCGACGGGCGCCTTCTCGGGCCGCGCGAAGGGCGCGCTTTCGGCCGCGTTTTCCCCGTCGCCGCCGCTTCGCTTCCGCTTCGTTTCTGGCGCGTGCCCGAGAAGCCAGGGCGCGTCGCTGAGCGCCTCCGCGGCGGACGGCCGATCCTCGGGCTCGACTGTCAACAAGCTCTCGATGAGCCTTTTGAATCTCCGCGGGGTCGCCGCGGGCGGTTTCAGGACGGCGGGAATCTCGCCGGCGTGCAGCGCGCGCCACGCGCTGCCGAGCTCGTACGCGGGGGGGGTCCCGGCGAGGATGGTGAGCAGCGTGACCCCGATGGACCACACGTCGCTCTTCGCGCCGTGCCTGCTGCCGTGCTTGAAGCACTCCGGCGCGCCGAAGAATTTGGTGCCCACGAAACCCACCAGCTCGCGCGTTTTTCCCCGCGCAAACGCTGCGCCGCCGAAGTCCACCAGCACCGCGCTCGGCGCCGTGCCTTTCGCCCACGGCCTTCGCAGCATCACGTTCTCGGGTTTGATGTCGCGGTGCACGACACCGACCGCGTGCAGGAACGCGGTGGCGCCCAGGATCTGCGCGGCGATGGCCTCCCAGTCGCGCGCGAGAAGGGAGCCGCGCCGCGCGATGGCGGCGATCAAATCGCCGCCGACGCACGCCTCGGTCACGATGTGCACGATTTGCACAAAGGTTCCGCCCACCGGTCCGACGGTTTTCTGCTCGTACGACGCGAAGACGGTGGGCAGGTTCGGGTGCCGCCCGGACACCGCGTACAACGCGTCCACCTCATCGCGAACGCGCTCGGCGGAGCGCTTCGAGCCGTCCGTCGCGATGGACTTCACCGCGCGCGCCTCCGCCGCCGCGGAGGGATGCGACGGCAACGCCTCGGACGAGGAAGCGTCGCGCGATCCGCGCCGGCCGGATTTCAGGTACGCCAGCCGCACGCTGCCGTACATGCCCCGCCCGAGCACGGCGCCCAGCACGTAGTCGTCCCGCAGGGACGCGCCTTCCTCGGCGTCCGCGTCGTCCACGTCCGCCAACGCGCTGTGGTCCAAGCCGCCCCCGAGCAAGCACGCCAGGCACCCCGCGTTCACCGGGCGCGGCGCGGGCCGCGTTTCGTCTTCTTCTCGGGCGGCGGCTTTTTTGGCCTCCCCGGGTCCGCCCGCGCGCGCGAACGCGGCGTCCAGCCCCCTCCGGACGGTCACGTCCGCCTGCACGTCGAACTTCCTGCCTCGGTTGGCGCGCGCCTGGTCCGCGCGTGTCTCCGCCCACTCAGGGGAGGGATCCGCGCCCCTCTCCATCGACAGGCGCCGCGCGTCGCGG
>MDSV01100968.1_pt1 | contig 33391 bp, 29 predicted proteins | sample 810851 | NCBI WGS metagenome assembly MDSV01 (sample SAMN05326640, study PRJNA326480) | marine metagenome | isolation source: seawater | place: Atlantic Ocean: North East | collected 2012 | reverse complement strand
AGAAAAATAAACAAAAGGAAATAGACCGTATGTCTGCATCTGTTACTATGGAGGATTTCGAAACACTCCTTAATGAAAGTTTCGAACTTGATGTTCCAACTGAGGGTTCTGTAGTTAAAGGCACTGTGATAGCAGTTGAGGCTGGACAGGCCATAATTGACATTGGCTTTAAAATGGAAGGCCGTGTTGAACTGAAAGAGTTTGCAAATCATGGGGAGGCGCCTGAGATAAATGTAAATGATAAAGTAGAAGTTTACCTTGAAAGAGTAGAGAATTCAAAAGGTGAGGCAGTAATATCTCGAGAAAAAGCAAGACGAGAAGAGGCCTGGGATCTAATGGAAAAAGCATATAGTGATGAAGTTAGGGTGGACGGCATTATTTTTGGACGTGTGAAAGGTGGTTTCACAGTGGATTTAAGTGGAGCAGTTGCCTTTCTACCAGGATCTCAAGTTGATGTTAGGCCTGTTCGCGATGCTTCAACTTTGATGGGTATGAAGCAACCTTTTCAAATACTAAAGATGGACCGTCGACGAGGTAATATTGTGGTTTCACGAAGGGCTATTTTAGAGGAATCTCGTGCTGAGCAGAGAGCAGAAGTAGTTGGCAAATTGGCTGAAGGTGATTCAGTTGAGGGTGTTGTGAAAAATATTACTGAATATGGTGCTTTTATTGATTTAGGAGGAGTTGATGGCCTGTTACATGTAACTGATATGGCTTGGCGAAGAATTAATCATCCATCCGAAATACTTACAATCGGGGAGACGATTAAAGTCCAGGTAATAAAAATCAATAAGGATACTAACAGAATTAGTTTAGGTATGAAGCAGCTAGAAGAGGACCCATGGACCGCAGTGGCGGCTTCCTATCCATTAGAATCTATTCATACTGGGCGTGTAACAAATATTACGGATTATGGAGCATTTGTGGAACTTGCTGCCGGTGTTGAGGGCTTAGTGCACGTTTCAGAAATGTCTTGGACTAAAAAGAATGTACATCCAGGAAAGATTGTTTCAACGTCGCAAGAAGTAGAAGTGATGGTCTTGGAAATAGATGATGCAAAACGTAGAGTTTCTTTGGGCCTAAAACAAACTCAAGGCAACCCTTGGGAGAGCTTTGAAAAGTCGCATCCCGTGGGCAGTCAGGTGGAAGGAGAAATTAAAAATATCACTGAATTTGGTTTGTTTGTAGGATTGGATGATGAAATTGACGGTATGATACATTTATCTGACATTGATTGGAATAAATCAGGCGAAGAAGCGATCAAGGATTATAAAAAAGGTGACCTTGTAAAGGCTGGAGTTTCAGAAATTGATGTTGATAAGGAGCGTATTTCTTTAAGTATAAAAATGCTTGGAGCTGACCAATTTGTGGAGGCCGTTGATGGTATTAAACGTGGCGCGGTAATAACTGTGGAGGTTACTTCAATTGAAGAAGGAGGCATAGAAGTTAATTTTAATGGTATGAAATCCTTTATTCGTCGTTCTGATTTGTCTAGAGATAGATCTGAGCAAAGACCTGACAAGTTTTCGATAGGTGATAAATTAGACGCTCGCGTGACAAGTATTGATTCTAAATCGCGTAAACTGGGTTTGTCTATTAAAGCTCGAGAAATTGCGGAAGAAAAAGAAGCAGTTGAGCAGTACGGATCGACAGACTCTGGTGCTTCGTTGGGCGACATTCTGGGAGCAGCTCTTAAAGATCAGGACGAGAAATAATAGGATAATTTGGCGCGCCACTTGTGCGTCAAATTTCGAATCGCTCAGTACAAATTAATAAGAAGTTTGCAACTAGTTGAGGATTTATATTAAATTTTCTTATCTTATCGTTAAAAAATGTTTTTTAATATAAAAATACTGTGAATATCGCATTATCTTTTTAACTATCTATTCCCACTTAGCATTAAATCTGTAACAATCCTTTCATAAGAAAAGATTTTAACGGGGGTTAGAATGATACGTTCTGAATTAGTTCAAAAAATTGCTGATGAGAACCCACATTTATATCAAAGGGATGTGGAAAGAATAGTAGGCACTATATTTGATGAAATTATAAATGCCATGGCTTCAGGTAATCGAGTTGAGTTAAGGGGTTTTGGTGCCTTCTCTGTTAAAAAGCGTAAAGCTAGATCAGGACGCAACCCTAGATCCGGAGAAGCGGTTGAAGTAGCAGAAAAGCATGTAGCGTTTTTCAAGACTGGAAAGTTATTACGGGATCGACTTAATAGAAATTGACAAATTCTACAGGGGATCGATTTTTGAAGTATTTAAAATTCCTAATATGGACTTTGGTAGGATTAATACTGATTCTATTCGCTATATCCAATAACCAAACTATTGAGATACGTATTCTTCCGGATAGTTTTGGGAGTTCTTCAGGGGTAAAATCATACTATTCACTTCCTTTGTTTGTGACACTTTATGCTGCATTGGTGTTTGGGCTTTCACTTGGATTTTTTTTCGAATATTTCAGAGAGCGGAAACATAGAGTTAAGTTGATGCAGGTAAATAAAGATTTAAAGCTATTACGTAGTGAAATGAAAAATCTAAAATCTAATAATTTAGACGGTGATTCTGAAATATTGAATTTAATCGATAGAGATTAATATTAAATTTAAGAAAGTCATTAGTAGAATGGTTAAAGTCAAAATTTGTGGATTAACTACTGAATCCTCAGTATCCCAATCTGTAAAGTGTGGAGCAAGCTATGTTGGTTTTGTATTCTATAATAAATCACCAAGAAATGTAGATATTAATACAGTTAAGCAATTTTCAAAATTAATTCCTAACACTGTCAATAAGGTTGGTTTGTTTGTGAATCCAACAATGGAAGAATTAAAAAACCATTTAACAGAAATTTCTCTTGATTATGTTCAACTACACGGTGAAGAGACTCCTGAGGATATTCTACAGATTAAGGAATTTTTCGATATTCCAATAATTAAGGCGATTGGCATATCTGAAGTATCAGATTTGGAGGAAATTGAAAAATATGAAGAAATGTGTGATCAATTGTTAATAGACGCTAAACCTTCGCCAAAAATGGTTTTACCCGGTGGCAATGGAGCTGTTTTTGATTGGGGGCTGATATCAAACAAGCGTTTTAATCGGCCATGGTTTCTTGCGGGTGGATTGAGCTCTTTTAATGTTTGTGAGGCTATTAGGGTTTCTGGTGCTAAACAAGTTGATGTTTCCTCTGGGGTCGAAAAAAGTTTAGGATTAAAAGAGAATTCAAGAATAGCAGATTTTATTAACGCAGTAAAAATGAGAGTTTAAATGGAAGAAAGTCTTTTTAATAGTTTTATGAACGGCCCAGATCAAAATGGTAGATTTGGCAAATTTGGAGGAAGATTTGTATCTGAGACCCTGATGCCGTTGATTTTGGATCTTGAGAAAGAATATGAGCTTGCTAAAACTGATAAATTGTTTTGGGCGGAAATGGAGCATTTGTGGACGCATTATGTAGGTCGACCATCACCATTATATTTTGCAGAGAGATTAACCAAGTACCTGGATGGTGCAAAAATATATATGAAACGTGATGAGCTAAATCACACCGGAGCACATAAAATAAATAATGTTTTGGGTCAAATTTTGTTGGCTCGACGTATGGGCAAAAAACGTATTATTGCTGAGACAGGTGCTGGTCAGCATGGCGTAGCTACAGCTACGGTATGTGCTCGTTTTGGCCTAAGATGCGTTGTTTACATGGGTGCCCATGATGTGGAGAGACAAGCGCCTAATGTGTTTAGAATGAAACTTTTGGGAGCTGAAGTTATCTCTGTAACTTCAGGTAGAGGCACCTTGAAAGATGCTATGAACGATGCTCTTCGAGATTGGGTAACTAATGTTTCTGAAACATTTTATTGTATAGGAACGGTTGCTGGTCCTCATCCATATCCATCTATGGTGCGTGACTTTCAAGCTATAATCGGTAAGGAAGTTCGAGAGCAAATCCAATTAGCTGAGGGAGAGGGTTTTATACCTGATACTTTAGTTGCGGCGATTGGGGGTGGATCCAATGCTATGGGATTATTTTATCCCTTCTTGGATGAACCAGATGTACAAATTATTGGTGTTGAAGCTGGTGGAAAAGGTGTGAACGATAATATGGAACACTGTGCGTCTTTAACCGGGGGACGCCCAGGAGTTTTGCATGGAAATAGAACTTATCTTTTGCAAGATAAAGACGGGCAGATTCTGGAAGGATTTTCAATTTCAGCTGGTTTGGATTATCCGGGCATAGGGCCCGAACATAGTTGGCTTCATGAGATCGGAAGAGCAAAGTATGTCAGCATCACTGATGAGGAAGCTTTGGAAGCTTTTAAGTTATGTTGTCTGCAGGAGGGAATTATTCCAGCTTTGGAGCCTAGCCACGCGCTCGCATATGTTTTAAAAATTGCACCTTCTTTACCAAAAGAACATGTTATAGTGATGAATATGTGTGGAAGAGGCGATAAAGATATTTTTACAGTTGCTAATGCGCTTGATATTGAAATCAGTGAGTGAGATTTTTTTATTTAATAGCCTTTAATCATTTTTATATTGTAGTAATATTTCAAGATTAATTATTTCTAGCGCCTTTTTATGAGTAGCTTTTGTTCTGATTTTTGGCGCGACTCCTTCATGATGGGCTTGAAGAAATCTAGAAGCACATAAGCACCAGTTGTCTCCATTCTTCAGGCCTGGAAAGTTAAATTCAGGTTTTGGAGTTGATAAGTCATTACCAAGGTATTTTGAGTATGCCAGAAATTCATTGGTCATTATCGCACATACAGTATGACTTCCATGATCTTCACTACAAGTGTCGCAGGCGCCATTTCTAAAAAAACCAGTTATTGGCATTTTTGAGCAAGATTCTAATTGACCTCCAAATATATTTAACGATTTTTCCATTTTACCGTCCAAAAACACAGATCCTATATATTATTTATTAAAGCATCTTTTTTAGTAAGCTTTTAATAGAAGATAGTCCACTCTTGGGAACTTTACTATCTGTGGATTTTGATTGGATTGCAACTTTATCTAATTTTTGGTTGATTGAATTGATAAACTTTTTGTTGTCTCTCTTTACCAAGCTTTCAAACTCTTGTGTGATAAGATTTTTGAGATTATCAATTGTTTCTTTATCATTTGCCGAAAAATCGCTTAATACATAATTTGCTACTTGGTTTTTATTTACTGGACGGTCAATACCTATTCTTAATCTTAGATATTCTTTATCAATTTGTTGGTCTATTGATCTTAATCCATTATGACCACCATGACCGCCACCGTTTTTAATTTTAATTTTACCTATTTTCAAATCTAAATCATCATGTATCACAATCAAATTATTAGTACTTAACTTAAAGAAGAGCAAAAGTTCTTTAACTGCAAAGCCTGAATTGTTCATAAATGTTTCAGGTTTTACTAACAGGACTTTTTTGGAGTTTATTATACCTTCTGAAATTTTAGATTGAAATTTTTTTCTCCAAGGACTAAAATTGGTTGTCTTTGCAATTAAGTCAATTGTTTCGAAACCAACATTATGTCTATTTTTTTGGTATTTTTTTCCCGGATTTCCCAGTCCTACGATTATTTGCAAATTAATATCCCACAGTAAAAACTTAATTTTTTGATAGATTTTACAAGATAAATATTTATTAGCAAAACTATTTTGATTTTTTTCTTTAGGAGGAATTTATAGTCAAATTCCTCCTATGAGTTTGTAGCCTTATTCTTCTGAATTTTCTTTGCTACCTTCTTCTGTTCCTTCTGTTCCTTCTGTTCCTTCTGTTTCTTCAGTATCGCCGTCAACTTGTTCACTCTCATCTTCATCATCGGTCGACTTGAGAGCAGATGGAGCGGATACATTTGCTATTACGAAATCCCGGTCTGTAATCATAGCTCTAGATCCTTCAGGAAGTTCAATATTTGATATAGTTATTCCATCACCAATTTCTAAACCATCTAAATCTGCTACTAGTTTCTCAGGTATTGCACTTGCGGTAACCTTAAGTTCAACCTCGTTTCTGACAACGGTAAGAACGCCACCTTTTTTTAATCCTGGTGACTTTTCTTCGTTGATAAACTCTACCGGTATAAATAAGTTTACTCTAGATGAGCGACGCAATCTCATTAAATCTAGATGTGTAGGTAAATCTTTAACTATATGTCTTTGCACGTTCCTACATATCACTCGGACGTCTTCTTGTCCTTCGATCTTTAAGTTAAATAAAGTAGAAAGAAATCTCCCTGCCTTAACCATTTTATATAATTCATTATATTTAACATTGATTGGTTGAGGATCTGCTCCTCCACCATAAACCACACCAGGTACGAAACCTTCTCGTCTTGCTTTGCGGGCGGCCCCCTTGCCTGTCCCCAATCGTGCTGTGGCATTTAAGTTTGGTAAATTTTCAGCCATAAGTAAACTCCAATAAAAAGTGCAGTTTATCCTCCAAGGGTGCATAAACCGCGTGAGATGTGTCAAATACGGGATTGTTGATAAATTGGAAAGAGGCTTTTTTAAAAAAAACAATAAAATTAGCATAAAAAGAACTGGGGCACTCAGGCCCGCCAGTTCTTTTTATGAATAGGAGTTCTAGGATTCAATAAGGAAAAAAAGATTAAGTTGTTATTTTTGATTATTAGCTAATCTGGCTTTTGCAATTATTTCTGAACGATGAATGCCTATATCAGTTAAATCTCTGTCTGATAGCTTATTTAATTCTCTAATTGTCAGAGCAATTGATCTTGTTTTGAAGTAATTTTCTAGAAGGATTTTTATTTTTTTTACAACTTGTTGTCTGATACTTATTGTAATTGGTATGTCTGAGATTATTGCCATGGTTTTTCTCTTTCCGATATATGTTTATGATACGCACTTAGGAGCAAATCCTTGAATAAAAAATAGACAATAAGGCAAAACCGATATGCAATTAATGCATAAGTTGAACTTTTATGATTGCAGATATTAATATTTTGTTGTCATTGATTCATTAAAAAGGAAACGGGTTGCTGAGAGTAGATTATGGTTTTGGCGCTTAACTCATTAAGTAAGACTCAGTAAATTAACGATAAGTAAGAAGAGGTTTATAAAAGTGACAATCGTGAATAAATTAAAGAGTAAAGTTTTAGAAGTATTAGCAACTATAATCTTACCGTCTGGGAAAAATCTGGTTTCAGCAGATATCATTCGAGCCTTAAATGTTTCTGAAGGGAGTGTTAGTTTTGTTATTGAGGTAGAAGGTTTTGAAGTCTCTACTTTTAGTGAAATTGTACAAATGGCAGAGAAGGAATTAAATGAGATCGACGGTATCTCAAATGTTTCAATTGTTCTTACTTCGCATACAAAGGAAAATAAGTCGGCTCCACCTAATCCCCCAAAGTTAACTATTGGTGGTCATCCGAAACCACAGACTGATGCGAGTGCGGTAGAGGGTGTAGATCGCATTATAGCAATTGCTTCCGGTAAAGGAGGTGTTGGCAAGTCAACCTTATCAAGTAATTTGGCAGTTGCACTATCGCGAAAAGGACGTCGGGTTGGTTTGTTGGATGCTGATATCTATGGTCCATCTCAACCCAGAATGATGGGGGTTAATACGCGGCCATCTTCTCCAGATGGTAAAACTATTATACCAATAAAAGCGCATGGTGTAACTATGATGTCTATTGGCTTGATGTTGGGAGAAGATCAGGCTGTAGTGTGGCGCGGTCCAATGCTTATGGGTGCTCTTCAGCAAATGCTTGGTCAAGTGCAATGGGGGAAACTCGATATCTTGATTGTAGATTTGCCTCCTGGAACCGGAGATGTGCAACTTACATTGGCTCAAAAAACAAAGGTAACTGGTGCAATAATTATTTCAACACCACAGGATATTGCCCTTCTAGATGCGCGAAAAGCATTAAATATGTTTGAGAAAACAAAAACACCTGTATTGGGGATGGTAGAAAATATGTCTTCCTACATTTGTCCTGCTTGTGGTAGTGAGGCAGAGCTTTTTGGCTCAGGTGGAGTTGAAAAAGAGGCATCAAGGCAAAATTTACCCTTTTTGGGTAAAATTCCTTTAGACCTTAATATCAGATTATCTTCCGACAATGGAAAGCCTATTGCCCTCTCAGAAGCTTCGGCGACTTCAGCATATATGTCCTTAGCAGAAAAGCTTATTCTTGGTAATATGGCTTGATATTTAAATTCTTAAAGTAAAACGAATCGTTTGGGCTTTTTGATAATTTTAAATGATTTTTGAAAAATGTTCACTTTTTGTTCAAATCAAGCAAGAGTGTGCTTTATTTTTTATTTTTAATTTTATCTAATAACGATTACTATATCTAGTATAAAATTAAATTATGAACACTAAATAAGGTAAAACTTTTGATTTAATGATATATTTAACTTATTTTTTTCAAAAAGAGGGTATTGGACCCAAAGAATCCCCTTGATTTCCATAAATTCCCATGGCATCCCTATAGTACGATAAAAACGGGACGCTTAAGAGGGCATTAAGATCCTCACGCAAAGTCAGGTTTCATACGGGCCCCGCTTAATTGTCGTTGATGGTTTGATAAAAACGCGAGCAGACACCCCCCCCAGGTGGCGAGTATCAAACCGGTCCATTAGGACGAAAGCGGCGGATCGAGCTTCGGCAGCAGCACGATCCGCCGTCATTCATTTAAAGACTAAAGGGGACGGTAATTATTTGATGACAAGACGGTTTAGAGGTGAGAGTATTCATAAGGTAGACGGAAAAGGGCGTGTCTCGATTCCTGCTGCGTTTCGCCGTGTTTTAGAAGAAAATGATCCTGAATGGACTTTAGGACTGAACCCAAACTTAATTATTGTCTACGGAGGGACAAAAAGAAAGTTCTTGGAAGGCTTTAGTGTTGCGTCTATCAATGAAGTTGATGAGAGAATAGCGGCTTTACCGCGAGGTTCAAAGTCACGTAGGGTGCTAGAAAGAATGTTTTCTGGACAGGCTTTACACACTAATATTGATGAAACAGGCCGACTAGTTTTGCCTCAGAGAATTAGGGATAAGGTAGGAATAGTGTCTGATGCTATATTTGTGGCATCTGGAGATACTTTTCAAATTTGGCAACCCGAGTTTTATTCCGATCATGAGGCAGAAATAGATTTGTGGTATAATGATCAGGAAGTGGATTTTGATCCCCTAATACTTCTGGAAAATGAAAGCGTGGAGTGATGGTAAATCTAGGAGTTCAGGGACATGCTGAATATCCAAGACATATACCAGTTTTGCTGCATGATTTTATTAATCAGTTGAAGCCTTTTTCTGGTGTGTGGGTTGATGGGACTTTTGGGGATGGCGGTTATAGTGAAATTTTACTTAAATCTGAGGCTAAAACTGTAATAGCCATAGATCGTGACCCCTCAGTCATCGCTTCTGCGTCCAAGTTATCAAAACGATTCCCAACAAGGTTTTCATTTGCTAACGAACGTTTCAGTAAATTGGCTGATATCGTTAAATCATTAGGTTTTAAATCAGTGGATGGGGTACTTTTGGATTTGGGTGTGAGTTCTATGCAAATTGACCAAGCAAATCGAGGTTTTTCTTTTCAGAAAAAAGGACCTTTGGATATGCGAATGAGTTGTACTGGTTTGTCAGCATTCGATGTCGTTAACAGTTTTTCAGAGAAAGATTTAGCTAATATAATCTACACCTTTGGCGAAGAAAGGTTCTCTCGTCGAATCGCAAAAAATATAGTTCAAGAGAGAAAAAACAAAGAAATTGATTCAACAGAAACTTTAACACGTTTGATTTCTAATTGTTTTCCTAAAAAAAATTCTTTCAAAACTCATCCGGCCACTAGAACTTTCCAAGCTTTAAGAATTTTTGTAAATAATGAGTTAGAGGAACTCGTAGAGGGGCTAGAGGCGGCTGAGCGTATTTTGGCACCTAATGGAATATTGGCAGTAATTACTTTCCATTCTTTAGAAGACAGGATTGTAAAACGTTTTATAAAATTAAAATCAGGCGCCTATCCTAAGGGAAATCGACATCAGCCAATGCAGTCAAAATGGAAGCAAAGTTTTGAAAAATTTGTGAAAAAGGAAATCACGGCTTCTGATGCAGAAGTGAAGTTAAATAGTCGAGCTCGATCGGCTAAATTGAGGATTGCAAGGAAGCTAAGGTCGGAATTTTCTCCCATAGAGAAAACCTTATTAGGATTGCCAATTATTAATTTAGAGGCTCAAAAGCGATGAAAAGCATAACTTATACTTTCCTCACTATATCAGTAATTCTTCTCGCATTTTGGGCTTATAAAGAGAGTTACAAAGCTAAAGCAACCTTAAATTTGATAAATGCTATCAACAAAGATATTAGTTACACTCAAGAACGGCTTAGTGTTTTGAAGGTGGAATGGTCATATTTAAATAGGCCAGATAGGCTTAGGGCATTAGCAGATTTAAATTTTGAGAACTTGAAATTAATTGAATTAAATACAAAGCATTTTGGTGATTTGGTGAACATAGGATCGTATAAAAAAGATCTTCAAATAAATGAATCCGTTTTATTAAATCAAATTAATTTTAACTCACATCTTCCAAAGAATAGCGAATGAAAAGAAAACCTTTAAGGCCCATTAGTGAAGTGCTTTTTGTTCGCAAAAAAGGACAAAATCCAAATATTGTTGAGAAAGAAAACATTCGGCAAAGACATTTAAGAATGGAAAGGTTTGAAAGAATTAGAAGCGAAAGTAGATTACTGGTGCTTGTGGGTTTCTTAGTTGTATCATTTATTGGCATAGGGTTGAAAATGGGCCTTACATCTTTAACAACTCCGATAGAACCAGTCGCCTCATCTCAATTATTAAAAGTACCCACAAAAAGAGCAGATATTCTAGACAGAAATGGCTCAATTTTAGCAACAAATTTAATTACAAATGCTCTATATGCTAAGCCTAAGATGATGATTGACAAAAATTTTGCAGCCAAAGAATTATCTAAGATTTTTCCAGGGTTAAAATACGATAAACTCTTGCAACAATTCAAGGGTGATAGAAATTTTGTCTGGATCAAGCGTAAAATATCACCAGAGCAGATGCAGTTGGTTCATGAGTTGGGGGAGCCAGGTTTAAAATTTGGACCAAGAGAAATGCGACTTTACCCTAATGGGCGTTTAGCCAGCCATGTATTAGGTGGAGTAAGTTTTGGTAAAGAGGGTGTAAAGTCAGCTGAGTTGGTTGGTATTGCTGGTATAGAACTGAAATTTGATAAGTTTTTGCAAGATAATATGGGAACAGGAGCTCCGCTGATATTGTCATTAGATTTAGGAATCCAAAGTGCCATAGAACATGTGCTTTCTGGAGGCGTGAAATTAATGAACGCGAAGGGAGCAACGGCGGTTTTGATGGATATCCATTCGGGAGAGATCATATCAATGGTATCATTACCAGATTTTGACCCTAATGATCGTATTTTGACTGGTAAGGGTAAGAGTGGGTCCGAAAGTCCATTGTTTAACAAATCTGTTCAAGGGATTTATGAACTGGGATCTGTGTTCAAAGTATTTACAGCCGCTGCTGTTTTGGAAGAAGGGCTTGTTACACCAGGTACCCTCGTGGACACTACGAGCCCGATATGGTGGGGAAAACACAAAATAAGTAACCATAATCGGCTGCCCAATGAATTGACTGTTACTGACGTAATTGTGGAAAGCTCAAATACTGGAACTTCAAGACTGGCTATTGAACTAGGGGCAACTCATCAAAAGGAGTTCTTAAAAAATTTAGGCTTTTTTAATAGCACGGGCATTGAGTTAATAGAGGGAAAATATATTACTTCCAAGTATCCTAAGAATTGGAGTGAGATATCAACAATGACAATTTCATATGGCCATGGTATTTCTTCTAGCCCTTTACATGTTGCTTCTGCATTTGCTACCTTATTAAATGGTGGCACACGAGTTAGACCAACATTGTTAAAAGGTAATGTGCAGAGTGATAGAGGAGATCGAGTAATCTCTACTGGTGTTTCAGACGAATTAGTAAAAATTTTGCATCAAGTTGTTGACCGAGGTACCGCTAGTGCCGCTAATGTTTATGGTTATTCTGTTGCGGGGAAGACTGGCACAGCGAACAAAGTGAAACCAAATGGTGGGTATTATGAAAAGAGAAATATCACAACTTTTTCTTCAGTATTTCCAGTGGAAAACCCCAAGTACGTATTACTAGTAACCTTAGATGAACCAAATATTCTTACAGGTTCAAAATCTAGACGGACTGCCGGGTGGACCGCTGCACCAATTGCATCTGAAATTATTTATCGAGTTGCGCCTATATTAGGAATTAGGCCAAAGTTTCAAACTGATGAAGATGATGATTTATTGTTAGTAAGAAATTAGGGGATTTTAGTGCCATCAGAGAATAAAAAAATCATGTCTTTGCATGAATTGGGTTTAGTTTCTAATAAGGCAAAAAATATTGAAATAACAGGATTGGCAGTAGACAGCAAAAAAATTAAAGAAGGCTTTTTATTTATTGCATTAAATGGTGCAAAGAAACATGGTGCTGAGTATATCAATGAGGCTATAAGAAATGGGGCCAAAGCAGTTTTAACTGATGAGTTAGGTCTAAAGATTGTAAAAAGCTTAGATCTTTCACTATATTTTCCATATATAATATCACAAAATCCACGTCAGGAGTTGGCTAGATTATCAAGAATGTTTTGGAACAAGCAACCAGAAGTTTTAGTCGCGGTGACAGGAACAAATGGAAAAACTTCTGTCGCTAATTTTGTTCAACAAATATGGAGTTTACTAGAGTATAAGTCTGTAAATATTGGCACTAATGGTGTTGAGGGAGATTATAATTATGATGTTAAACTTACTACACCGGAACCATTAACTCTACATAACTTACTCCATAAACTGGCAAAAAATCACATTTCCCATTGCTCAATGGAAGCTTCATCACATGGTTTATCTCAATATAGGTTGGATGCAGTAACTTTATCCGCAGCAGCTTTTACTAATTTTTCGCATGACCATCTAGATTATCATGAAACTTTTGACAATTATTTTGAATCAAAAATGCGCTTGTTTGAAGTAATTTTAAATGAGAGTAGAACAGCAGTAATTTTTGTGGACCATGATAAAGGAAAAATTATAAAAACTCGCTGCGAGGATATGGGCTTGAATACCTTTACGATTGGTAAAGGCGACACGAATGACATAATTATCGAAAAAGTCAACTCTGATGAGATTAGTCAAACCGTTAGATTTAGATATAGAAAATCTGACTATCAGTTTAGAGTAGGGTTGGTTGGCCGTTTTCAAGTGTATAATGTTTTGGTTGCAGTTAGTCTTGCTATCGTCTTGGGTGAAGATATTGATAAAGTCATAAGACTTTTAAGCCAGTTAAAACCAGTTCGGGGTAGAATGCAATTGGCTGGGTTACGTCAAAATAGAGCGCCAATATTCGTTGATTACGCGCATACTCCGGATGCTTTAAAGAATGCTTTAGTTTCTTTACGAGAGCACGTTTTAGGCCGTTTAATTGTAATATTTGGTGCTGGTGGTGACAGAGATAAAGATAAGAGATTTTTGATGGGGCGCATAGCCAGTGAGTACGCGGACCTGGCCTATGTGACTGATGACAATCCTCGTGGAGAAGATCCTCAGTCTATAAGGAACGCTATTCTTGAAGGATGTGACCAGGGAATAGAAGTTGGGGACCGAGCTGAAGCAATTATGATAGGCGTGTCAGAGCTTAAAGAAGGAGATGCCTTGTTAATAGCAGGTAAAGGTCATGAAACTGATCAAGTTATAGGAGATACCGTTTTTCCATTTAATGATATTGAGCAGGCCAGTATGGCAATTGAAATATTAGATAGAAAATAAAAATGGCTCTTTGGACTTCATATGAGATTAAGAAAGCTACTGGAGGTGTTTGTTCCGGTAATTGGGCAGCTAATGGTGTTTCAATTGATACTAGAACAATTCAAAAGGGTGACCTTTTTGTTGCTCTTACTGATAAAAGGGATGGACATGATTTCGTTAGCACAGCTTTTGAGAAAGGTGCAGCTGCAGCACTTGTCTCTCGTATTCCAGAAGGATTGGCAGGTGATCCTCGATTGATCTTGGTCTTGGATGTTTTAGAGGGATTAAAAAGTCTAGCAGCCGCCTCCAGAAAACGGTTTTTGGGTAGGTTGATAGCTGTAACAGGTTCTGTTGGAAAAACTTCTACAAAAGAAATGCTAAGTGTCGCGTTGGAAACTCAGGGAATAGTTCACGCCTCTGACAAAAGCTTTAATAATCATTGGGGAGTGCCGTTGACTTTGGCTCGTATGCCAAAAAAGGCGGAGTTTGCTATTATTGAAATGGGGATGAATCAAAGTGGAGAAATAAGAGCGCATAGTCTATTGTCAAAACCTCATATAGCGTTGATTACTGAAGTCCAGAAAGTTCATATGCAAAACTTTAGAAATCTGCGAGAGATAGCTTTGGCAAAATCAGAAATATTTTCTGGATTGGAAATGGGTGGGGTGGCATTAATTAATTCAGATATTAAGGATATTTCTACTATAGTAGGCGCAATAGATAGCTCTATGATCACACTTCAAAGATTTGGTACTAAAGGGCCTGATTGGATTTTAAATGAATTAAATATTAAAAATAATTTGCTTACAGTTAGAGCAATGCAAGGATTAACAAAATTTGAGTTTGTATTAAACACTCTTGGCCAACATTTTGGATTAAACGCATTAGCAACTATTGCTACTGTGAGCTTGATAGGAGCTAATAAATATATAGCAATTAAACAATTGGAAAATTGGCGTCCTATGGAAGGAAGAGGACAGCACGTTGAAGTTAATTTTAATAAAGAGGGTTTAAGTTGTCACTTTGATCTCGTTGATGACTCATATAATAGCAATCCTACTTCTTTGAGAGCTGGTTTAAAATTTCTGGATATATTATGGAAAAGTAAAAGAGGTTTGAACCCGGTTAAAGGACGAAAGATAGCTATTCTGGGTGATATGTTAGAATTAGGTGCTGATGAGATTTTAATTCACCAAAATATTGCAACTTGGGATGAAATTAAAAATATAGAAAAATTCTATTTAGTTGGTCCGCTGATGAAGAATTTATTTGAGGCCCTTCCATCCGTCGTGAGTAAATTATGGTTTCAAAGTTCTATTGAGTTGAATAAAGTTCTGTCAAACGAAATATTTCATGCTGATGTTATTCTGGTTAAAGGATCAAAGAGTTCGAATATGGTTGAGGTGGTTTCTAAGCTAAAAAGTTTTGACTGTTCGCCGTGTTCAGACAAGAGTTAAAGAGGTTTTAATTAATGTTTTACCAACTTATTCATTTTTCTGATGGAGGTGATTTTTTTAATCTATTCAGATATATTACGTTTAGATCAGGTGGTGCTTTCTTCACAGCACTTATATTTGGATTTGTTTTTGGCCAACCATTAATAAACTTTCTCAAGAAAAGGCAAGGAAATGGGCAACCGATCAGAGATGATGGGCCGGAGAGGCATTTGAAAGATAAGATTGGAACTCCAACAATGGGAGGAGTTTTAATACTTGGGGCGTTGGTTTTCTCTACATTAATGTGGGCTAAATTATCAAACCCATATATTTGGATTGTTTTATTTGTAACTTTTTCGTTTGGATTAATAGGATTTTTTGATGATTATCAAAAAGTAAAAAAACAAAATGTTAATGGTATCTCTGGATCAATTAGATTAATATTGGGTTTAATTGTAGCTGCTTTAGGAGGTTTCGCGGCTTCACAATTTCATACTGGTGAGCTTCAAAATACAATTGCACTACCAATTTTTAAAAATCTATTGGTAGATGTTGGTATACTTTTTATTCCTTTTTCTATGTTTGTAATCGTTGGATCAGCGAATTCAGTTAATCTAACTGATGGGCTGGATGGTTTAGCTATTATGCCTGTAATGATTGCTGCGGGCACTCTTGGGGTTATAGCATATGCTGTGGGACGTACTGATTTTACAGAATATTTGGATGTTCATTATGTAGCCGGGACGGGAGAAATTTTAATTTTCTGCTCAGCATTAATAGGTGCCGGTTTGGGTTTTCTATGGTATAATGCCCCACCAGCCGCAGTTTTTATGGGAGATACGGGTTCACTCGCCCTCGGAGGCGGTTTAGGAGCAATCGCCGTCGCTACTAAGCATGAACTTGTTTTGGCTATTGTTGGTGGGTTATTTGTTGTCGAAGCGATGTCAGTGATCATACAGGTTTTTTATTTTAAGGTTACTGGCAGGAGGGTCTTTTTGATGGCTCCAATTCATCACCATTTTGAGAAAAAAGGGTGGGCAGAAAGTACAATAGTTATTAGATTTTGGATAATCGCAGTAATCTTGGCACTGATCGGTTTGGCTACTCTAAAAGTTAGGTAAAATAATTGGATTGTATAATTGCTATCAATTGATTTTTTGAAAGATAAGAAGATTGCTATCTATGGCATGGGTAAATCAGGATGCTCGGTAGCTATTGCCTTAAAGCGTGCCGGTGCTTTTCCAATTTGTTGGGATGATAGTGCAAAAGCAAGAGAGAAAGCAAGTCTTGCAGGATTAACTTTGGAGAATTTAGTCACAATTGAATCTTGGCAAGAATTTTCAATGCTACTGCTTTCACCTGGGATACCGTACCTATATCCTTCAGTCTCAAAAGTTGTTGAGCGGGCTATTAAGGAAGAAATTCCTATTGATAATGATGTTGGTTTATTTTTTCAAAATCATTTTTATGAATCAGAAAATAGTAAGTCAAAAACCTCCAAAACGATAGCAATAACAGGTTCAAATGGTAAATCTACTACTAGTTCGTTAATTCATCATATTTTGAGAAATTCTTTTGGAATGGTTCAGCTAGGTGGGAATATTGGAATTCCTTTGTTCAATCTTGATAATGCTCTTTCGGTTGATGCAACTGTAATTGAATTGAGCAGCTATCAATTGGAGGTAGCAAGGTTTTTAAATGCAGATATCGCGGTTTTCCTAAATTTTTCTCCTGACCATTTAGATCGTCATGATGGGGCTGAGAATTATTTTAAAGCAAAGAAAAGATTATTTGGAACCAGCAAGCAACAAATCTCTATTATTGGAGTGGATGAAATTGAAGGTCTTTCATTATATGAAGAGTTAAAAACTGGTGGTTTTGGGCCACTTATTAAGATTTCAACTAACTCAATAATTAGAAATGATGATTGGGCAATTTCAGCATTTTCGGGGGTTTTGTATGAATATCGATATGGAAATCTGGAGAGTCAAGTAAAGATCGATGATTTTGATGGTTTACCTGGCCAGCATAATCATCAGAATATCTGCGCAGCTTTTGCGGTATGCAGGGCTTTAGGTTTATCAGCCGAGGAGATTCGAATTTTTTTAGCAAATTTTGAAGCTCTTCCTCACCGCACACAGGTTATTGCAAGTATTAATGACGTTATATTTGTCAATGATAGCAAGGCCACAAATGCAATAAGCGCCTCTAAGGCATTAAGTTCATTTTCAAATATTCATTGGATTGCGGGTGGTCAAGAAAAAACAGGTGGTTTAGAACCTTTGATGAATAAATTCGAGTCTGTAAAGCATGCTTATTTTATTGGTGAATGCGCTGCAAAATTTTCTAAGCAGTTTCGTAATAGCCCACAAACTCTTTCTAAAAACTTGGAAAATGCTGTTAAACAAGCATTTAGAAATGCTGCTCCTGGTGATGTGATATTGTTATCACCTGCAGCCGCAAGTTTTGACGCTTATGAAAATTTTGAAGAACGTGGACTTCATTTTTCTGACTTAGTTAATGCATTAGATAATTAATTTTTTCCTAGCGAATTTATTTTTTTCAGTTTAAACTACTTTTAACAATAAGTTGGAAAAACCAACGTAAATTTGAAGGCAGGCGGCAGCGCTTATGACTGAAATAGTTTATGGCTCGGTAATCTCACAAAAGAGAGAGCCGATTCTTATACATTGGTGGTATACAGTTGATAGGGTGTCTTTGGCATTTGTTTTGGCGCTGTATGGAATTGGTATATTATTAGGTTTGGCCGCCTCACCACCCTTAGCTGAAAAGAATGGGTATTTACCGCTTCATTATGTGAACCGTCAGTTGGTCTTTGGAAGTTTAGCAATCACAGTAATGTTCCTTTTTTCAATGCTATCACCAAAATTTTTGCGACGCCTTGGAGTGATCGGTTTTATTTTAAGTTTTACAGCTCTTGCTTTATTACCTATTTTGGGAACAGATTTTGGAAAAGGTTCAATCCGATGGTATTCTTTGGGCTTCTCGTCCCTACAACCATCAGAGTTTCTTAAACCATTTTTTGTTATCCTGACAGCTTGGTTAATATCAGTTTCGTTTGAAATAAACGGACCCCCAGGTAAAATTATATCTTTTGTAATTGCTCTGATTGTTTCCATATTCTTAGTAATCCAACCCGATTTTGGTCAAGCTTCTCTGATATTAGCAAGTTGGGGTATGATATATTTTGTGGCTGGAGCTCCTTTGATATTACTCTTGATTGTTGCCATTTCAATCTTTTTGTCAGGGATTCTTTCTTATAGTATTTCTGAACATTTCGCACGAAGAATAGATGGTTTTTTGAGTATGAAGATTGATCCAAATACGCAGATTGGCTATGCAACAAATGCAATTCAGGAAGGAGGAATATTTGGCGTTGGGGTAGGAGAAGGGATTGTAAAGAATGTTTTGCCTGATGCTCACACAGATTTTATTATCGCGGTAGCTGCTGAAGAATTTGGTTTGCTATTTGTTTTGTTAATTATTTTTATCTATCTTACGATAACAATTAGATCTTTATTTCGCCTTATCAGGGAACGAAATACTTTTATCCGTTTGGCCGGAACTGGCATGGTAGTATTATTTGCTTCACAGGCGTTAATAAACTTAGGGGTCGCTGTGAGGGTATTACCCGCAAAAGGCATGACATTACCTTTTATCAGCTATGGAGGATCAAGTTTGTTAGCTGGAGGCATAGCTTTGGGCATGTTACTAGCCTTTACAAGAGAGAGGGCTCAAGGAGCGATTGCGGATGTTATTGGACAAAATCATAGAAATAAAAAAGAGATATGAAAAAATCTAAGATACCACTTTTGATTATTACAGCCGGAGGCACTGGTGGACATATATATCCTGCTCAAGCTTTAATTGAAGAGCTTTTGAAGAATAATTGGAGAGTAAAAGTTTTTACTGATAAGCGAGGTTTTAAGTATTTTAAGGAGATTGATAGGCAAGTAGAGTTATCGATTATCTCAAGTGCAGCCCTAAATGGCTCGAATATAATTAAAAAAATTTCTGCTTTGTTCAAATTATTCAAAGGTACCTGCGTCGCTGGATTTTATATGATAATAGAACGTCCAACGATAATCGTTGGATTTGGTGGGTATCCAGCTTTTCCAGCAATGTTGGCTGCAACATTTCTTAGGGTGCCATTTATAATACATGAACAAAATGGAATTCTGGGGCGTGTGAATCAGATATTTGCAACCCGAGCTTCTGTTTTGGCTTGCGGTGTTTGGCCAACAAAATTACCTAATAATATCAAAGCGATTGATTGTGGAAACCCAGTTCGGAAATCTATTTTAGACTTAAAAAATTCACCATATATACCTCCCGGGGATTATCCATTGAGCATTTTAGTCTTGGGTGGATCACAAGCATCAAAAATCTTATCAGAATTCGTGCCGAGTGCGTTGGCATTGCTACCTAAGAAAATTTCAACACACTTAAAAGTTGCTCATCAAGCTCGAGATGAGGATCAGCAGCAAGTTGAGGAATTTTATCAAAAATCTGGAATAGATGCAGAAGTAAGAACATTTTTTGATGATATCCCTCGTAGAATTAATGAGACACAATTGATAATAAGCAGGGCTGGAGCCTCAACCATTGCCGAAATATCTATTATTGGTCGCCCGTCGATTTTGATACCTTTGAAGGCCGCAATACGTGATGAGCAAACAAAAAATGCTTTGTCATTGGCTCAAGCTGAAGCAGCAATTATTATATCTGAGGATGAATTAACTTCCTTAAAACTAAAAGAAACAATCTATGAATTGGTTAAAAACCCGGCGAGAGCGTCAAAGATGGCTGCGGCTGCTTATGCAATTAGTAAGCCTAATGCATCAAAAAAGTTAATGGAATTAGTTGAGTCTTCACGCAACAATTCAGTAAAGGAATTATCAAGTGCAAAATAAAACTAATTTTCCTATTAAAATCGGAAAAATTCATTTTATTGGCATTGGTGGTATAGGCATGTCTGGTATCGCAGAAGTACTAATTGCTCACGGCTATGATATACAAGGTTCTGATGTAAGCGATACTAAAATTACTAGGCGCTTACAAAAGATAGGAGCAAAAATCTTTTTGAATCAGAATGCACAAAATTTGATTAATGCTAATGTAGTTGTTGTCTCTTCAGCTATAAAGCCTGATAATATAGAACTCCAAACGGCTTCAAAATTGAACTTACCTATTGTTCAAAGAGCTGAGATGCTCGCAGAATTGATGAGGTTTAAATCCAATATCTCTGTTGCGGGTACTCATGGGAAAACCACCACTACGACAATGGTTGCGGGTTTATTAGATTCGGGAGGTTTGGATCCAACCGTTATAAATGGTGGAATAATTCATGCTTATGGTTCTAATGCAAGAACTGGCGACGGAGATTGGATGGTTGTTGAGGCGGACGAAAGTGATGGTAGCTTTCTTAAACTGCCTTCTACTATTTCAATAGTAACTAATATTGATTGTGAACATATGGAGCATTATGGGTCTTTTGAAAACTTAAAAAATGCTTTTAACCAGTTTGTATTAAAAATACCATTTTATGGAATTGCGGTACTTGGTGTTGATGACAAAAACGTTAAAGAAATCTCTAAAAAAATTAATAATAGAAAGATTGTAACATTTGGTAAGAGTGCTGACGCAGATGTGAGGGCAAAAAACATATCTTTTCAAAATGGCAAGTCAAGATTTGATATTGGGTTTTCTGATGGGTCTAAGTCAATAAGTGGACTAGAGTTTCCAATGACTGGAGAACATAATATCCTAAACCTTCTTGCCGCTGTTTGTGTCGCTCGTTATTTGGGCATGTCGGAAGAAAATATCCGGAGTGGTGTGGCAGAGTTTAGCGGAGTTAATAGGCGCTTTACGTTTTTGGGGCAATTTAAAGGCGTAATCTTTGTTGATGACTATGCTCATCATCCCACTGAAATTAGAGCGGTTCTTAAAGCTGCTAAACAAACAGCCATGGGGAAAGTGGTTGCTATTCACCAACCTCATCGATTTAGTCGTTTAGCCAATCTATTTGAAGAATTTATTGAATGTTTTGAAGATGCTGATGTCGTAGGAATAACTCCTGTATTCGCTGCTGGTGAAGAGGCTATAGCCGGAGTGACTAGCAAGAATCTTATTTCAAGAATTTCAAAACGGCATAACAAGGTTGTTCGAAAAATTAAGAATGAAGAGGTACTAGAGGATTTTGTAATAAAAAATACTGAACCGAATGATTTAGTTATATTTATGGGAGCAGGTAGTATTTCCACATGGGCGAATAATATGATGGAAAGATTAATTAAATGAATTATTCAAATGTGAAAGGCCATATAGAAAAGGGGGCGCCATTATCAAAAATGTCGTGGCTTAATGTGGGAGGTCCAGCAGATATACTTTTTAAACCATTTGATAAAATTGATCTTCAGAAATTTTTGAAGGAAATTGACAAGTCACTACCTGTCTTTGTATTGGGCGCATGCTCTAATTTAATCATTAGAGATGGTGGCATCGAGGGAATTTGCATCAAGTTGGGAAAAAATTTCCGAGAAATTTCCATTAATGACGATAAGACAGTTTCTGTCGGAGCGGCGTCATTAAGCTCACATCTGGCTATTGAATCGGCTAGATCTGGGATAGATTTGACATTTTTACGAACAATTCCTGGTACGATAGGTGGGGCTGTTTCTATGAATGCTGGCTGTTACGGTAAATATATAAAAGATGTATTTATTTCTGGAGAATTCATATCTCGTGATGGAGAATTGATAACATTAAATAATAGGGAGCTGGAATTTTCTTATAGAAAATCAAATATTCCGAGTGGTTGGATAATGACTGCCGCTAATTTCAAGGCCGATATTAAGGAACGTGAAGTCTTAGTTTTAGAAATGAACAAAATGATTGAAAGTAGAAATCGCACACAACCTCGGGGAGTATTGAGTTGTGGTTCAGCCTTTAGAAATCCTTCTGGAGCAGCCTCAAGCGGCTGTTCAAATGAAAGTAATGAGAGGAAAGCATGGAAAATGATAGATGACGCTGGCTTAAGAGGTTTCAAAATTGGTTCAGCACAAGTTTCATCTAAGCATTCAAATTTCTTAATTAATACAGGTGATGCGTCATCGGCGCAATTCGAAGAATTGGGAGAAAGAATTATTCAGGCTGTTTTTGAGCAAAGTGGAGTGCGATTGGAATGGGAAATCAAACTTATCGGAAATAAATTAAGCAGGGAATTGTAAAAACAAATGGTTCTTAAAAAAACAAACCGTGTAGTTGTAATGAAGGGAGGGCTTTCAGAGGAACGCTTAGTGTCTTTAGTTTCTGGTTCTGAGTGTGGTGCCGCATTAGGTTCTTTGGGATATGAGGTGATAGAGCTTGATGTTAATCAAGATGTTGTAAATGATTTGATAGAACTAAAACCGGATGCAGTTTTTAATGCCCTTCATGGCCGTTGGGGGGAAGATGGTTGCATTCAAGGTATTTTGGAGTGGTTAAGAATACCTTATACACATTCTGGTGTTATGGCATCAGCTATGGCAATGAATAAAGAGAGGACCAAATCAATCTATAGGTCTTTGGGATTGCCATGTGCCAAAAGCGTAGTTGTCCCTTTAACTCAACTGACTTCGGACGACATTATCCCAAGGCCATATGTAATTAAACCCATTAATGAGGGTTCATCAATCGGAATACATTTTGTTTATGAGGGGGTTGAAAATTCCATTCCTGACTATTCGTACGCTGAAAATGTTATGCTAGAAGAATTTATTCCTGGACGGGAGTTAACTGTAGCTGTTTTAAATGATGAGCCTTTGACAGTTACGGAAATAATCACTGATAATTGGTATGATTATGACGCAAAATATTCTGAAAATGGTTCTAATCATATTGTGCCGGCAGATATACCAGAAGAAGTTTTTAATGTTTGTAAGAAATATGCTTTAGCAGCCCATAAAGGATTAGGCTGTAGAGGATTAACACGTACAGACTTTAGATGGGATGAAAGCAGCGGTCTCTTAGGCTTGAAATTACTTGAAACAAATTCACAACCTGGCATGACGCCAACCTCATTGGCGCCAGAACAAGCAAGGGCTTGTGGTATTTGTTTTGAGGAACTTTGTAAAAAACTAATAGAGGATGCTTCATGCAATCGCTAGAAAAAAATTCTAATGATCCAACGCCAAGCCGTTTTTTTTATCGTTGGGAACGGTTATTGTTAACACCATATTTCCGTAGAATTATTCATTATGGGGTTCCACTATTTTTAATTGGCTTGCTGGGTTTATTTTATTTTTCAAAAGTTGAAAATATTGATATATTCAAATCAACTTGGCGTGAATTTAAAGAAAATTCGAAAAATAGACCTGAATTTTTAATAAATTTTATAAAAATAAATGGAGCTCACCAGGCACTTTTAAATGAGATAAGATTACTAATAGGTATGGATTTACCAATAAGTTTTTATGATATTAATTTAGATAAAATAAAAGAGAAAATTGAATTATTAAAAGAAGTCAAGAGCGCTGATCTTTATATCACTGAAAATATTATTTATATTCATGTTCAGGCTCGTCAACCAGCAATTTATTGGCTTAATGGTTCTAGTTTAGAATTACTTGACGCTACCGGTGTGAGCATGAGAACTGTCAGAAATGGCAATACTAGTTTGGATTTACCTTTAATTGCTGGTGTTGGGGCAAACCGTTCCATAGATGAAGCTATTTTCATTTATGCTAATAGTAATTCATTTTCAAAAGAAATCTTGGGCTTGGTCAGAGTAGGTGAACGGCGATGGGACTTAATTTTGAAAAATGATAAAAAAATAATGTTTCCTGCTGAGGGATTAGAAACAGTTTTCAAAAAGATGATTAAAGAAAATAGATACAAAAAACTACTATCAGTAGAATTTAGTGTGCTGGATTTGAGAAATCCTAATAGAGTGATGATTAGACAGAAAACCGAAAATAATGAAGCAGTAGAAATCAAACTCCGTAGTTTAGAAGAAGGGTCGATTTAATGAACAATCTATATGAAACACAAAGAGCTATGAGGCGAGCGAGAAAGGTGGCTATTCAAAGAGGCGTTATAGCGGTGCTGGATATTGGAACGTCTAAAATAGCGTGTTTTGTATTGAAATTCGATAATATTAAACCCAGAAATGTAGAGGATCATGTGGGATCCATGGTAGGGCAGGCTGACTTTAGAATTGTCGGTGTTGCTACTATTAAATCGCGCGGTGTAAAATTTGGAGATATTGAGTTAATACGAGAAACAGAGCGAGCGATCAGAACAGCTGTACAAGCGGCCCAGAAGATGGCTGGAGTGCGGGTTGACCATTTAATAGCATGTTTTTCGGGAGGCAACCCAAGATCTTACGGTTTGGAAGGCAATGTGCGTACTGAGAATGGAATGGTAAATGATAGGGATATTGCAGGTGTTTTAGATAGTTGTGAAATACCCAATTATGGCACTAGTCGCGAGGCTCTTCACGCTCAACCAGTGAACTTTACCCTTGATGATAAATATGGGCTCTTGGATCCAAGAGGGCAAATTGGCAAAGAGCTTCTTGTTGATATGCACCTTTTAACAGTTGATATAAGTTCAATTGAGACAATTTTACACTGTGTGAAACGTTGTGATATGGAATTAGCTGGTGTAGCTTCTTCGGCTTATGTCTCTGCAATCTCATCTTTAGTCGAAGATGAAAAAGAGATTGGTGCAGCATGTGTGGATATAGGCGGTGGTAGCACTGCAGTTTCTATTTTCTTAAAAAAACAAATGATCTATGCTGATTTTGTAAAAATAGGAGGGGATCATATAAGCTCTGATATCTCACATGGTTTGCAAATTCCATTAGCTTTGGCCGAAAGAATAAAAAATTTAAATGGTGGATTATTAGCTACAGGTATGGATGATCGTGAAGTTATTGAAATATCAGGTAATACTGGCGATTGGGAGCATGACCAAAGAACAGTCACTCGTTCTGAGTTAATTGGCATTATTCGTCCTAGAGTTGAGGAAATTTTAGAGGGTGTACAGGAAACTTTAACAGTAGCAGGTTTTGAATTTTTACCTAGTCAAAGAATAGTCTTAACCGGAGGAACAAGTCAGATACCGGGTTTAGATCAATTAGCATCTAAAATTTTGGGTCAACAGGTAAGAATGGGAAAACCTTTGAGAGTTAGGGGTTTACCTCAGGCAGCTTCGGGCCCTGCTTTTTCCGCTATTGTTGGTCTATCGCTTTTTGCAGCTTACCCTCAAGATGAATGGTGGGACTTTGAAATTGCTAATAAGAATTATGCTGAAAAATCTATTCGAAGGATGTCTAAATGGTTGAGAGAAAATTGGTAAAATTATTGGGAACGTCTAAATATCGAGGTATCAAGTAAAAAAACATACTATATATTGAAATTTTTTTCGTGACCAATTGATTTATTTTGGTTATCATAAGGTAAAAGTGTAAATATAATAAAAAAAATATCAGCGGAGCAGCGAATGACACTAAATTTAAGTGTACCAGGACAAAATGACCTCAGACCCAGGATTTCTGTATTTGGCATCGGTGGTGCTGGGGGAAATGCAGTAAACAACATGATAGAAAAGAAGCTAGAAGGTGCAGAATTTGTAGCAGCAAATACTGATGCCCAAGCTTTACAACAGTCTAACGCAAAAAATAAAATACAAATGGGCGTAAAAGCTACTGAGGGCTTAGGAGCTGGGGCTAGAGCATCAGTTGGCGCCGCGGCAGCTGAAGAGACAATTGAAGAAATTGTTGACCATTTGGCGGGATCACACATGGCCTTTATAACTGCAGGAATGGGTGGCGGTACCGGTACTGGTGCAGCGCCTATAATTGCGCAGGCAGCAAGAGAGCTTGGTGTCTTAACCGTTGGAGTGGTGACTAAACCTTTTCAGTTCGAGGGCGCAAAGAGAATGAGGCAGGCAGAACAGGGCGTAGAGGCTTTGCAAAAAGTAGTTGATACTTTGATAATAATTCCCAATCAAAATTTGTTTAGAATTGCTAATGAGAATACAACATTTTCTGATGCGTTCAATTTGGCAGATGATGTTCTATATCAAGGAGTAAAAGGAATAACAGACTTAATGGTTCGACCTGGTTTAATAAATCTGGACTTTGCTGATGTTCGAGCGGTGATGGATGAGATGGGGAAAGCTATGATGGGAACAGGTGAAGCCTCAGGCGAAGACCGTGCGGTTCAGTCAGCTGAAAAAGCTATTGCAAATCCTTTATTAGATGAAATTTCCTTGCAAGGTGCGAAAGGGGTGTTAATCAATATCACTGGAGGACAGGATCTTACACTCTTTGAGTTGGATGAGGCTGCAAACCGAATAAGAGAAGAAGTGGATCCTGATGCAAATATCATTGTTGGATCGACTGTGGATGATCAATTAGAAGGGATAATGCGTGTTTCGGTGGTTGCAACTGGAATAGATGCAAGCGAAGTAAAACAGGGTACCCCATTACCTAGAAGGTCAATAGCAGAGCCATTAATCAAGGACCCAAAGATTGATGATAACTTAGAGGTTGTAAAAAGTTCGGAGCAACAAAATAGCTTATTTGAAGAAAGTCAAGTTCTGAATCCGTCTGAGAGCGGAGCGATTTCAGATAATAATTTGCAAGACTCTGTCCCAGAACCAGTATATCAATCAAATAATTTGAAAGCTTCAGCGCCCATGACTAGTGAAATAAGCGATGAAGATTTATTGGGTTTTATTCCTCCTAGGTCACCCGAGCCTAGTTCTCAGTCTAAGCAGGCGCCGGATATAATAAACAATGGCGTTGATATGCCAAAGAACGACGAGGATTTTGAAGAGAATGGGTTTTTAAACGCTTCTATTGTATCAAACAATGATCTTAAGACCAATTTGGAGAACGGTAGGGAGGCCAATAGGGAAGCAATCTCTTTGAATGTTGAAAGAAGCGAGTTTGACAAAGCTTATAAGGAACCCTCTAGATTTGGTATTAACAAACTTATCAACAGAATGACTGGTTCATCTGAAGCATTAGCTGAAAAAATAGAAGTAAAAACTAAACATAATGAAAAAGAAGTTGAGGTTAAAGATACAACCGAAATACCTGCTTTTCTAAGGCGACAGGCGAATTAAACTCAATTTGAGATTTGATATCTCGAATTGTTTTCTAAGTTTAGACAATCTGTAAAAAAATGTATTCCAGATGTTACAAAACGTCATAATCTTTGAATTGCATAAATTTTTGCATTTAATTATAACATTCTGGAGCACGAGGTATAATGATCTAGTTTCAAATTCTAGACGACGAATTGGAGAAAATTTTGCAAACGACACTTAGACAAGTGATAAACTGCAATGGTATAGGATTGCATTCGGGGGCAAAAGTTAATTTGAGAATTAAACCATCTCCTTCTCATTACGGTATTTGGTTTAAACGAATAGACATAATTAATAAAGATAATATGATCGCAGCGCACTACCTGAACGTGACTGAATCATTGTTATGCACAACTTTGGTTAACGAATGTGGTGTATCAGTCTCAACTGTAGAGCATTTGATGGCTGCTTTGGCTGGATGTGGAATACAGAACGCACTTATTGAAGTTGACGGCCCGGAAATACCAATAATGGACGGAAGTTCTGATTGGTTTGTTAGAAAAATAATTTCTAGTGGCATAAAACAACTCCTTGAACCTTTAAGAGTGATCCATGTAGAAAAAGAAGTAACGGTTAGGACAGATGATTCCTATGCAAGTTTAAGCCCATCAAGTCAGCTGTCAATTTTCTTTGAAATTGATTTTGAGGATGAAGCGATAGGATATCAAAAAAAGTCTTTGAACATGTCTAATGGTTCTTTCGTAAAAGAATTGAGTAATAGCAGAACATTCTGTCGAAATTCTGATGTTGACGCAATGAGAAAGAATGGATTAGCATTGGGTGGAAGTTTGCAAAATGCTATTGTTGTTAACGGAAAAAACATTTTAAACCCGGAAGGTTTTAGATACAAAGACGAATGTGTAAGGCATAAAATGTTAGATGTACTTGGTGATTTGTCGTTAGCTGGAGCGCCTATTGTGGGGGCATTTAGTGGAAGTAAATCAGGTCATTCTTTAACTAACAAACTTTTAAAAAAATTATTGTCAGATGCTTCTGCTTTCAAAATGTGCCTTTGTTCGGAGGAAACAGCTTCAATATTGCCAGGTGTTGGAGTGGTCAAAGAAGATTTACCATTTTTATGTTGAATTTCCTATTTTTGAGACTAAGAAATTATAACTTGAGGCTATTGCATACATTTATATATTGAGAGTTGGTCTGAAGTATAATTTTAAGGTTGTATTTATATGTTTTTTCCGAATTTAGTATTATTTTTTAGATCGGTCCTTCTGTTTCTAACTATTATTGTTTTATTTGGTTGTATAAATATCGAAGAGGAAGTCGAATTAGAGGAACTGACCGCATCTGAAATTTTTAGTAAGGCCGAAGAAAAACTGCTGGAAGGCGAGAATGTTGAAGCCGCGGAATTATTTTTAGAAATTGAAAGAATCTATCCATACTCCGAGTTAGCTAAGAGAGCCTTACTAAAAAATGCAACCGCGCTTTACCAAGAAAAAGATTATGAAGGTAGTCGGGTATCGGCTGACCGTTTTATTACATTTTATCCCGCTGACAAGGACACTCCTTATGCATATTATTTGCAGGCTCTTAGCTATTATGATCAAATTGATGAAATTGGCCGTGATCAAGCAAATACTTATGAAGCTTTGAAATTATTCAGAATAATAATTGAAAGATATCCCGAAAGCGAATTTGCGAAGTCTTCATTACTAAAAAAAGATCTTGCTTTTGATCATTTGGCTGCCAAAGAAATGGAAGTAGGGAGGTTTTATTTAAAGAACTATCATTTCACAGCTGCGATAAATCGCTTTGAAACGGTTGTGAAGGAATATCCAACCACCAGTCATACTCCCGAAGCGCTTCATCGCTTAGTTGAGGCATATTTATCTCTGGGATTGGAAGCAGAGGCAACAGTCGCTGCAGCAATATTGGGGCATAATTTTAAATCTTCTCTATGGTATCAGGAATCGTACAATTTATTGGGAAATCTAGAAACAAATACAAGCCTGAATGGGTTTAGAGGTTGGTTAGGTGATGTTTACCGGCAAGTAATCCGTGGTGAATGGATCTAAAATTAAAGGATTTTTGAACAATGTTATCTTCACTAGAGATAAGGGACATATTTTTAATTGAAGATATAGAAATAAATTTTACCGCTGGGTTGAATGTTTTCACTGGAGAAACTGGTGCGGGAAAGTCAATTCTTCTTGACTGTATAAGTTTTGTATTAGGGTTTCGAGGACGTGCTTGTTATGTTCGAGGAGGTGCGGAATACGGTGAGGTAACTGCGACCTTTGAACTACCAATAGATCATATAGCTTGGCAGAAATTTGCAGATGCCGGGTTTGAAAATTTGGAATATGAACTTGTGATAAAACGAAAGAATTTTCGAGATGGACGAAAAGTCGCTTTTATAAATGAGAAACGTTGTTCAAATCAAACTTTACGAGAATTTTCGCAATTCTTAATAGAAATTCAAGATCAAAATGATGATAATGGACTTAGAAATGATACTGGTCCCCGCACTTTACTCGACATTTTTGGAAATTTAGTTAACGAAGTTGCAGAAGTTGGACGTGTCTGGAAGACAATAATCTCAGAAAAAAGTCAATTATCTAAATTAACTTTGTTAGAAGAAGAATCAAAGCGAGATAGGGATTATTTTGCCCACGCTATTGAAGAAATTGAATGTCTCGCGCTTGAAGTCGGAGAAGAGTTAAATTTAGAAAATAAGCGACGTATTATAAAATCCTCTGAAAAGATAAAAATTGAGTTGCATGAAGCTTATCATATTCTGGATAATGGTGCAGTTGAACGAAATATAGATGAGGCTTTGAGAATAATAACTAGGTTAGAGTCTAAATCAGAAGTTGAAATTGAAGATACTATTGAATCTTTAGAGCAAGGTTCCAGTATTGTGGCTAATGTGAAGAAAAATATTATGGACATGATATCTAATCTTGATTTTGAAAGTTACATTTTGGAGGAGGTGGAAGACAGACTTTATAAATTAAAGGATCTGTCCCGTAAGTATAATGTAACGACTGACAAGTTGAATGACTTAGCTGAGGACTTTTCAAAGAAATTGAGCGATGTAGATGATTTGGCGGATGAGGCAAAAAAAAGTTCTCTTAGAATCAGGCAGTTAGAAAATGACTATAATAAAGCTGCGAACTCACTGTCAAAGAAGCGTTTAGTTGCTGCCGAAAAATTAAATGACGCTATGAAAAAACAATTGCCGTCACTTAAGTTGGATCAGGCTCAATTTAAGACAAGTCTTAATCTGAGTGAGGCGGGTCCTCATGGAATAGATAACGTTGCGTTTAATGTTTCGACGAATTCTGGTATGCCATTGGCGCCAATTGCCAAAATTGCATCTGGAGGTGAGTTGGCGAGATTTCTTTTGGCACTTAAGGTTTCGATAGCAAATTCTGATGATACTAAGACGCTTATTTTTGATGAGATTGATAGCGGGGTAGGGGGCGCTACTGCTGATGCTGTTGGCCAAAGACTTAGACAATTAGCTCATGGATCGCAAATATTGGTTGTAACACACAGTCCTCAGGTTGCAGCATTAGGCAACCATCACATTAAAGTAGTTAAGAGAAAACAAAATACTTCCAATGTAATTAACATTGTGCAGTTAAGTTCAATAGAACGAGTAGATGAAATTGGTAGAATGCTCTCAGGAGGCTCGCTTACACCAGAAGCGCGTTCTGCTGCAGAAGTATTGTTACGTGGCTGAGTAGTGGTTATTTATCTGGACGGAAACAAAAGAAGTGTTAATTGACAATTACTAATTCAGTTTTTAGATTTTGACAGTTGATGTCAAAAATCACCTTTTCGAGAGGTAACCCGCATTACAGGTCTTTTGAATAAAAATTTACTAGTAAGTAAAAAATACTCCTTTGTTTTTTGGATGATTGCTTTTCTGGTAGGAATTATAAGTGGTTTGGCGGCTGTTTTATTTCGATGGGCTATTTCTTCACTACAAGAATTTTTTTACCAAGCTAATGAACAAAGTTTGGTATTGAAGATTCATACTACACATTGGATGTGGTTTCTAATCATCCCAGTAGTAGGTAGTTTAATAGTTGGATTGGTTTTATACTTCTTTTGTGATGAAGACCGTAACGGCTCAGTTGCAGATGTTATCGAGGGTGCCGCCTTACATAACGGTCGAGTAAATTTAAAATTTGGCCTGATGTCGACGATAATTTCTTTGGTTACTTTAACTACAGGTGGATCAACAGGAAGAGAAGGGCCAGTAGTTCATTTAGCTGGAACAATTTCAACCTATATTTCAAATCTTACTAACGCGCAGGGTATTTCTGCCCGAGATTTAATGGGATGTGCGGTCGCAGCTGCGGTAAGTGCATCATTTAATGCACCAATCGCGGGCGCATTATTTGCATTAGAGGTGGTTTTGAGGCATTTTGCTATTCATGCGTTTGCACCAATTGCTATATCGTCCGTTGCTGGGACCATAGTTGGTCGTTATTTTTACGGTAACGTGACGGAATTTTCCCTGCAAAATGAAGCCAACCTTGCATTTTACTCAGAGTTACCTGCGTTTATACTATTAGGTATTGTATGTGGCTTAGTTGCAGTAATACTTGTTAAAACAATTTTTAGAATTGATGAATTATTTACTGAGACCCAACGAAAAACTAAGAGCCCCATTTGGCTAAGAACAACTTTTGCAGGTCTTATTTTAGGTGTGCTAGCTTTAGAATTTCCTCATATAATTGGTGTAGGTTATGAGACAACATATAATGCCCTGACTGGTGGCTTTGATTTTAATACTATTATATTATTGGTTATTATAAAGACTTTGGCAGTAGTAATTACAATGGCGGGTCGAATGGGAGGTGGTATTTTCTCACCTTCATTAATGATTGGAGCATTAACTGGTCTAGCCTTTGGATTAATTGTGACATCAATTTTTCCAACCTTATCAGGCTCTGAAACCCTTTATGCGTTGGCGGGTATGGGTGCGGTAGCAGCTTCAGTACTAGGTGCGCCAATCTCTACCACACTTATAGTTTTTGAATTAACTGGTAATTGGCAGGTTGGTTTAGTGGTTATGGTCACAGTTTCAGTAGCAACGTCATTCTCGGGAGGATTGATTGATAAATCGTTTTTTCTTAGCCAATTAAAGCGTAGAAAATTAAATTTAATAAGTGGTTCGAAATATTATCTATTGCGCAATCAAAGAGTATCGGAATTACCACTCGACAGGGATTATGATTTAGTTGCTGCAGAGTTTTCTGATAAAGCGTCGTTTATTGAAAATAGATGCATATTATTCAATACGTCTTTGGAAAAAACACTACAAAAATTTGATAAACAAAATACACCTTATTTATTTGTAGTTACTTCATTAGATTGTGTGAATGCTAGGGATGTAATGGGCATTGTACATCATCTAGATTTGTTAAAAGTATTTAATAAAGCTTTAACTAAAATTTCAGAGGAGGAGCATTCTTAAAGTATAGTATCGCATCACAGATTATTTGATGAGGCTTAATTTCTTTTTGTATATCGAACTGTTCTATCAGAATGTTTTTTATCAAATAATTGTGCTAATTGTTCAGTCATCGCTCCAGCTAATTGTTCAATATCTGTAATTGTCACGGCATGTTCATAGTATCTTGTTACATCATGACCAATTCCGATGGCTATTAGTTCTATTAACTTTTTATTTTCCACCATATTTATTACATCGCGAAGATGTTTTTCCAAATAACTAGCTGAATTTACGGATAAGGTGCTATCATCTACCGGGGCTCCATCTGAAATAACCATTAAAACCTTTCTTTTCTCAGAGCGAGCTATTATTCTCTTTGAAGCCCATTCTAATGCTTCCCCGTCAATATTCTCTTTAAGCAAACCTTCTTTCATCATTAATCCCAGGTTTGGTCTAGTTCGTCTCCAAGGAGCATCGGCTGCTTTGTATATTATATGTCTGAGATCGTTAAGCCGGCCGGGACTTTGATCTCGCCCCTCGTGT
>MDSV01026128.1_pt1 | contig 33408 bp, 33 predicted proteins | sample 810851 | NCBI WGS metagenome assembly MDSV01 (sample SAMN05326640, study PRJNA326480) | marine metagenome | isolation source: seawater | place: Atlantic Ocean: North East | collected 2012 | reverse complement strand
GCAGGCCCGGCAGGAAGGTCATGGTCGCGCCGTTTTGCAGCGTGAGGTGCCTTGCGCCCGCGGCAAGTTCCGCAAGACCCGCCGGCGCGTCGACATACGGGACCTCGACCCAGCCGCTGCGGCTGGTGATCATGCCGCAGGCGGCGACCGGGAACGGGCCATGTTCCTCAAACCACGCGCCGATCGCCGCCATCAGCGCCGCCTCGAACGCGCCGCCCTCCACGAACTGAATGCCGCCGTTCCGGCTTTCGCGTCTGTCGAGCACACGGCCATCGGCCGAGATCAGCGTGGCACGCAGCGAACTGGTGCCCCAGTCGAGAATGGCGGTGACGGTTTGGGTCATGCTGTCGGTCTCATTTGCGAAGGAAGGCGGTTCCGCGTCTCACGGAAAACACCGCATTCATTTGTCCTGGGGTATTGTCACGGGTGGTCTCATATGACAGCGACGGCAAAAGTCCGTGCCGCGAAACTGTTTTATTTATGTATGATCTTTTATCCGATTTCTAGTCATTGGGTTGCGTTTTGGAGGCGAGCCGGGTCCGGCGCAGCGCATCGGTCATCTCGCTTCTGGCAACGCCTATGAGCTGTTCCATGGCATGGCGCGCGGCATCCGGCCGCCGCATCCTGATGGCTTCGAGTACGTCCTGATGGGCGAGGATCGCCTGCTCATGGGATTGGCTGGCGCGGTTCGTCAGGCGGAAGCTCGCCAGCAGAGCGGCGCGGATGGCGCTGGCGAACTGGCGATAGACCCAGTTGCCGCTGGCGTTGATGATCGCGGTGTGGAATTCGAGGTCGGCCCGGCTCCACTCCTCGTTGTCGCGGGCGTTCGCCTCGACCATATCCTCGAAGGCTTTGGCGATCTGGTAGAGTTGCCGCGCATTGGCGTTGGCGGCCGCCTGTGCCGCCGCGGCCGGCTCCAGCAATTGCCGGGCGTCGATCAGCGATGAGTAGAACGAATCGTCCGCGCCGACCGCCAGCATGACGTCGAGCACGACCGGATCGAGATAGTTCCAGTTTTCCCGCGGCAATACGATGGTCCCGGCGCGGGTGCGGGAGCGCACCATGCCGAGGGCGGAAAGATACTGCATCGCCTCGCGCAGGCTGGTGCGGCTGACCCCGAACCTCTCCGTCAGCTCCATCTCGTTGGGAAGTGTGGCGCTCTCGGCAAATGTGCCGGAAACGATCAGCTCAATGAGGGATTGGAGCAACGCTTCCCGTACGCTGCGCTTGCCGCGCTGGGCAATCGGCGTGCCGTGTTCCGTCAGTATTTGAGTCATCGCTTCGTCCGGGTCCCCTTCGTTGCGAATGCTTTCCCGCCGCGTGTCGTAGGCGGAATTCGCTTCCGCATTCATTGTCGGTAATATGATCGATATATCATTCTCATTCAAATTCAAAAATAAATCATATTTATAATTGACATTGATCTGACCTATTATAATTATCGTGCCGCCGGGACGGCATGGCCTCCGGCAGGGAAAACGTCCACAGGGAGGAGCACAATGAAGCTCATCATCAAGGCGGCCTTGTTGGCCGCCGCCGCGTTGTCGAGTGTGACCGCCGCATCGGCGCAGGAAGACCTCAAGGTCGGCGCGATCTACATGGACGCGCAGGGCTTCTATGCCGGTGTCCGCAAGGGCATCCAGGATGGCGCGGAAGAGGCCGGCCGCAACCTCGTCATCGTCGAAACCAACGCCCAGGGCGATGTCAGCAAGGAATCCTCCTTCATCGACTCGCTGATTTCCGCCGATGTCCAGGCCATCATCGTCTCGCCGGTGTCTGCCGACGGTTCGTATCGCGCGATCCGCCGCGCCCATGATGCCGGCATTCCGGTTGTCTGCTACAATACCTGCCTCAACGAACAGGACATGAAGGAATATATCTCCGCCTATGCCGTCGGAGACCCCTATGATTTCGGTCACAAGCTCGGCGATGCCGCCGCCGACTACTTCATCGCGGAAGGCAATGACGCGCCGAAGATCGCCGTTCTGAACTGCGAATTTGTCGAAGTCTGCGTCACCCGCCGAAAGGGCTTTGAGGACGCGCTGATGGCAAAGGTGCCGGACGCCGAGATCGTGGCCAACCAAGAAGGCGCGATCCTCGACAAGGCCGTTTCGGTCGCCAGCACCATGCTGACCTCCAATCCCGATATCGATGCCTTCTTCGGCGAGGCCGGCGGCGCGACGCTGGGCGCTGCGCGCGCGGTGCGCTCGCAGGGCAGGGAAGGCGAGGTCGTTGTCTTCGGCGGCGACATGACCACCGAGATCGCTCAGGAACTTGCCGATTTCACGGTCATCAAGGGCGTTGTCGACATCTCCGGCCAGGGCCTCGGCAAGCTGGCGCTGGCGCAGGCGATCAAGTCCATCGACGGCACCCCGCCGGAAGGCATCGAGGTTCCCTATGATATCGATCTCTACAAGTCGTCCGAGGACGGCAAGGGATGGCTCGAGGCACACGCCGACGGTATTCCGTGATCGATAGCCCGGCGCTGTCTCGCTGCTGAGGCAGCGCGCTGAAGGCAAATTCCGATGCCGCCGCAACCCGGCGGCATCGCCATCAACGGGAAGAGCAATGACGTCCGCATCTCAGATCAAAAGGCCGGAAGCAACCGCGCTCGTCTCCATGACGGGTTGCACGCGGCGCTATCCCGGCGTGCTGGCGCTCGACAATGCCGATTTCGAGGTCGCGCCGGGCGAAGTACGCGCGCTTCTCGGCAAGAACGGCGCCGGCAAGTCGACCCTCATCCGCATGCTGACCGGCGCCGAAGTGCCCGACAGCGGAACTGTCCTGATCGACGGCGAGGAACTGACGCATGTGGGTTCCGCCCGCGCGCAGCAGGCGTTTTCGCACGGCGTCCGTGTCGTCTATCAGGAACTCAGCCTCGTTCCCGGCATGACGCTTGCCGAGAACCTGTTTCTCGGGCGCTGGCCGCGCAAGGGCGGGGTCATCCGCCACCGCGCCATGATGGCCGAGGCGAAAGAGGCGATGCACCGTCTCGGTCTCGATCTTTCGCCCGATACCCTCGTCTCGGCGCTCAGCCCGGCCGAGCGCCAGCTTCTGGAGATCGCAAGGGCGCTGCTCGGCAATCCCAAGCTGGTGATCCTCGATGAGCCGACAAGCTCGCTGGCGGCCGCCGAAGCCGAAAAGGTGATGGCTGCGGTGACGCGCGTCGCCGCTGAGGGCATCGCGGTGATCTATGTCAGCCACCGGATGAACGAAATCCGCCAGATCGCTCATTCCGCCACGATCATGCGCGATGGGCGGATCATCGACACCGTCGATGTGCAAAATGCAGACACGCGCGAGATCGTGCGCCTCATGCTCGGTTCGGAAGGCGCCGAGGCGGCCGTGCTCGAGGACGCCAGCCAGCCCGAGACCGTGCTTGAGGTCAGGGATCTGGCGGTGGCGCCGAAGCTCTCCTCCGTGTCGTTTTCGCTGAAGAAGGGCGAAGTCCTGGGGATTGCCGGCCTGCTGGGCTCCGGCCGCACCGAACTGCTGCAGGCGATCATGGGTGTGCGTCGCGGCGAGGCCGGCGAGATTTTCGCAAACGGCAAGCCGGTCAAATCGCTCGGTTACAAAGAGATGGTCGGGCTCGGCTTTGGCTACACGCCCGAGAGCCGCAAGGAAGAGGGCATCGTTCCGCTTCTTGGCGTTGACGAGAACACGCTGTCGACGCGCTTTGAGGGCGTCACCGTCAACGGCGTGCTGTCGGCCCGCCGCATGGCCGAGGCGACGCGCAAGATCATCGATCGGCTGCATATCAAGACGGCGCGCACCGATACGGCGATCGGCACGCTTTCGGGCGGCAACCAGCAAAAGGTCGTCATCGGCCGCTGGGTCTATGCCGGCAGCCGCATCCTTCTGCTCGACGAGCCCACACGCGGCGTCGATATCGAGGCCAAGGCCCAGATCTATTCAATCATTCGCGAACTCGCCGCCGAAGGCCGCAGCATCGTTTTCGTCTCCAGCGAGATCGAGGAACTGCCGCTGGTGTGCGACCGGGTGCTCGTCCTCAGAGACGGCGCGCTCAGGGAAGAGTTCCGTTCCCCCAACATCGATCAGGACACCTTGATGGCGGCCTGCATTTCAGGACACTGACGGAGACGATGATGTCGCACAACAACGCTGCCGACACGGCCGCCCCGAAGAAGAGCGGCTTCGGCGTTTCGAAGCATATCAACGAACTCAGCCTGTTCCTGGCGATCGCGTTGCTCTATGTGATTTTCGGCACGACCGCCTATGGCTTCCTGTCGTTCAACAACCAGGTCAATATTCTGCGCGATGCGGCCACGATCGGCATTGCGGCCTGGGCGATGACGTTCATCATCATCTCCGGCGAAATCGATGTCAGCGTCGGTCCCATGGTGGCCTTCGTTTCCGTCGCGCTGGCCTACCTCCTGCAATGGGGTTTTCCCACGCCGATCGCCTTTCTGCTGGCGGTGGCGCTCGGCGCCGGGCTTGGCGGTATTTCCGGCGTGCTGCGCGCCTATTTCGACGTGCCGTCCTTCGTTGCGACCCTCGGCATGTGGAGCGCGTTGCGCGGGTTGGCGCTGTTCTTCACCGATGCGCTGCCGGTTTCGATCGGTCGCAATGACGTGCTGGACGCGCTGGACCGCTCGGTGCTTGGCATTCCGCCGGCGGCGATCATCATGCTCGTGCTGTTTGCCGTGTTCGCCTTCGTCAGCCGCAAGACCGCGTTCGGACGCTCGGTGTTTGCGATCGGCGGCAATGCCCATGCGGCTTATCTCAGCGGCATCAACGTGGCGCGTATCCGGGTTGCGATCTTCGCGATCGGCGGCGCGATGGCGGCGATCTCCGGCATCCTGCTGGTGTCGCGTCTCGGCTCCGGCAATGCGACGGCGGCAAGCGGTCTGGAGTTCGATGTGATCGCGGCCGTGGTCGTCGGCGGCACGGCGCTTTCCGGCGGTCGCGGTTCGATGCTCGGCACGTTGCTCGGAGTGCTGGTGATCACGCTGATCGGCAACGGTCTGGTGCTGCTTGGCATCAATCCGTTTTTCCAGCAGGTTGTCCGGGGCCTCATCATTGTCATCGCGGTGCTCGCCAACATGCAGGCGATCAAGCGCAGCCTGGCCCGCAACAAGGGGTGAGGGGCATGGCGGTCGTTGATATCAGCTCCGGGGCCTTGTCGCTGCGCGCCTCGACAAAGGACGGATTGATCCTCGGTCTCTGGCGGGATGGCGCTGAGGGGCGGGTGCCGCTCCTGCGTGAAGCGCCGGCTGGAGCGGATGCGCTGTCGTCCGCCTGCTATCCGCTGGTGCCGTTCGGCAACCGGGTGCGGGATAACCGGTTCAGCTTCAACGGCAAGCAGTACGCCCTGACCGCGAATACCGACTGGGACCCGCATTACCTCCACGGCGAGGGCTGGCTTTCGCAATGGTCGTTGGAAGAACACGAGGCCGACCGGCTGGCGATGCGTTTCCGGCATGCGGGCGGCGGCACGCCCTATGTCTACGAGGCATGGCAGCGTTTTTCGCTTGCCGATGGCGAATTGCAGATGACGCTGACCGTCGAGAACCGGGGAGACGGGCCGCTGCCCTTCGGGCTCGGCTGGCATCCCTATTTTCCGATGACGCCGCAAACCACGCTCACGTCGCCCGCCCGGAAATTCTGGACCGAGGTCGAGGGATGGCTGCCGGGCGAGGCCACGGACATTCCCGCCGATCTCGATTTCAGCACGCCTTCGCCCCTGCCGCACCGCTGGGTCAATAACGGCTTCGAGGACTGGTCCGGCGAAGCGACGATCGCCTGGCCGGAACGGGCGACGAAACTATCCGTGAAGGCGGAACCGCTGTTCCGGCACGCTTTCCTGTTCGTCTCTGATACCGCGTTCGATCCCGATTTTGAGCGGGACTATTTCTGTTTCGAGCCGATGTCGCATCTGGCGGATGGTCACAACATGCCCGATCTCGGCGGGCTTCGCATTCTTCAGCCCGGCGAAAAACTGTCGGGCAGCGTCTGGCTGGGAGCGCAGGACCTATGAGCAAGACGAGCGACGGACGTTACGACTATATCCTCGTCGGCGGCGGCAGTTCGGCCTGCGTGGTTGCCGCCGGTCTGGTGAAGTGCGGCGCGAGCGTGCTTGTGCTGGAGCGCGGCCCGGCCAAGGCCAACCCGATCATGCATTTCCCCGCCGGCTACATGAAGTTCCTGGCGAAGGACACCTATCTTGCGATGCACGCGACCGCGCCGCAGCCCCAGCTTGACGGGCGCGGGCCGATCGTGCCACAGGGCAGGGTGCTGGGCGGCGGCAGCACGGTCAATGCCATGGTCTATATGCGCGGCCAGGCGGCCGATTTTGACCACTGGAACGAAATGGTGACCGAAGGCGACGATGCCTGGAGCTATCGCGATCTTCTGCCCTATTTCAAGGCGCAGGAGGACAACGACCATCTTGCCGGCGAATATCATGGCGTCGGCGGTCCGCTGAAGGTCTCCCATCTCGGCCACACCAGCCCGATGACCCGAACCTATGTCAAAACCCTGCAGGGCATGGGCATTCCCTACAATCCGGATTTCAACGGCGAAAGCCAGTTCGGCGTCGGCTTCATGCAGCACACAATCGACTGGCGCACGCGCCGGCGCTGCAGCGCTGTTGATGCGTTTCTGGCTCCGGTCATGGACGATCCGCTGCTGACGATCGTGACCGGGGCGACCGTCACCGCGATCCGCATGGAAGGCGACCGGGCGGTCGGCGTTGATTACGTGCAGGGCGGCGGCCGGAAATCCGTCTTCGCGGACAGCGAAGTGATCCTTGCGGCCGGCGCCTATCAGACCCCAAAACTGCTGATGCTGTCCGGGATCGGACCGGAGGATGAACTCGCCCGCCACGACATTGCGGTCAAGCTTGCGCTTCCCGGCGTCGGGCGCAATCTTCAGGATCATTATGAGTGCCCTGTGGTCGCCACCACCAAGGGCTCGTTCGGCTATTACGGCCAGGATCGTGGCTGGCCGATGATCAAGGCGGGGCTGCAATACCTGCTGTTCAAGTCCGGCCCGGCCTCCACCACAGGGGTCGAGACCTGCGCCCTCCACGATCCGGAAGGCAAGAGCGATCGGCCGACGATCCAGATGTTCTGCGTGCCGACCGTCTATCTCGACCGCGATGTGATGGGCACCGATCCGGGCGATGGCGTGACCATCAACTCGCTGCTTCTCAGGCCGAAATCGCGCGGCTCGGTGACGCTTTCCTCCAGCGATCCGTTCGCCGATCCTGTGGTCGACACGCAGATTTTCAGCCATCCCGACGATCTCAGGATAACGATGGCGGGTTTGCGCTATGCGCGCACCGTGCTTGCCGCTTCGCCGATGCGCGAACTGATCGACAGGGAAATCTTTCCGGGCGCCGAAGTGACGAGCGACGAGGCGATCGCGGCGCATTGCAAGCGCACCGTCAAGACCGGCTATCACCCGGTCGGCACCTGCCGGATGGGGCGTGACGGCGATCCGGACGCCGTGCTCGACAGTCGCCTCCGGGTCCGGGGCACAAGGGGCCTCAGGGTCATCGACGCCTCGCTGATGCCGACCATCGTCAGCGGCAACACCAATGCCGCTGTTCTTGCCGCCGCCGCCAAGGCGACCGACCTCATACTTCCCTGATCGGAACCAGTCATGAAGATCACCAAGCTCACCACCTATCTGGCCCCGCCGCGCTGGCTGTTCCTGAAGATCGAGACCGATGAGGGCATTGTCGGCTGGGGCGAGCCGGTTGTGGAAGGGCGCGCGTTGACCGTTCAGGCGGCAGTCAACGAGATGGCGGATTATCTCGTCGGCAAGGACCCTTTCCTGATCGAGGATCACTGGACAGTGCTTTACCGGGGCGGGTTCTACCGGGGTGGCGCGATCCACATGTCGGCGCTGGCCGGCATCGACCAGGCGCTGTGGGATATCAAGGGCAAGGCGCTCGGGCAGCCGGTCCACGCGCTCCTCGGCGGCCAGTTGAGGGACCGCATCAAGGTCTATTCCTGGATCGGCGGCGACCGACCCTCCGATGTTGCGAGGAACGCACAGGACGTGGTCGCGCGCGGCTTCAAGGCGATCAAGCTCAACGGCTGCGAGGAAATGCAGATCGTCGACACCAATGAGAAGGTGGAAAAGGCGGTGGAGACGATCGCGATCATCCGCGAGGCCGTCGGCCCCCATATCGGCATCGGCGTCGATTTTCACGGCCGCGTCCACAAGCCGATGGCCAAGGTGCTGGCGAAGGAACTCGAACCCTACAAGCTGATGTTCATCGAGGAACCGGTGCTCTCGGAAAACAGGGAAGCCCTGAAGGAGATCGCCAACCATTCCTCCACGCCGATCGCGCTTGGCGAGCGGCTCTATTCGCGCTGGGACTACAAGCCGATATTCGAGGGCGGCTATGTCGATATCATCCAGCCGGATCTGTCGCATGCCGGCGGCATCACCGAATGCCGCAAGATCGCCGCCATGGCGGAGGCCTATGATGTGGCGCTGGCGCCGCATTGTCCGCTCGGGCCGATCGCGCTCGCCGCCTGCCTTCAGGTGGACGCCGTCTCCTACAACGCCTTCATCCAAGAGCAGAGCCTGGGCATCCACTACAACGAGGCCAACGACATTCTCGATTACATTTCGAACAAGGACGTGTTCGAATACGCCGATGGCTTTGTCGGCATACCGCAAGGGCCGGGGCTCGGCATCGAGATCGACGAAGCCTATGTGATCGAGCGCGCCAGAGAGGGCCATCGCTGGCGCAACCCGATCTGGCGTCATCCGGACGGCAGTTTCGCCGAGTGGTGAGGAGCGCAAAATGACGGGACGGCTTTCGGGCAAACGCATATTCGTCACCGGCGCGGCCCAGGGCATCGGCCTTGCGATCGCCAGGGCCTTCGTGAAGGAGGACGCGGCGCTGTTCATGGTCGACCGCGACGGCGCGCTGCTGGAGCGCGAGGCCGCGACCATCGTTGCGCCTGACGGGTCCCTTGGTTGGGCCGCCGCCGATATAACAGATGCCGGGGCGATCGCCGCCGCCATGCGTCAGGCGACGGATGAGATCGGGCCGGTCAACGCGCTGGTCAACAATGCCGGCGTCAATGTGTTTTTAACCCCGCTCGAAACGAGTGACGAAGACTGGAACCGGTGTTTCGACATCAACCTCAAGGGCGCGTGGAACTGCTGCAAGGCGGCGCTGCCGGGGATGATCGAGGCCGGCGGCGGCGTGATCCTCAACATTGCCTCGACCCACGCCTTCACGATCATCCCGCATACTTTCCCCTATCCGCTGGCAAAGCATGCGCTTCTCGGCATGACCAAGTCGCTGGGCCTTGAATATGCCGCGAACAACGTCCGGGTGAATGCGCTCGCGCCCGGCTATGTGGCGACGCAGAAGGTCATCGATTACTGGAACGGCTTTCCCGACCCGGAGGCCGCGAAAGCCGATACGCTGAAGCTTCACCCCGGCGGACGGATCGCCACGCCCGAAGAGATCGCGATGGCGGCCGTGTTCATGATCTCCGACGAATGCCCGTTCATGAACGCAACCTGCCTGACCGTCGATGGCGGCCTCAGCGTCCAGCAGCATCCCGCCTGACGTGCTCGCGTCTGCGTCTTTGTCAATCAGGCGGGCTGCGGGCGCAGGGCCGTGGGCAGCGTGATCATGAGACGCGCCGTATCTTTTGAACGGGTGAAGGCAATATCGCCGCCAAAGGTCCGGGCGCGCGTGGCCATATTGGCGAGGCCATGGCCTTTGCCGCGGATATCGTTGCCGCTAAAATCGTTCTCCACGGTGATGACCGCCTCCCCATTCTCGTTGGCGGACGCGGAAATCGCGATGCGCGTTGCTGGTCCATGTTTAACCGCATTGGTGACGGCCTCCTGCAGTATTCTTAAAAGGGCGAGGGCGGTTGAAGGCGTAACCCCGGTGACTTCCGGCATGTTCCCGGTCTGCCAGTCGAGCCGAATGCCCATGCGGTGCAGGTAAGGACCGGTCCGCTCGCGAAAGCCGGCCAGCGCGACCCGCAGATCCGTATCACTCAGGTCAAGCGACTGGATCACCAGCCGGAGATCGCCCAGTGCATCCCGGGCGGTGGTGCGGATCGCCTCCGGCGCCAGCTTCTCTCTCTCGGTCTGGGCCATGATCGACACTAGGTGGCCGCTCAGTCCGTCATGCAGGTCGCGCATCAGGCGATCGCGCTCCTGTTCGAGGGCCATGCGGGTCAAATTCCTGCGTTCTTTTTCATGAAGCAGGTTCAACTCTTTCTGCTGCTCATCAAGCCGCCGTTTCAGGCGGATGTTGGCGCTATCAAGCTGGTTCAGACTCTGGATCAACCTGATCGTGATGATGAGCATGGCGGCCAGGAGGGTCGCCATCTCGATATAGGGCGTCAGCATGTGGGCGCCGTTCGTGAGGCCGAACAACAGGCCGACGTCATGAAGCCCGAACAGGAAGCAGAGAGCGAGCGGCGCGGCTATGATGGCCGCAATCGGATCCCGCGACCTATAGTAATGCGCGATTGCAATCCACAACGCCGCCATCATGGCGGCAATGCTCAAGACATTGCCGAGCACTGCAATCTGCGATCTCGAACCCAGACCGGCCCAATAGGCTGTGAGCAGCGTAAGTGGGAGGCCCAGAGCTAGATAGAGCGATTTCCGGACGAATTTCCGGCCTGCCATTTCGAGCGTAAGAGCAACAGCAAGCAAGAGCGTGCCCAATTGCAGCGTTGCGTAATAAAGTCGCGGCACGCCGGCGCCGGCAAGCGTGAAGCCGTATTGCGTCGCCGTCAGGGTGAGGCTGAAGACCATGATCAGGCTGAACCATCGAAAAAAGCCATCGGCCGGCCGCATCAACGCTATCATCACGACGCTGATGGTAATGATGGCCTTGAGCAGGAGCGAGGCGAATCGCCACTGTTCGAAGACGAAATCATAGAGTTGCCGATAAGGCGCGAATACGGATTGCGACATCAGGTAAGCGGGTGAGAGATAGCTCGAGATCCAGCCATCCAGACGGCTATGGCGGATTTCAAGTTCGTTGACGCCATCGCGAAGCGCCAGAGGCATGACATCAAATGCATAGTAATCGCCCAGGCGCGGCGAGGTGAGAAGTGAGATTTCCCGGCGCACAAGGGGGATAGCATTCAGACGTACGTCTATGGCCTGGCGTACCGCCGGAAAGAAGAGAACCGGATGATCGGCAGGAACCGCCTCCCGGGGAAAATGGATCTTGTAGAGCGCTTCGGTGCGGGACGATTCCCAGACGTTCGTTCGCGTATAGGGAAGCGTTATCTCACGCGCCGGGGAAGCGCCTTCCTGAAGCATTGCCGAATGCAGAACGAGCGCATCGCGCGGCGTCGGCAGGGACAGTACGAACGGCATCGCACAGCAGATGGCGAGTGAAACAACAAAAAGCAGCTTGAGCAAGAAAGATGAGAGCGTCGGGTGGCCTGCCCAGGCCTGAAGTTTTTTCGCCGCCAAGGCCATTGGATTTGCCGTCAGAATTGCATCAGTCCCTGGCGGGTCGCCTCAAAAACGGCCTCCGACCGGTTCTTCACCTGAAGTTTGCGATAGATATTACGGATATGGACCGGAACAGTCTGTCGCGAAATATGCAATTGCTCGGCGATTTCCGCATAGGTGAACCCCTTTGCGATGCCCCATAATATATCCATCTCTCGTGAGGTCATGTTGACGGCCGGCTCCGGCGAAGGGGTATCGGGTGCCTGTTCAGAGAGTTGCCTCACAAGAACGCGGGCGATCCGGGAGGATATCGGCGAATGACCCGCCATCAGGCTTTCGACCGCCTCGATAAGATCCAGGCTGTCAGCATCCTTCAGCAGGTAACCCGAAGCCCCGGCCCCGATCGCTTCGAGCACCGACCTGTCGTCCGCGAGAACGGAAATGACCATTGCTTCGGCCCTCGGCTGCGTCTTGCGCAAAGCGCGGATCGCCTCGAGGCCGCTGCCATCCGGCAAATTCAGATCCGCGATCAGAAGGTCGATTTCAGACCTCTCAAGGACCGCGCGCGTCTCCGCAATGGTTGCGCAAGCGGCGACCAGCTGGCCGCCATCCCATCCCTTGATCAGACTTGCCAGCCGTTGGCGCACGACATCGTCGTCCTCGCATAGGACAATTCGAAAGGGTGCCAAAGAAGTATGTCCCCATCTCTATCCGAAGAGCTTCGGAACCGCCGTGACCGCGTTGCGCAGCCAATCCCATTTTGTTTCTTGTATCGCGGATGCCGGCAATACCATGAATATGGTATTTTGTAAGTTTGCTCGAACGTATATCACTTGTTCATCGCTTCGGGAGGGGTTTTGGAACCTTGAGCACTCGAGAGGGCTGAGATGCATTTTGTGGCTGAAAGACAACGGATGGAGCCGGAGCGAAGGCGCAAATCGCCAAGGCGCTTTTTTACCTGTCGCTGTGGTCATCGTTTGCGATTTGGCTCCTCCACATGCGGCAAGTGCTATCGTATCACGCCTTTTTACAATCGCCGCTGGCCATATCTTATACTCATAGTATCCTTCGGAATATTTTGGGTGGTGGTAATGACCTTCAGCGCTCTCTATCTTTATACTAAAGCTTTAAATATTGGTATAGGTTCGTGATTTAATTAAATTTTTTTCTAAAACGAATAAAATTAAGCTCGGGCCCCATCGCCGATCATGCGCCCATGATCCGTGATGGGGCCTTTTTTGTCTGTGCGCTGCGCTGTTTCGCGGCGCGGCAAGCGCGGTCGCCGATTCAGCAAACCTGGCATGCGGGACATGGTTTTAAACGGAGGCGGTTCTTTTCCTCTACCGTCCCGGAGACGCTCATATAAGTAAGCAAATACTTATTTTTCCATTGGTGGGCTTGCGCGTGGGCCGGTTTAGCAGGGGATGCTGATCACTGCCCGCAGGCCGCCGAGCGGGCTGTCGCCGAGGGTGACATTGCCGCCATGGGAGCGGGCGATATCGCGGGCGATGGCGAGGCCGAGACCGGTCCCGGAGGAATCGAGGTTGCGGGCATTGTCGAGCCTCAGGAACGGCTTGAACACTTCCTCGCGCATCTCTGGCGCGATGCCCGGCCCGTCATCATCGAAGGTCACGGTCAGCCATTTCTCGCCGTGCTCGGCGGTGATTTCCAGACTGTCGGCATGGCGTTTGGCATTGGAGGCGAGATTGGCGATCAGGCGGGCGAAGGCGTTGGGCCTGACCGTGACCTCGTCCGGCCCGATCACCACATAATGCAGCGATTTGCCGGAGAGTTCGAAATCCTCCTTCTGGCGGCGGAACAGCGTCGAGAGACTGGCCGTGCCGGTGGTTTCCTCGGCGTCGCCGCGGGCAAAGTCGATATAGCCCTGCAGCATTTTCTGCATTTCCTCGATATCCTCGTTGAGGGCCTCCACCTCCGGGCTCTCCCCGATCAACGCAAGCTGCAGCTTGAAGCGGGTGAGGATGGTGCGCAGATCGTGACTGACGCCGTTCAGCATCGTGGTGCGCTGTTCGATCTGGCGCTCGATGCGCTCGCGCATCAGGATGAAGGCGAGGCCCGCCCGCCGGATTTCGATCGCGCCGCGCGGCGTATAGGGCACCTCGGAGCGATGGCCCTTACCGAAATCCTCCGCCGCCTGGGTCAATTTCAGGATCGGCCGGATCTGGCCGCGCAGGAACAGGGTCGCGATCCCGATCAGCACCAGCGAGGTGCCGACCATCCATAGAATGAAGATATGGGTGTTCGAGGCGTAGGTCATCGAACGCCGCGCGAAAATGCGCAGAATGCCGTCATCGAGCTTGATGCGGATTTCGACGAAACGGGAATCGCCGAGCGTATCGATCCAGAACGGCCGGCCGATCTTGGCCGAGATCAGCTCCGCCAGCACCTGATCGAGCAGGCCGAAAAACGGCTTCGGCAGCGGCGGCGGGAGCTTCGCGCCCGGCTCGAAGGCGACCCTGAGACCCATATCGCGCGCGGCAATCGAGATGATCTCGCTTTCATATTCGTCGCCGGTTGCGTCGATCAGGTCGATGATCGCCGCGATATCGCCGGTGACCGCATCGGCAAGGCGGCGGGTCACCATCTGCCAGTGGCGCTCCATGAACACGGTGGCGACCACCGCCTGCAGCAGCAGCATCGGGATGATGATGATCAGCAGCGAGCGCGCGAACAGGCCGCGCGGAAGCCGATGATGGGTCCAGCGGGCGATAACCTTGTAGGCGCCGGCGATATGGCGCAGGCCCGGCAGCCGCTCGAGTTCGCGCGTGCGCCGTCTGAGGGCGTGTGCCGCTCTTTCACAGGCCGTTTGAACGCTTGCGGGCCAGAGTTTCAATGTCGGGTCCTAATCCCGGCTCAGGCGGTAGCCGATACCGCGCACGGTCTGGAGATAAAGCGGGTTCGCCGGATCGTTTTCGATCTTGCGGCGCAGCCGGTTGATCTGCACATCGATCGTGCGCTCGTTGATCTCGCTGGCGCTGCTGACGAGATCGTAGCGCGCGACCGTTTCGCCGGCCTTTTCGGCGAGCATGGCCAGAATGTCCTGTTCGCGTTCGGTGAGCCGGATCGGGGTTGCGCCTCTCTTGAGCTCGCGCCGCGCGAGCGAGAAGGAATAGGGGCCGAACACGACCTGTTCGATCGCCGGCGTCTTCGGCGTATCGGCGCGGCGCAGGATATTGCTGATGCGAAGCAAGAGCTCGCGCGGCTCGAAGGGCTTGACCAGATAATCGTCGGCGCCGGCCTCAAGACCGGCGATGCGGGCGTCGGCTTCCGCCTTCGCGGTCAGAAGCAGTACCGGGACCGGGCGGACGTCCCTGAGGTGCCGGGTCAGCGACACACCGTCCTCGCCCGGCATCATCACGTCGAGCACGAGAAGATCGAAATCGAGCCCTTCCAGCTTGCGCCGCGCCTCGGCGGCATCGGCGGCCGTGGAGACGCGGTAGCCGTTTTCGCCCAGATAGCGCTTGAGCAGTGTGCGGATACGGGTGTCGTCGTCGACAATCAGAAGGTGGGCCGCGTCATCATCGATCGCTCTGGCTTCGCTCATGCTTCCTCCCCTTTCTGCGGCAAGGCCTCGACGCCGGCATGGGGATCGTGATCGCACATGCGTGTCAGAAATTCGCCGACCGCCCGACGCTCGTCCTCCCGCATTGCCGCGAACGCCCTGTCAATACGCCGCAATTGCGGTGAAAGCAGTTCCGCGCGCAGCCGCTCGCCTTCCGCGGTCAGAAACAGCCGACGCTGACGCCGGTCCTCCGGCCCCGCCGTCTGGCGGATATAGCCGCCGTCGATCAATTGCTTCAGCACCCGCGCAAGGCTCTGCTTGGTGATCCGCAGGATGTCGAGCAGGTCGGCAACGCTCATGCCCGGCCGGCTTCCGACGAAATGGATGACCCGGTGATGGGCGCGGCCGAAGCCGATCTCGCCGAGGATCGCGTCCGGATCGGAGATGAAATCGCGATAGGCGAAAAACAGAAGTTCGACCACCGCCAGGTCCGCGACGCCGCTTTCGGGCGTGTGTTCGGGCATGATCGCCTGATGTTTCACTCCCAAAGCCTGTTTCCTTTCGCCCGCCGGGCTTTTGTAATCAAATCCAGTCTGACATAGATATCGTATCAGGTTTAAAACGGACGCAAGCGAAATGGAAGCCGTTGGCGGCGGCCGTCCGCAAGGGAGATATCAGTTCAATGGCGCAGCTTCAGGCCGGGATCATTCCCGTCACCCCCCTCCAGCAGAACTGCACCGTGCTGTTCGATCCCGCGTTGCGCGAGGGCGTGGTCGTCGATCCCGGCGGGGATGCCGATGTCATCATCCAGACCGTGGAGGAAAACGGCATAACGCTGAAGGCGATCTGGCTCACCCACGGCCATCTCGATCATGCCGGCGGCGCGATGGAGCTGAAGGAGCGTCTGGGGCTGGAGATCATCGGCCCGCATGAGGATGACCGTTTCATTCTGGAGAACATCGAGGCAAGCGCCGAACGCTTCGGCATGGCGGGCATGGTGCGCAACTGCTTTCCCGACCGCTTCCTGACCGAGGGCGAAACGGTGGGCTTCGGCGACCATGTGTTCGAGGTCTATCACACCCCCGGCCACGCGCCCGGCCATGTGATCTTCTTCAACCGCGCCCAGAAATTCGCCCATGTCGGCGATGTGCTGTTTCACGGCTCGGTCGGGCGCAGCGATCTGCCGGGCGGCGACCACGATACGCTGCTGGCCTCGATCCGCGACAAGCTGTTTCCACTGGGCGACGATGTCGGCTTCATCTGCGGCCACGGGCCGGGCGGGCGAATCGGCGAGGAGCGCCGCAACAACCCCTTTCTCAAGGGGCTTTGAACGGCCTCAATCCCGCGCGAACGGGATGGTCTTTTGCTCCGCGCGGCCAAGCGCCTGCAGCAGGGCGATCCTGGTTTTCCGCCGGCGACGGATGAGCTTGGTTGAAAGGCCATCGAGGCCGCGTTTGATGAGGCTCCGGCCCGCATGGGTCACCGGCAGGCTGGCATGGCGGTCGCGGATCGTGGAAACGATGCCGAGCCGCCCGGCTTCGGGGCTCTCGATATATTGATCCTGAACGCAGATCGCCGGGTCGATCTGATAGGCCCGCAGCCCGCCGAAGACCCGGTAATGCGCGCCGAAGATGACATCGTCCACCGGCAGCGGCAGCGGATCGCTTGCCGCGCAAAGACGCTCCATCGCCCGGCGGCTGACCATATATCCCGCCGCGCCGTAATGGCTGCTCAGGAGTTTTTTCAGCCGATGCGGCGTTGCCATCAGGACCTTGCCCGCGCGGGAGACATGGGTCGGCATGGCAAGCGTTTCGAGCTTGATCAGGTCTGCCCCCTCCGGCAGCCAATCAGCGGCCGCGGAAAGAAGCTTTCCCGCATCGGGGGCGAGGTGGATATCATCCTCGAAGATAGCCGCGTAATTGAGGCCCCGCGAAAGCGCCGTCTCCCAAGCCTTCTTGTGGCTGAGATAGCAGCCGATTTCGGTCGGGGTCAGGTTGCGCGCATGCTTGCTGACCGCGGGGAGGACGATGTCCCTGATAACGTCCTCGGACAGCGATGCCGCGTCGACGGCATCGATCCGCTCGAAGGAAAGGCCCTGCGCAGAGAAAACATCGCGCATGCGCGACAGGCGGTCCTGGCTACTGGCGAGATTGATGAGGAATATGTCCAAGACAGTCTTGCCTCTTGTTCCGGCATCGATTTTTCCGGCCTCGGCATGCCGCCCGCCGGGATCGCTTTACCCCGCGATCAAAATCTGTTCGGCCCCGTCTATGCCACGATTGGTGAAGACGGCGCGGCCGTTCTCCATGCGCACCTCGCCTTCGGCAAGCCGCCTGAGCGCGGCGGGATAGAGCCTGTGCTCGACCGTCAGTATCCGCTTTGCGAGCGCATCCGTCGTATCGCCCGGCATGATCGGGACGGCGGCCTGGCCGATGATCGGCCCTTCATCCATGCCTTCGGTGACGAAATGCACCGAGCAGCCGGCGATGCGCATGCCGGCATCGAGCGCGCGCTGATGGGTGTCGAGCCCCGGAAACAGCGGCAGCAGCGAGGGGTGAATATTGATGATCCGGCCCTCATAGGCGCGGATGAAATCGCCCGAGAGCAGCCGCATGAACCCGGCAAGGCAGATGAAGTCGGGCGCGAGATCGGCAAGCAGGCCGAGCATCGCGGCCTCGTGCGCCTGTTTGCTGTCGTAATCCTTGCGGGCAAGAGCGTAGGTGGCGATGCCGCGGGCCTTCGCCTTTAGCAGTCCGCCGGCGTCGGGCTTGTCGGAGATGACGGCCACGATCTCTGCCGGGAAATCCGGCGCTTCGCAGGCTTCAGCCAGCTTCTCCATGTTGGAGCCGCTGCCCGAAATGAACACGACAACCCGCTTGCGTCCGCTCATAGCGCGATCATGCCCTTGTAGACCGTGCCGTCCATGCCGTCCTTGCGGGCGACGATGCGGCCGAGCCGGAAGGCGTTTTCGCCCTGGTCCGCAAGCGCTGCGAGCACGGCATCGAGCCGGTCTTCGCGGCAGACGCCGATCATGCCGACGCCGCAATTGAAGGTGCGCATCATTTCAGCGGGTGCTACGCCGCCCGCGCGCGCGATCCAGGAGAACACGGCGGGCACGGTGATCGCCTCGAGATCGATCTCGGCGGAAAGCGTCGCGGGCAGAACGCGCGGTATATTTTCCGGAAAGCCGCCGCCGGTGATATGGGCCAACGCCTTGATCGCGCCGGTTTCGCGGATTGCGGCCAGCAGCGGCTTCACATAGATGCGGGTCGGTTCCAGCAGCGCCTCGCCAAGGCTCTTGCCCGGCGCGAAGGGGGCAGGGGCCTGCCAGCCGAGACCGTTCATTTCGGCCACGCGCCGCACCAGCGAAAACCCGTTGGAGTGAACGCCGGAGGAGGCGAGGCCGAAGATCACGTCGCCTTCCTCAAGGCTTTCGGACGGCAGCAGCGCGCCGCGCTCGGCAGCGCCCACGGCAAAGCCGGCAAGATCGTAGTCGCCCTTGGCGTACATGCCCGGCATTTCTGCGGTCTCGCCGCCGATCAGCGCGCAGCCTGCCTGCCGGCAGCCCTCGGCTATGCCTTCCACGATCACCGCGCCCTCATCGGGGTCGAGCGCGCCGGTGGCGAAATAGTCGAGGAAGAACAGCGGCTCCGCGCCCTGAACCACGAGATCGTTGACGCACATGGCGACCAGATCGATGCCGACCGTGTCGTGCTTGCCGGCCTCGATCGCGATCTTCAGCTTGGTGCCGACGCCGTCATTGGCGGCGACCAGAACCGGATCGGTGAAGCCCGCCGCCTTCAGGTCGAAGAGGCCGCCGAAACCGCCGATTTCACCGTCCGCACCGGGCCGCCGGGTCGATTTCACCGCGGGCTTGATTTTCTGGACCAGAAGGTTGCCGGCATCGATGTCGACGCCTGCGTCGGAGTAGGTCAGGCCGTTTCTACGCGTCTCGCTCATGGGGCGGTCCCTCATGCAAAAGTCAAAGCCGGGCATTGCATGGAGTTTTGCCCGATGCAAGTGTGTTGCCGGACCATGAGGCCGATATCGACAATTAACGCGCGCGCGACCGCGTTGGACACAGTGGATATCGGGGAGGGGCGCGTGGCATCGGCCTTGTCGCTTGACGCTGGCGGCGGTTTGCTGAACAAACGCTATGGGCCTTCATCCATGTTGCGGGCCCTGGTGCCACATCACTTGAGCGCGAAGCGGAGCGGGAGTTTTTTCATGGCGGGTCGGATCAGTGCCGCGGGATTGCGCAGGCAGGTCTATTTCTGGCTGCTGTTTGCCGCCTTTGTCGCGCTCTTTCTCTATGTTTTCCGCAGCATCTTGCTGCCCTTCGTCGCCGGGATGGCGCTTGCCTATTTCCTCGATCCGGTTGCCGACCGGCTGGAGAAGCTCGGTTTCAACAGGCTGTGGGCGACGACCACGATCATGCTGTCCTTCCTGGTGATCGTCATCGCCGTGCTTTTGCTGTTCATTCCGCTTCTGGTGTCGCAGGCCTATGATGTCGCCCAGCAGGTGCCGAAATACATGCACCAACTGGAGCAGTATCTGGAGACGACTGAGTTTTCCAAACTGATCGACTGGGGCAACGACCAGCTTGCTTCGCTCAGCGAGAATATCGGCAAGATGCTGTCGGGCGGCGCCTCGATCGCCGGTCAGGTGTTCGGCAGCATCTGGAACTCGTCGATGGCGGTGGTCAATCTCGTCTCCTTCTTCGTGCTGGCGCCGGTGATCGCCTTTTATCTCCTGCTCGACTGGGACCGGATGGTCCAGAAGATCGACCAGTGGATACCGCGCGGACAGGTGGACGATGTCCGCTACCTCGCCCATGAGATCAACGCGGTGATTTCCGGTTTCGTGCGCGGGCAGGGGTCGCTCTGCCTCATTCTCGCGATCTACTACGCGATCACGCTCAGCCTCGCCGGGCTCAATTTCGGGGCCCTGATCGGGATTTTCGCCGGTCTTGTCAGCTTCATTCCCTATCTCGGCTCGACCTCCGGCCTGATCCTGTCCATGGGCGTGGCGCTGTTCCAGTTCTGGCCGGATTTCTGGATGATCGCGCTGATCTTCGGGATCTATCTGTTCGGCCAGTTTCTGGAAGGCAATGTGCTGCAGCCCAAGCTGGTCGGCTCCAGCGTCCGGCTGCATCCGGTCTGGCTGATGTTCGCCCTGTTCGCCTTCGGCGTGCTGTTCGGCTTTGTCGGCCTCTTGGTCGCGGTGCCGGTGTCGGCGGCCGTCGGCGTGCTGGTGCGCTTCGCGATCGATCGCTATCTCACCAGCGATCTCTACTGGGACGGCATCGAGCACCATGCCGAAGAGCCTTCGCCGGTTGTTGAAGAGGGGAAGTGAGCCTGACCGTGCTGCGTGAAAAAGCGATGCAGTTGCCGCTGGAGCTTGGCCACGACCCGGCGGCCGACCGCGATCACCTGTTGATCTCGCGGTCGATCATGCCGGCGATCGACCTTATCGACCGCTGGCCGCACTGGCATACGCCGGTTACCGTGCTTGTCGGTCCGCCGGGATCGGGCAAGACCCATCTTTCGACCATCTGGAAGGGGCTAAGCCAGGCCCGCCCGGTGACGGTGGAATTGAGGGAAGGGCGGCCGGTCGCTGCCCGCCACGGCGCGTTCCTGTTCGAGGATGCCGACCGCGAGGCCTTTGATGAGACCGGGCTGTTTCACCTGATCAACACCGTGCGTCAGCATGGCGGCAGTCTGCTGATCACCGCACGCTCGCTGCCGCAACTCTGGTCGCTCTCGCTGCCCGACCTGAAATCCCGGCTTGCCGCCGCCACCACGGTGGAAATCGGCGCGCCGGATGACGCGCTGCTGCAACAGGTGATCTTCAAACTGTTCGCCGACCGCCAGCTCGAAGTCGACGACCGGCTCGTCGCCTATGTCGTCACGCGCATGGAGCGCTCGCTCGATGCCGCAAGCCAGATCGTCGATCAGATCGACAAGCTGGCGCTGTCGCGCAACCGCCGCATCACCCGGGCGCTGGCCGCCGAGGTTCTGGCGGCGCGCGAAGCCATCTGAGGCACTGCAGAACCGGTGGTCACTCGCCTTCGTCGAACAGGCGGAACTGGGTGAGATCGGCGTCCTTCGGGGGCGTGAGGCCGAGATGTTTCCACGCCGTTGCCGTCATCACCCGCCCGCGGGGGGTGCGCTGGATCAGGCCCTGCTGGATCATGTAGGGCTCGATGATATCCTCGATTGCGTCGCGCGGCTCGGAAAGCCCCGCCGCGATCGTCTCGATCCCCACAGGCCCGCCGCCGAAATGCTGGCAGATCATGTTGAGATAGCGCCGGTCGAGCTGGTCGAGCCCCATATGGTCGACCTCAAGCCGCGTCAGCGCCTCGTCGGCGATCGCGCGGCTCACGCCGGGCGCGTCCGCCACTTCGGCGAAATCGCGCACCCGCCGCAGCAGCCGGCCGGCGATGCGCGGCGTGCCGCGCGCGCGCCTGGCGATCTCGCGCGCGCCGTCATCGCTCATGCCAAGCCCCATCAGCCGCGCTCCGCGGCGGATGATCAGCTCCAGTTCCTCGACGGTGTAGAAATTGAGCCGGACGGGGATGCCGAACCGGTCGCGCAGCGGCGTCGTCAGCAGGCCGAGCCGCGTGGTGGCCGCAACCAGCGTGAATTTCGACAGGTCGATCTTCACCGAACGCGCCGCCGGGCCCTCGCCGATGATCAGGTCGAGCTGGAAATCCTCCATCGCCGGATAGAGGATTTCCTCGACCGCGGGATTGAGCCGGTGGATTTCGTCGATGAACAGCACGTCGCGCTCTTCGAGATTGGTCAGAAGGGCCGCCAGATCGCCGGCCTTGGCGATCACCGGGCCCGAGGTCGAGCGGAAATTGACGCCGAGTTCCTTGGCCATGATCTGGGCAAGCGTGGTCTTGCCCAGCCCCGGCGGGCCGACGAACAGCACATGGTCCAGCGCTTCGCTCCGCCGTTTCGCGGCCTCGATGAACACCTTCAGATTGGCGCGCGCCTCCGCCTGGCCGGTGAAATCGTCCAGCGTCTGCGGCCTCAGCGCCGCATCGAGGTCTTCCCCGCGCTTGTCCGGCGAAATCAGGCGGTCGGCTTCACTCATGTCAACAATTCCATTCCCGGTATGGCGGCGGCTGCGGCGCGGTCGAGCGTCATCGTGGCATGGCAGCCGGATTTTGTGTTTCGAAGCGCGATCAGGATATCGGGAAATTCGGCCGGCGTACGGTTCATCAGATCCAGCGCCTCTTCAACCTGCCATTCATCCTCGACCTCGATATCGCGCGCTTCCAGAAGATCTGCGATCGCCGCTGCAAGTTCGGCGCGTCCCACCCTCAGCCGCTTCCTCAGGAACCAGGAAAACTCCATCAGCGTGATGGCGTTGATATAGCCCGGCCCGCGCTCCGGCAAGCTTTCCATCAGCCGGTCCACCCGCCGGCATTGCTCGGCGTCGTCCTGCAGAACCAGCCGAAGCAGTATATTGGTATCGAGGCCGATCATGACCGCTCGGCGACATGTTCTGCAACCGCCTCACCGACGGCGTCTTTCATGTCTTCCAGCGTGACCGGCTCCCTGTCGGCATCGTGGAAGCGGCCCTTGAGGTCGCTCGCCTGCCTGTTCTTCGCCCGCACGATGATTTCGCCGTCGCGGATGATGTAGCGGATACGGTCGCCCGGCTTCAGATTCAGCATCTGGCGCACTTCAGCGGGAATCGTCGTCTGCCCCTTCGAAGTCAATGTGCCGTAATACACGCTCATCTTCAGTTTCCTTACTCCGCGGAAATTGTAAGGAGTATCCTATCAGGAAAGGATTACTGCGACAATTCCTTCAGGCCGAGCCGGATCAGCGTCGCGCTCGCGGCATCCTCGCCGGCCTGTTTCAGGGCGGCGGAGATCGCGCCGGCGGCCTGGTCGCGGGAATAGCCGAGATTGGTGAGCGCGGAGATCGCATCGGACACGGCGGCGGGCGCGGCGCCTTCGCCCACTTCCCGGCGGAAGGAAATCGCCTCGCTGTCGCCAATCGACAGCCCGGCCGGCACCTTGTTCTTGAGTTCCGTGACAATCCGGGTCGCGACCTTTGGCCCGACGCCCGGCGCGCGCGATACCGCCGTCTTGTCGCCAAGGGCGATCGCATTGGCAATCTCGCCCGCCGACAGCGTCGAGAGGATCGCCAGCGCCACCCGCGCGCCGACGCCCTGAACGCTCTGCAGCAGGTTGAACCAGCCGCGCTCCTCCGCGCTCATGAAGCCGTAGAGCCGCAACTGGTCCTCGCGCACGAAGGTCTCGATGGACAGCACCACCGCCTCGCCGACCGACCCGATGCGCGACAGCGTGCGCGCCGAGCAGAAGGCGACGTAACAGACGCCATGCACATCGACCACAACATGGTCATCGCCGATCTCGTCGATCACGCCCTTGAGCTTGCCGATCATGCAGTTTTTTCCCTCTGACGTGACGTCTTCACGCGTATGCCTCTTGTTCTCGCAGCGTGTGCTGCTTACCGTTCACTCGCCGCACAGCCCCCAAATGCCACTCCACCCTCACTGCCCCTTTCGGGGCATCTCTCCCGCCAGCGGGAGAGAGTAATGGGAGCAAGCGTCACTTTTCATAATCATTCATTCATTCCGTGCCTGCTGAATCTATCGACAGACCGGCCGGCATCACCCCGCCGCCATCGCCGCTTTCATCATCCGGTTGCCGCCGCGATTATGGCTGTGGCAGATGGCGATCGCCAGGGCGTCCGCCGCATCGCTGCCCTTGAACTGCACGCGCGGCATCAGAACCTTCAGCATCATGTGGATCTGCTGCTTATCGCCGTGGCCGACGCCGATCACGGCCTTCTTCACGGCGTTGGGCGCGTATTCGGCCACCGGGAGCCCGGCGAGCGAGGGCACCAGCAGGGCGATGCCGCGCGCCTGGCCAAGCTTCAGCGTCGCCACCGCGTCCTTGTTGACAAAGGTCTGCTCCACCGCCGCCTCGTCCGGGCGAAAGCCGTGCACCACTTCTGACAACCCATCATGGAGCTGGCGCAGCCGCGAGGGCAGGTCCAGATCGCCATCGGAGGTGACGGTGCCGGAATCGATGAATTTGAGGGAATTTCCCAATGTCTCGATAACGCCCCAGCCGGTGCGCCTCAGCCCCGGATCGATGCCAATGATGCGAATCGTCTTTTCCATGAATTCACCCTATCGTTCTTGCCGCGAGGCTTCCAGATAAAAGTGAACAAAACAAAAACATGCGGAGCGCCGGGCCGGCCGCTCCGCATGTATCGTGTCAGGACGTTGGTATGCGATCAGGCAGCGATGGCGTCGAGCCGCTTCAGATGTTCTTCGCCGAGCGTCAGTTCGGCCGCGGCGATATTATCGCGCAGATGGGCGCGCGAGGATGTGCCGGGAATGACAAGAATATTCGGGCTGCGCTGCAACAGCCAGGCGAGCGAGACCTTCTGGATGGACGTATCAAGTTCCCTTGCGACCTGGTCAAGAATATCAGCCTGATAGGGCAGGAAGCCGCCGAGCGGGAAATACGGCACGTAGGCGATGCCCTGTTCGGCGAGGCTGTCGATCATGGCGTCGTCGTCGCGGTGGATGAGATTATAGTGGTTCTGCACGCAGACGATCGGGGCGATGTCCTGAGCAATCCTGAGCTGGCTTTCCGTGACGGTCGAGATGCCGATATGCGCGACCAGGCCTTCCGCCTGCATCCGCCGCATCGCCTCCATTGGCGCGGCGATCTCGCCGTCCTCGCTGAAGCCGTTGACGCTGCCCATGCGCAGGTTGACGATCGCGATCCGGTCCAGCTTCAGCCGCTCCAGATTGTCCTCGACGGATTTGCGCAGGAAATCCGGCTCGTGGTTCATGTTCCAGCCGCCGGCGTCATCGCGCCAGCCGCCGATCTTGGTAACCAGCGTGAGATTGTCGGGATAGGGGGCGAGCGTTTCGGCGATCAGCCGGTTGGTGACGTAGGGGCCATAGAAATCGCTGGTATCGATATGGTCGATGCCAAGCGCGAGCGCCTCCCGCAGCACCGCCCGGCATTCGTCGGGATCCTTCGGCTCGCCGAAGACATGGGGGCCGGCAAGCTGCATGGCGCCGAAGCCCATGCGGTTGACGGAAATATCGGTTCCGGGAAAGGTGAAGCGGCCGGCGGCAGCGGCGGGGCTGATATCCATGTTCGTCATGAGATTGATCCTTCTCTTGGGAGCGATGGCGGGGATATAGGAGGAAAGCGCCCGGTTGATAATCCGGACAATTTCGAATACCGTGATCGCCATGCCGAACAATACTTTGCTGCCGCCCTTCGATGACCTGATGACCTTCCTCGTGATCACGAGAGCGGGCGGCTTTCGGGCGGCCGCCAGAAAGCTCGGGGTTTCACCCTCCACCGTGAGCGAAACCATGACGCGGCTCGAAGGGGAGCTCGGCGTCCCGCTTCTCATCCGTACCACGCGCAACGTCCACCTGACCGAGGCGGGCCGCGAACTGGCCGACCGTCTGGAACCGGTGCTCGCGGAGGCCCGCTCGGCAATCGCCGATGCGACCAGCAGCGAGGGCGCGGTGCGCGGGCGGCTGAAGATCCAGGTGCCGGGCGCGGTGATGGAGGACATCCTGCCGCCAATCATCGACGGGTTCGCGAAGGCGCATCCCGAGGTCCGGCTTGAAATTCTGGTTGATGACCGCTTCACCGACATGATCGCCACCGGCTGTGACGCGGGCATCCGCTACGGCGAACATCTGGCGCAGGACATGATCGCAACGCCGATTGGCCCGGCGCGACAGCGCCCAGCACTCGCCGCCGCGCCGGACTATCTCGCGCGCCGCGGCGCTCCGCTGCATCCGCGTGATGTGCTGGACCATGATTGCATTCGCCTCCGGTTCGCCTCCGGCGCGCTGACGGAGTGGGAGTTCGAGAAGGATGGCGAAATCCTGAAACTCGATCCGGCCGCGCGTCTGATCATCGCCACGGCGGGTTGGCACGCCGCTGTCCAACTGGCGATTGCCGGCCACGGGTTGATCCAAACTTTCCGCAATTGGCTGGAGCCGCATTTCGAAACCGGCGAACTGGTGCCGGTTCTCGAAGACTGGTGCGCGGATTTCGAAGGGCCTTTCCTCTATTATTCCAGCCGCTTGACGCCACGGCCGCTGCGCGCCTTCATCGATCATGTGGCCTCGCAGCGACGGCAGGCCGCAGATGGCTGATCCCGTCCGCGCATCGATCATTTCACAATAGCGGCTGCCGGGCTTTGCAAATCCAACCACCAGTTCCTAATTATGTGTCAAAGACACACATTCCGGGACAGGATTTTCCATGACCAAATTCTCCATTCTCGACCTTTGTCCGGTTGTCGAAGGCGGCACCATTTCGCAAGCGCTGGATGCCACGCGGCAGATGGCGAAGAAGGCCGAGGCGGCGGGCTATACCCGTTTCTGGCTCGCCGAGCACCACGGCATGACCGGCATTGCCAGTGCAGCCACCTCGCTGGTGATCTCGGAGGCCGCGCGGGCGACCAGCACCATCCGCGTCGGCTCCGGCGGCATCATGCTGCCCAATCACTCGCCGCTGGTGATCGCCGAACAGTTCGGCACGCTGGAAGCGCTCTATCCGGGGCGCATCGATCTCGGCCTTGGCCGCGCGCCGGGCACCGACATGAACACGGCGCGGGCGCTGCGCCGCAATCTCGACGCCGGAGCACAGACCTTCCCGAACGACATCGTCGAGTTGCAGCAGTTGATGGACGATCCGGTCGAGGGCCAGCGTCTGCTTGCCAATCCCGGGGCAGGGGCCAAGGTGCCGATCTATATTCTCGGCTCCTCCACCTACAGCGCGCATCTGGCGGCCATGCTCGGCCTTCCTTACGCCTTCGCCTCGCATTTCGCGCCCGACATGCTGTTCGAGGCGCTGCACATCTACCGCACCAATTTCAAGCCCTCGGCGCAGCTCGAAAAGCCCTATGTGATCGTCGGGGTGATGGGCGCGATGGCGGATAGCGATGACGAGGCGGATTATCTGTTCACCTCGGCGCTGCAGAGCTTCGTGGCGCTGCGCCGCAATGCCCGCGGCAAGACGCCCCGGCCTGTCGAAAGCATGGACGGCATCTGGACCGAGATGGAGAAAATGTCGATCGAGCACACCTTCCAGTTCGCGGTGGTCGGCGGTCCGGAGAAGGCGAGGGCCAAGATGGCGGGTTTCGTGGCCGACACCAAGGCCGACGAAGTGATCATCTCCGTGCCCGTGCATTCGGTGGAAGCGCGGCTGAAGGCCGTCGGCATGTTCGGCGCGCTGCGCAGTGAACTGAAGGAAGCAGCCTGATCCCGCGCTATTTCGGGAACACGAAGCTCACCACGGCCCGGAGGCCCCAGCCTTCCGGGCCGTTGTCCGGCGCGGTCGCCCAGTAGCGCGCGCCAAGCGTCAGGCTGATCGGTTGCCTGCCCGCCATCACCAGCTTGCCGACGGTGAAGTCGATCGGCACGATCCAGTCCTCGCCCACCCAGTCATATTCCGCCTCGCTGGTGAGCGAGAAGGTCCAGGCCGATCTGGTGTTGTAGGAGATGAAGGGCTGGGTCATCGTGGTCGAGATGCGGCTCCTGTCCTCCGCGCCGGCATAGGACCAGACGTGGTTGGCGAGAAGCCCGGTCGTCCATGGCCCGTGCTCAAGCGCGAAGACCCCGGTCGGCCCCGCGCCCCATTTTTCAGTTCCGAGCAGATCATCGGTCGCCGTGGGCAGAAGGAAAACCGGCCCCGCGCCCCAGATCAGCCCGTCCACGCCGCTGTCGACGGGCGAGACGAACAGCGACAGCAGCGTATCGCCCAGGCCGAACTGGTCGCCGGAAGGACCGGCGATATCGCTTTGCTGCTCGATCGAGACGATGGTGCGGGTGATCAGATTCCAGTCCGCGTTCAGGTTGAAGGGGATGATCGGCTGAACATTGAGCTGCAACTGATCGCCCTTTTGGGGACCATAGCCGCGGTCATAGTTGAACTGGAACGGCAACACCGTCAGCGGCGCGACTGGATTTGAAAGCTGCTTGGCCAGATCGGCGTTCGAGTCATCGGCCGCCGCACTGCCGGCCATCACAAAGGCCAGCATCAATCCGCATGTCGTGATACGCATTCACCGCTCCGCTGCAACCAAAGAGAAGTTTTATTCACACATAAACTCTTAAAGTTGCAAGTCGATATCAAATGTATTGGATGCAGGAGTTCCGCTTTTTCGTGTCGTTGTGCAGAATTACAACGCTCATTTTGTCGTGCTGTTCGAGCGCCAAACGGCGAGAGTGGCGTCTGCGGCGTTTATTTCCCGGCTTTTGGTAAAATTTCGTATATTGATATATATACTATGAATTTAATTCGAAAATTATTCACAAGCAATGTATATTATTTGTTTTAATTATTATTATTGAGAAAGATGTTCTATCTTTACCCGTTATATTTTCGTATATCGGGAGGAAAGCATATGCGTAGAGGAACCTTCGTGCCGGTCGCGGTGATGGGCATTTTGTTCGCTGTGGCCGCAGCAAGCCAGAGCGCCGCGGGCACGGATGCCGACATTCCGGAGAAGCTTGCAAATCCGCTCGCTTCGATGGTCGTTGTGCCGGTGGAAATGAACTACGATACAGGTTACGGGTCGGCAGGCGGCGATCGATCCGACGTCAGGTTCAAGCCGATCATACCGTTCGAGCTGAACGACAACTGGAACCTGATCACCCGAACAATCATACCGGTCGTCTATCAAAATGACGTCTTCGGTCCGTCCGGAGAACAGTTCGGGCTTGGAGATACCACGACCAGCCTGTTTCTGTCGCCGACGAACAGCGGCATTCCCGGCCTGATCTGGGGCGCGCGGCCGATCTTTCTGTTGCCGACAGCGACAGATGATTACCTCGGGGGAGAGAAATGGGGCGCCGGACCGACTGCGATGATCGCCAAGCAGACGGGGCCGATCACGGTCGGGTTCCTCGGCAGCCACGTCTGGTCCTTTGCCGGCAATGGCGACAGGGCCGATATCAGCGCGACATTCCTTCAGCCCTTCATGACCTATCGGTTTGCGAAGACGTGGAGCCTCGGGCTGACCACCGAGACGACGTATGACTGGAAGAACGATATCTGGTCGGTTCCGATCGATCTGACGCTGAGCAAGCTCGTGAAGTTCGGCAAGCAGCCGGTCAATCTGACGACGGGTGTTCGCTACTGGGCGGAAACACCGGAGGGCGGGCCGGACCGCTGGGGCGCCCGTTTCGGCTTGACTTTTGTGTTTCCCAAAGGCTAGCACCCGTCCGGGCAGACAAAAGGCCGATGATGCGGCGGTTTTTTTCCAGGCGAAATAAGGCAGTCTTGGCTCACGCCGAAAGCTTCGCCATGACCTCGTCGTTGGACTATGACTGTGGTGCAGGCGGGTTCCGGCAACTGCGGGTTCAGATGGGCGGACCAACACCCTAATCCGTCTGAAACACAATCACTGCTTTGGAAAAATCTCCGTTGCGTAAATCGGTGCGTCGGATCATCACATAATAACCGCCATTGAAATCAACGCTGTCGTTATCGTAATACATGATTGAGACGAGTGGTATCCAGTTCGCGATCGGTTTTGCCAACTGCCTGATTTGCGGAATGAAACGCAAATCATAGTAATGCGGAGCATTTACATCCTCCATGCCGAGGTCGATCGCGGGTGAATATTGAACCAATTCGGGCCAGCCGAACAGTTGACAGCCGTCGTTTATCGGCCATTGCAACCGGTCATCCCAAGCTAGATGCGGCATATCCTCCGGATAAGGGTAGTTCACCATCATCGGGTAGGAGTGAAAATGAGGCAAGGTGTAAGTGAATTTCGGGTGGATCAATGCAGGCGGTAATTGCTGCGCTTGCTGTCGGGCTTCGCCTTCCCTCTGCTCCGGGGGCAACAAATCTCCCCAGACTGAAAGCCCAAAATCCGGAATGACTCGACGTTCCAGTTTCTGCGCTTCATCGGACAGATAGATCAACCGGAATGCTTTTTCTTGCTCCTGTTCGCCGAAACCGGGATCAAAGACGAAATCGTAGAAGAGAAGCAACCTGCCCGTTTTTGGAATGTCGGGATCCATCGGGCCAGCGGCAGCACAAGCAGCAAGGTCGATCTGCATCAGAAAAATCAAAGGCGCCGGCCTTGCCGCAAGGACGGCTTTCGTCTCGTATTCTTCGACTATCTCTTTAGTAAATTTCTTGTTCTTCCTGGCTTCGGCTGCACGCTCGGCCCAATTGTCAGCGGCGGCATAACCTTCCCGTTCGGGCCAGATCATGCCTGGGGGTATATCTGGCGCTCCGCCGATCTTGCCCTGGCCTAGAGGGATATCTGCATCGGGCATTGCCGCCGAGGACAGGATTGCCGTGGGGCGCGCTAACCCCAGCAGCATTCGCTTGTCAGCGGGAGAAATCGAAAAGCGCCTGAGCGAGTCATCGAGTGCTTCGAGCGTGGGAAAATACGGGTCTACGACATCAGACATGGCCCGCCCCACTCTTGGGAGTGCCAACAGCGATAATCCGGCACCAAGGAAACGTCTGCGACTGAGCCACAAAATACTCTCCCGAGAATCTTCCTTCAAAGCCTGAAATCAGAAATCTATCGTGAGACTACGCGCCAAATGTGTCGCCGAGGACCATCCTGGCATCGTATGTGTTCGTCCCCGGCGGTCAGACCCTCACGCTGAAAGCTTGGCCATCACCTCGTCGTCGACCTCGAAGTTCGAGTAGACGTTCTGGACGTCGTCGTCGTCTTCAAGGTTATCGATGAGCTTCATCAGCGAGGTGGCGCGTTCCTCGTCGACGGGGATGGTGTTCTGCGGCTTCCAGATCGCCTTGACGCTTTCGGCCTCGCCGAGCGCCTTTTCAAGGGCGGAGGAGACCTCGTTGATATCCTCGAAGCCGCAGTAGATGGTGTGGCCGTCCTCGTCGGAAACGACATCTTCGGCGCCGGCCTCGATCGCGGCTTCCATGATCGCATCGGCCTCGCCGGCTTCGGGCTTGTAGACGATCTCGCCGACATGGTCGAAGGAGAAGGCGACCGAACCGGTTTCGCCGAGCGCGCCGCCGGCCTTGGTGAAGATCGAGCGAACGTTGGAGGCGGTGCGGTTGCGGTTGTCGGAGAGCGCCTCGACGATCACGGCGACACCGCCGGGACCATAGCCCTCGTAGCGCACCTCATCGTAGTTCTCGGCATCGCCGCCGGCGGCCTTCTTGACGGCGCGTTCGATATTGTCCTTCGGCATCGACTGCGCCTTGGCGTTCTGGATCGCCAGGCGCAGGCGCGGGTTCATGTCCGGGTCCGGCGTGCCCATCTTGGCGGCGACGGTGATTTCGCGCGCAAGCTTGGAGAACATTTTCGAACGGACCGCATCCTGCCGGCCCTTGCGGTGCATGATGTTTTTAAACTGTGAATGGCCAGCCATGGCTCCGCCCTGTCTTTGTTTATCTGAATGCGCGCCCTTATACGGGCGGCGGGCCGCGCATTCAAGCCCGGGCGCGCTACCAAACGCCCTGCAGAAGCAGGATCTGCGGCGGGCGCGGCAGCGAGGCGAGCGACAAAGTTACGGTGCGGCTGTCGGAATAGACCACGTCGTAGTCAGCCTCGAACATGGCGGCGAAATCGCGCACGCGCGGGCCGGTGCGGTGCATCGGCAGCACCAGCGAGGAGTGCAGACGTTCGATCACGTTTCTCATGCTTTCCGCGCCAAGCGTCAGTCCACCGTCAACGGGCACCATGACCACGTCCAGCCGGCCGATCTCGGCGATATGGCTGTCGGCGAGTTCGTGGTGGAGGTGGCCAAGGTGCCCGATGCAGAGGTCCGCCACCTCGAATATGAAAATCGAATTGCCGTCCTCCTCGAACGCACCCCAGGCGCGGATATCGGTGGTGACGTTGCGGATATAGACGTCGCCCGCGACCAGGTCATGGTCGATCGGTTCGCCGGGCGTGTCGCCCCAGCCATGCAGCACCATGCCGATGCCGGGATCGGGCGTCAGCGTGAAATGGCTTTCATGCGCCTTGTTCATGGTCGCCACATCCGGCGGGCCGCCGGGTAGCAGAAAACCGGAATAATCGGTGGCGATCCGCACCCCGCCGGGGCTTTCGATCAGGAAGGTCGAATGACCGATGAAGCTGATCGAGACTTCCGGCGCCTCATAGGCAACCGGCACGAAGCTTGCGAATTTCACTTGCGGCAGGCGTTCGGCGATCGCCTGGCACTGGCTGACCGGCGGGCGCGCCTCCTGGGCGACGCCCGTTGCGGCGAACGCCAGAAACGCCGGGATAAGCATCGCGCATGAGCGAAGCATTGCCATTCCCCAGATTGTCCTGATCGGGCCAGTGTGCGGGAGAACCGCCGAAAGGTCCATGTGGGCCGGCGTTGCGGCTCATCACACATTCGTGATTGCCGGCATTGTCGGCGCCTGAAAATGTCTCTGCCGCTCACTTGCTTTCAGCGCGAAATTTCCCCATCTCGAAGGCCGATCTGGGTCATTGCGGAGAGCGTGCGGATAATGCGTGAAAAGGTAAAGGCTTGGATGAGTTCCCGTTCCTGGGAGACCTTCATCCTCTCCGTCATCGTCATCAACGCCATCACTTTGGGTTTCGAGACGTCCGAAACCGTCATGCAGAGCTTTGCCGGCCCGGTGCTGCGCTTCTTCGACGCTCTGGTGCTCACCATTTTCGTGATCGAGATCACGCTGCGGCTTTACGCCCACAGGCTGCGCTTCTTTCGCGATCCCTGGAGCCTGTTCGATTTCACGATCGTCGCGATCAGCCTCATTCCGGCCAGCGGCCCGCTTCAGGTGCTGCGTGCGCTCAGGATCCTGCGCGCGCTGCGTCTGTTGTCGATGATCCCGTCGCTCCGGCGCGTGATCGGCGGACTGGTGGCGGCCCTTCCCGGCATGGGATCGATCATCGTGCTGATGGCGCTGGTGTTCTACATTTTCGCCGTGATCGCGACCAAACTCTACAGCGAGGCGTTTCCCGAATGGTTCGGCTCGCTCGGCGCGTCGATCTATTCGCTGTTCCAGATCATGACGCTGGAAAGCTGGTCGATGGGCATCGTCCGACCGGTCATGGACGTCTATCCGAATGCCTGGCTGTTCTTCGTGCCCTTCATCCTGTCGACGGCGTTTACCGTGCTGAATCTGTTCATCGGTATCATCGTCTCGGCCATGCAGAAGGAGCATGAGCAGGAACTGCTGGAGGAAAGCCGGCAGGCGCGCGAACCGGAAATGCTCCAGATACTGTCCGAACTGAAGGCGCTGAGGCGGGAAGTGGCGGCGCTGAGGAACGAGCGATCCGCGCCGTAAGCGCGGGCCTGGAAGGATGACAAAGCAATAAGCTTTGACCATCATTTCTCATGAGCCCTTCGTTCTTGTGTCATCAACTCTGTTGGATGACTTTCTCTGTGAACCTTGCATTGAGGGTCACGACGATTTTTCGCATGACTGCTGC
>MDSV01197739.1_pt1 | contig 33413 bp, 29 predicted proteins | sample 810851 | NCBI WGS metagenome assembly MDSV01 (sample SAMN05326640, study PRJNA326480) | marine metagenome | isolation source: seawater | place: Atlantic Ocean: North East | collected 2012 | reverse complement strand
TGACTCTCGCCGGGCTCATTGGTTTTCACGCCCGCCACAAACTCATCATCATGAGTCACGAGCAGATCTACTATCAGAAACTTGGCCGGCTGGTTGCCTCCGCCAGAAAACAGGATGTTGCGGAAAAATCGAAAGAGTATTTGCTGGAGTTAATGGCTGGCTTGAAGATTAGAGCTACGCGCAAGAATCACGTGAACGTGCTGCAGCACATTCAGGGTTATCTGAAGAATTATCTGGACAAGGAAGATAAACAAGAGATGATTCAAACAATCGAAAACTACCGCACTGGGATGGTACCGCTCATTGTGCCGATTACCTTGCTGAACCACTTTTTTCGCAAGCATCCCAATGACTATATTGAAAACTCCTGGTACATGCGGCCTTATCCGGCGGAACTCAGTTTACAGAATACGATTTAAGTTGGCGTGCTGATGCTAAAACTGGAAGCCATTGACCATCTCGTGCTGCGCGCGCGCGACTTGCCGCGGATGCTGGCGTTCTATTGTGATGTGTTGGGTTGTGAAGTGGAAAGAGAAGTGCCGGAACTGGGTCTGACCCAGCTGCGTGCTGGCAATGCCCTGATTGATCTGGTGGGCGTCGATGGAGAGTTGGGTAAACTCGGCGGCAGCGCGCCGGGTCCTGAGGGTCGCAACCTCGACCACTTCTGCCTCCGAATAGCGGCGGTGGCGGAAGAAGACTTGACCAGCTACTTGCAGTCCAGGGGCGTTAACGTGTCTGGTTTTTCAAAACGTTACGGCGCTCAGGGTTACGGCAAATCTATCTACATAAAAGATCCCGAGGGTAATACAGTGGAGTTGAAACTAGCGATTTTGCCCTGATTGTGACTGCTTTGAATCAGGGCGCGGTTGCTGCAGCAACCGGGGCCGTTTCTTCAGCTGGCGCAATCTTGAAATTCAGGAAGCCATAGATCGCTGCGATTACCGGATTAATCAAGTTAAAGAAACAGTAAGGCAAGTAGGCGAAAGTGGCGACCCCGAGCGTTCCCGCGATGTAAGCACCACAGGTATTCCACGGCACCAATGGTGAGGTGATAGTGCCTGCATCCTCCAGTGTCCGGCTCAGATTCTTCATGTCCAGGTTGCGGTTTTGAAATTCCAGCTTGTACATGCGGCCAGGAAGCACCACAGAAATATACTGGTCAGAAGTAATCAGGTTCGCCCCGATGCAGGTGAGCAAAGTCGTTGCAATAAGGCTGCCTGTGCTATGAACAAAAGACAGCGCATAATTGACTAAACAGCGGAGTAGACCGGTGTGGTCCATTACCGCGCCGAATACCATGGCGCAGAGTATCAGCCAAACCGTGTTTAGCATGGAACTCATGCCGCCGCGCGTCATCAGTTCATCCAGAGTGGCGTTACCGCTGCTCAGCGCGAAGCCATCGAAAAGGGTTTGCCAGGTACCCTTGAATAGGGCCAGAAAGACGTTTGGAACATCACCCGCCAGCGCCAAAATGGCTGGGCGCTGGAATATCAGTGCCAGTGCCACCGCAATCATGGCACCTGCCAGAATAGTTGGTATGGGTGGTAACTTCTTATTCGCCATGACCAGCAGCGCGAGCACGGGAAGCAGCATGATGGGGTTGATGGTGAAGTTCTCGTTGATGAGCTGCAGTGTGAGAGCCAGATCGCTGCTGGCGTTGTTAGCATCGATATTGAATCCCATCATAGTAAAGATCACCAGCGCAATCAGAATGCTGGGAATGGTTGTCCACAGCATGTGTCCGATATGGGTAAAGAGGTCGGTGCCCGCGACGGCTGGAGCCAGGTTGGTGGTCTCCGACAATGGCGACATTTTGTCGCCGAAATAGGCGCCGGAAATAATCGCGCCTGCCGTGACTTCTAGGGAGACGCCAAGACCGGCAGCGGCGCCGATGAGCGCTATCCCCACTGTGCCCGCGACGGTCCAGGAAGAGCCAATGCTGAGGGCAATCAGGGCGCATATTACGCAGCTGGCGGCATAGAAGATTGATGGATCCAGGATTAGCAGACTGTAGTAGATCATTGTGGGCACCGTACCCGACATGATCCAACTGCCAATCAAAAGCCCAACGCTGAACAAGATGAGCACGGGTTTGAGGGCCACACCGATACCAGCAACGATACTGGCTTCAATATCGGTCCAGCTCTGGCCGTTGTTCCAGCCCACCATGGCGGCGATCGCTGCTCCCACGCACAGCGCGATCTGGTTGGGTCCATAGCTGGCGTCTTCCCCGAACAGGTATACGGACAAGGAGAGCAGGGCGATGAGTACGGCAACAGGAATCAGCGCCTCTATCACGGTGGGTTGCACGGGAAGCACAACGGGATCAGGTGACGCGTTATCTATTGCTGACATGTTAATTCCTTGTAAACGTGCAGCAAGCATATCGGTATTGCCGACTGCCTGTCTAATTGCAGATAAGGTATAATTCGGCCTGGACCCACTACATTATTCCAGCGGTTGACACTCTCAGCCTGGATTTTCCATGAACAGTGCAGAAAATTACATGACCGAGCTGGATGCCTATATGACCACCCTGGGGCGGCAGGCACGCGCGGCTTCACGGGCCATTAATCGGGCTACTTCAGGCCAAAAGAACCAGGCGCTGCTGGCAATTGCGTCGGCCCTGGATTCCAGCAGGGACAGCCTGATGGCTGCCAATGCCCGCGATTTAGACGCTGGCAGGGAAAAAGGCCTGGAACCTGCGCTGATGGACCGACTCGAACTGACTCCGGCTCGCATCGACACCATGATAGAAGGCCTGCAGCAGGTCGCCGCACTGGATGACCCGGTAGGGGCCATCACTGATCTGAAATATCGGCCCAGCGGCATTCAGGTGGGCAAGATGCGGGTTCCGCTAGGCGTGATTGGCATCATTTACGAGTCGCGGCCCAATGTGACTTGTGAAGCTGCCAGCCTGTGCTTGAAGTCTGGCAATTCCGTCATCCTGCGCGGCGGCTCGGAGGCACTGCATTCCAACAAGGCGGTAGCAGCATGTATCCGGGCCGGCTTGGCAGTTGCCGCATTGGATCCCCATATCATTCAAGTCGTCGACCGCACCGATCGGGAAGTAGTGGGGCGTCTTATCACGATGCCTGAATATGTCGATGTAATTGTACCGCGCGGTGGCAAAGGACTAATTGAAAGAATCAGCCGTGACGCCAGGGTGCCGGTTATCAAGCACCTGGATGGCAATTGCCATGTCTACGTGGATGACAAGGCTGACATTGAGAAAGCCGTGACTGTAGCTGTTAATGCCAAGACCCAGCGCTATGGTACCTGCTGCACAATGGAGTCCATGCTGGTAGCGAGAGCGGTCGCCGCTGACTTATTGCCCCTGATTGATGCTGAGTATGGTAAACATCAGGTTGAAATCCGGGGTTGCAAACAGACTCTCGCGATTCTTCCGCATGCGACTGAGGCGACAGAGGAGGACTGGGAAACGGAATACCTGGCGCCTATTGTTTCAATCAAGGTCGTAGAGGGCGTCGATGAAGCGATAGCCCATATTAATGAGTACAGCTCTCAGCACACCGATTCAATCATGACTGAAGACTTGAATCACGCGCAGCGTTTCTTGCGAGAAGTGGATTCAAGCTCTGTCATGGTGAATGCCTCCACGCGTTTCGCCGATGGCTTCGAGTATGGGCTTGGTGCCGAGATCGGTATCTCCACTGATAAGTTGCACGCGCGAGGTCCCGTAGGACTGGAAGGTCTCACTTCACAGAAATTCATCGTACTCGGGGATGGTCATATCCGCCAATGAGTTCACGCCTGGGTATTTTCGGCGGCATGTTCGATCCAGTGCATAAAGGTCATGTTGCCGCAGCGCGCTTTGCTGTCGAGTCGCTGGATCTTGATCTGTTGAAAATGGTCCCCTGCCATAAACCCAATCACCGAGAGCAGCGCCAGTTGAGTGCCCAGCATCGGCTTGATATGTTGGACTTGGCACTGCATAGCGAAAACAAGCTAGCGGTTGATGACTGTGAAATTCGCCGTGGCGGCGTTTCCTACGCGGTTGATACCGTTGCGGAAATGCGAGCAGGCGGCAACTGGGACCAAATCGTGTTTGTTTTGGGAGCCGACGCGCTCAATGGCCTGCCGCAGTGGCATGAGTGGAGAACGTTGTTGCAAGCGTGCCATCTGTTTGTGCTTGGCCGACAGAGCCAATCCATCGATGCCGATGTCGCTTTGGAAATTGGTCTTGAACAACGCCGGGTTGCCAGGCCAGAGCAGTTGTTTGAAGCCGACGCGGGACGAATTTTTCTTGCAGAGGACTTTGATGTGGAACTCTCGTCCACTCAAGTTAGAGAAGTATTAACGAAAGGTGGGGAAGCGGTACCTTTGCTTAATGCTCAGGTACATGAATATATCAGCCACTACGCCCTTTATGGATGCAGCACTGGGGTCCACTGAGAAATAAAATTAGAACGTCAGATATGAAAACCTAGATATGACAAAAAAGGTAAAAGCATTGAAAAGTAAAAAGTTGGCGCAGTTTGTTGTAGGCGCCCTTGATGATCTCAAGGGGGAGTCGATCTGGACCATCAACGTAGAGAAGCTTACGGCTATCACTGACTATATGGTGATTGCTACAGGTCGCTCGAGTACGCATATCAAAGCGTTGGCTGATGCGGTTGCAACCCGGGCTAAGGAGGCTGACGTCGAAGTAGTGGGTATCGAAGGCAAGATGCAATCAGAATGGGTGTTGGTGGATGTTGGTGATGTGGTCGTGCACATCATGTTGGCACCGGTGAGGGCCCTTTATAATCTGGAAGAGCTGTGGAGCTTCGATGCAGCTGTTGGCTCAGAGCAGAGCGGTTCATCGGAAGGGGCTGCCGAAGTCTGATGAAGATCAGGCTCATTTCTGTTGGCACCAGGATGCCCTCTTGGGTCAAGGAAGGCACAACAGAATATAGCAAACGCATTGAGCGGGATCTCAATTTCTCCCTCGTGGAAGTTCCCCTGGCTAAACGTGCGAAAAACCCATCGGCAGAGGTATCAAAGGCGAAAGAGGGGGTTGATCTTCGCGCACAAATCAAACCCGGTGATTATGTGGTGGCGCTGGACGTGGTTGGAAAACCATTTTCTACTGCAGACCTTGCTGGTCGGATACAGAATTTTCGCGCCGACGGTCGGGACCTCGCATTTCTGGTTGGCGGGCCGGATGGGCTCGATGCTGCCTGCTTGGCTCGGTCAGACGCGCGCTGGTCATTATCGGCACTGACTCTGCCACATCCATTGGTGCGTATCCTTATGATTGAGCAACTGTACCGTGCCGCCTCCATAATTAGTGGGCATCCCTATCATAGGGAATAGGACAGGCCGTGACCCCAGCAGCCAGACAAAAATCGAAGGGTGACCCTGTTCCCAACACGGGTTTTTGCATGCATTAAACTTGTATTCAAAACCAGTTAAAATCAGGGATTGGTGTCAATTGCGTGCCAATGCAGCAGTGACAAACTTTTTGCTGAATTTGCGGTCTAAAATGAGTCGACGGCAGGTTTCAAGCCGCCCCGGAAACAGCCGACTAAATTGGGATAGCTTGGCAGTTTCAGTCAGCCCAGCGCTGGCACTCAACTAATCTGGGAATCTTCGTACACAAATGTCGGGAAAATGGCAGCTAAAGGACCATGAAGCGGAGCGGCAGCTGTTTTTGCGTCGGCTAACGATTGCCGCTGCCATCGTGATGCTGCTATTCGCAGCGTTGATTGCCAAACTGGTTAACCTGCAGATTTACCAGTATGAGTATTTTTCTGCCCGATCCGATGGTAATCGCCTGCACTCCCAATATGCCCCGCCCGCTCGGGGGCTGATTTTTGACAGCGAAGGTGCCCTGCTGGCGGACAACCAGCCTATCTTTAACCTCACGGTGATCAGGGAGCAGGTCCAGGATATGGACGCTACCCTAGAATTTCTGGCTTCTCTTATCAGTCTGACTGACGATGACGTTGAGCAGTTTCGGAATCGACTGCAGCGCAACCGGGTGCCGTTCTCATCCGTTACCCTGCGCTATGTGTTAACTGACGAAGAGAAATCGAAGATTGCGGTAAACAGCCATCTGCTAGCGGGCATTGCGATTGAGCCCCAGTTTGTGCGCAGTTACCCTCTTGGCGCACTGACTGCCCATTCAATTGGCTACGTGTCAGAGGTTAATCGCAGGGAATTGGACAGCCTCAGCGAAGAGCAGCGCGAGAATTACGGTGGCACCAATCATATCGGCAAGACCGGGGTTGAGCGCACATATGAGCAGCTACTGCATGGTACCGTGGGGTATGAGATTGTAGAAAAGAATAACCGCGGGCAGGTGATGCGGCGTTTGGATCGCACTGACCCGGTAGCAGGTAAGAACCTCAGTCTGCATATGAATGCGCGTTTACAGATTGCGGCCGAGCAAGCGCTGGGTGAATTTCGTGGCGCCATCGTTGCGATTGATCCAGCTACGGGCGGCATTCTTGCCATGGTTAGCAAGCCAGGCTTCGATCCTAATTTGTTTGTCACAGGGATCAGCAGCAAAGACTATTCCGAGTTGGTAAACGATGTTGTCAATACGCCATTATTCGATCGCTCCATCAACCCTTATCCGCCGGGATCTACGGTTAAGCCTTTTATTGGTATGGCAGGATTGCAGCATGAACTCGTGGACTACGAGTTTGCGATTCAGGATCCAGGATACTTCCGGCTGCCGGGTGTTTCATATCGTTGGGGTGACTATACCCTGCGCACCGCCATCGGCGGTGGCCACGGTCATACCGACCTGAAAAAAGCGATCTATCAATCCTGCGATACGTTTTTCTATGACCTTGGGCATCGCATGGGTATTGACACTATGCATGGCTTCCTGTCGCAATTTGGCTTCGGTGACAATTTCACCCTGGATATTTCCTACGCCCGCACTGGGGTCCTGCCTTCCCGAGACTGGAAAATGGAGAGCCGCGGTGAGCCCTGGTATCCAGGCGACACCGTAAATTCTTCAATCGGTCAGGGCTATATGTGGGCGACGCCGCTGCAGTTAGCCACCGCCACCGCGATTATGGCGAACAAGGGACAGGTGGTGCAGCCACGCATGCTCAAGGCCGTGGACGGGGTGCCGTTTGAGCCGGTAACGGATAATCCCAGGCAAGATATCTCCGTTAGCGATCCCGATTACTGGCGCTATATCCATGAATCTATGACCATGGTTGTGCATCGCCCGTACTCCGATGTGTTCCGGGACTATGGAACGGCGTTTGAGGCAATAGCCATGGCTGATCGCGAAATGCCCTACAAGATGGCTGGCAAATCAGGAACTGCCCAGGTGGTTGGCATCAGTCAGGAGATACTCTCAAGTGAAGACATTGAGGTTTCAGACCTGAACAAGGACCACGGCCTGTTCGTCTCGTTTGCACCCTCTATGCATTCACAGATTGACCCACAGATAGCAGTAGCGGTGTTTGTAGAGAACGGCGAGCATGGCAGTAGTGTGGCGGGTCCAATCGCGAAAGCTGTGATCGACACTTATTTACTGGATATTCTGGAACTCGATTTTGCAGAACTGGATCGTCAGGCCGAGGCTGAGTTGCTTGCTGCGGACAGGATGGTGGCACAATCCAATGATTAATCAGGATTTCGTCCGCCAGACCACCAGTTTTCATGCTGCCAAGCGGCACGGCGCCAAGATCTGGCGAGTTCTCCACACCGATCCACCGCTGTTGGTTGGCATTTTGTTGCTGTGCGGGTTTGGTTTATTCGTACTGTATAGCGCTAGCGATGGTGATGAGGTAATGGTGCGCCGTCAGACCATGGTGATGGCGGTAGGACTGGTGGTCATGTTTCTGGTTGCCCAGTTCAATGTGCATTTCTATCGACGCTGGGCGCCCTCCATGTACGCAGCCGGGCTTGGACTGCTGGTGCTGGTCTTGTTAGTTGGCGAGGTGGTGAATGGCGCCAAAAGTTGGATTGATCTGCCGGGCCTGCCGAGATTTCAGCCCTCGGAGATAATGAAATTTGTGGTGCCGATGTTACTGGCCTGGTATCTGGCAAGCCGCCCTTTGCCGCCGCGTTTCAAACACCTGTTCTGGTCAGCACTGATGATCGCATTGCCTGTAGGGTTAATTGTTCTGCAGAACGATACCGGAACCGCCATCATGGTGTTCATGTCCGGTGTTTTCGTCATCTTGCTAGCGGGAATTCGCTGGCGCATCGTCATTACTGGCTTGATAGCTGGGCTGCTCGCGTCGCCAGCATGGTTCGTTTTTTTAGCCCAGGCGCACCAGAAGAACCGCATACTGACTTTCTTTGATCCTTACCGGGATCCAACAGGCGCTGGCTACAATATCATCCAGTCGCAGATTGCCATCGGTTCCGGGGGAGTCTATGGCAAGGGCTATGGTAATGGCGCACAGTCCCATCTCGATTTTATTCCCGAGAGCAATACCGATTTTATCCTTGCGGTGTTGGCAGAGGAATTCGGCCTGTTAGGGGTGCTGCTCCTGGTTTGTCTATATTTGTTTGTCTTGGTGCGTGGCTTCTATATTGCCTATGCTGCCAAAGATATGTTCAGCCGCCTTCTGGCAGGCAGTATTACCCTGACATTTTTCCTGTATGTTTTTATGAACATGGCCATGGTGTCGGGTCTGGTGCCGGTTATCGGTTTGCCGCTGCCGCTAATAAGTCGTGGTGGGACCTCCGTTGTCACCCTGTTCGTTGGTTTTGGCCTGCTCATGTCTATTCAGACTCATGACAGGAAGCGATATAGTTAACTTTCTGATATTGATAGAAAAATATTAAAGATACCGATGTCAGGCCGGCGCTGCGGCGTAAACTTGTCGACTGCTGCGTTGTGTCTGACCCCTGAACGTTAAAACATTCTCTGCTTTGGACGCTAAGTAACTAACTTAACTGGTTTTTCCCGAGTATTCGAACATGTTGAAAGTTCTTCCATTCCGGCGCTGGCAACGCCTCGCCTTCAGCCTCGCGGGGTTGTTGCTATTTGTCGCCTGTAGTTCAGCGCCTGCTCCCACGGCGAGCACCGGCGGGCGCTACAGTATCCAGCAGGATCGTGCGCCGTCGCGAGATGTGAATATTGCAGCCATTCCTGAAGTAGTTCCGGAGCCGATAAATCGCACCATGGCAGGAAATCGCAGCCCCTATACCGTGCTTGGTAAAACCTACACCGTGCTGCCAACCGAGCGCGGCTATAGCGAGCGTGGGGTCGCATCCTGGTACGGAGAGAAATTCCATGGCCACAAGACTTCAAATGGTGAAGTCTTTGATATGTACATGGCCTCGGCAGCGCATAAATCCCTGCCGATCCCCAGCTTTCTAAGGGTGACGAATCTGGACAACAATCGATCCCTGATTGTGAGGGTGAATGACAGAGGTCCTTTTCATGGTGACCGTATCGTCGATCTCTCCTACGCCGCTGCAATGAAACTCGGCTATGCCGAGCGGGGAACCGCTCGCGTGCACTTGGAATCCATCGTGGTCAGTGATGATAACTTCCGCTCGGTCAGCGCTGGCGGTGAATCCGCCAGCCTGCCCGATATCGGCGGGCGCGAACCTGCCAGCTCTGGAGACAAGTACCTTCAGATAGGCGCTTTTTCCGAGCTGCAGACTGCGCAGCGAGTTTCGGATCAGGTGCGGCGCTTCACCCAGCGGCCAGTATTTATACGAACTGTGAACAGCAGTTCGAGTGGTGTGCTACACCGGGTGCGAGTTGGTCCTGTGAGTGATGCCGGCGAAATTCGTCAGCTTAGTCAGCGCGTGGTTGCTGCCAACCTGGGAAGCCCGTACACTATTACGGAGTAGCATTGCTGTGAACCCAAGTTTTCAGATTCTTCAGTTTCAGTCCGATCGCCGGTGTTGCCGCGCCTCGCAGTTTCAATTGTTCAGATTTTACTAAATGGGATTCTTTATGTCCGTAAAGAACATTCAATCTATTCTCGGTTTCATTACCAGTGTCCTGATCGGCCTGGGAGTTGTCTCACAGGCTTCGGCGCAGGCTATCATTCCCCGTGCGCCAGATGTTGCTGCGACCAGCTATGTCCTCCTGGATGCCAAGACGGGCCACATCATTGTTGAAGAGAATGCCGACGAGCCTTTACCCCCGGCCAGTCTTACCAAGATCATGACGGCCTACATCGCCATTGAAGAAATTATCAATGGCAATCTTGGCATCAATGATATGGTGCATATCAGCGAAAAAGCCTGGCGTATGGAAGGCTCGAAGATGTTCGTTGATGTCAATTCACAGGTCAGCGTCGAAGATCTGCTGCGCGGGATCATAATTCAATCAGGTAATGACGCCAGCGTTGCTATGGCTGAACATATTGCCGGCAGCGAAGACGCTTTCGCAGACATGATGAACCAGTATGCAGAAGTGCTGGGGATGAACAGCAGCTTCTTCATGAATGCGAGCGGCCTGGATACCGAGCTTTACTACAACACAATGTCTGCGCGAGATCTCTCAATCCTTGCTACCGCGACGATTCAGCGTCATGGGCAGTTCTATGCGATGTATGCTGAGCGCGAGTTTACCTATAACAATATCCGTCAAAGCAATCGCAATACGCTGTTGTTCCGTGATCGTAATGTTGACGGCATGAAGACCGGGTGGACTGATGCCGCGGGTTATTGCCTGGTGGCGTCCGCTGAACGTGAGGGCATGCGTCTCATTTCAGTTGTAATGGGCACGGCGAGTGAAGAGGCTAGGGCCATTGAAACCCAGAAGTTGCTCACCTATGGCTTCCGCTATTTTGAAACCCATAAGCTCTATGACGCCAACCAGGTGCTGACGTCGTTGCCGGTGTATGCGGGTGAACGCGACTCTGTGGATCTTGCAATTAAGGAAGAAGTCTATGTCACGATCCCCCGTGGCCAGGCTGAGGCAATGACTGCGACCGTAGATGTAGATGAAATTATCCAGGCCCCGGTACAGGAGGGTCAGGTAATGGGAGTAGTCAATGTCATGCTTGAGAATGAGATGATCCATAGCGGGGATGTCGTCGCTGTGCAAGAAGTGGCAGAGGGCGGCGCCTTCAAGCGTTTCGTTGATTGGATCAGCTTGATGTTCAATGACTCCTTTTCGGAGTGAGTTGCTGCTATGCATGGTGAATCCGGGCCTGAATCTAGCGATGACCAGTCCACTGGTGCTGAAGAAGCGCCGCCCAAGATTGAGTTTCCCTGCCTCTACCCAATCAAGGTAATCGGTCATGCGGTCAGCGATTTTCGGGAGAAAGTGCTGGCGGCTATCGAGCGGCATACAGGTGCGCTGGATTCAGAATTAATCCAGGCCAGGCCCAGCAAACAGAAAAACTATGTTTCCATCACGGTGACCATTGCCGCGACTGGAGAGGGACAGCTGCAGAATATTTTCACTGATCTGAAAGAGATCGAAAGCGTTAAGCTGGTGCTGTAGGTTGCAGCTCTCCCAGTACAAGTGGTTCCGCGCAATCCCTGATACCCGTGATTCTCAGTCCGCGCCTGAATTAATCGTGCGCAGGCTCGGTATGCAGGACTATGAGCCAATCTGGCAGGCCATGCGCTATCTTGCCGAACACCCGCGAGAGGGCCGCGCCGATGAGGTCTGGCTGCTCAGCCACAAGCCTGTTTATACCCAAGGGCAGGCTGGTAAAGCCGAGCACATCCTGAATCCAGGAGACATCCCCGTCGTTCAGGTAGACCGAGGCGGCCAAGTGACTTACCACGGGCCCGGCCAGTTGGTGGTTTATCTGTTGATCGATGTGCGGCGGCGCAAAATGGGGGTGCGAGGTCTGGTTGACCTGATAGAGCAGGAGATTATTACCACCCTGGCCAGTTACAATATTGAGGCAAAAACCCGACCCGGCGCTCCCGGCGTATACGTTAAAGATGCTAAAATCGCTGCTCTGGGGTTACGCATTAAGAATGGTTGGAGTTATCACGGCCTCAGCCTCAATGTGAACATGGACCTGAGTCCCTTTAAAAACATTAACCCCTGCGGGTTCGAAAAACTGAAAGTTGCCCAGATAGCTGATTTTTATCCAGCCGATGATCATCTGCTGCAGGCCGTCAGTAAGCGGCTCACTGATGCGCTACTGAATGGTTTGGGCTATCAGGCCCACTATGATAAGCCAGGTGGGGATAAGTCAGGCCAGGGAGCCGCTGAATAAGGCGCTTAACAAGCAGCTGAGTAATTCCAGCCAGAGCCGGATCGCGAGTGGCGCGATATTCACGCAAGTAAAGATGGGATATTTATAACATGGCAGAACGCAAACGGCGGAACGTGCTGGTAGAGGGCGAAAAGCTTAGAGGCTATGACAAGGTTCGCCGCATCCCGGTAAAAGTAATTCCAACCACGGAGTTGCCCAGTAAGCCTGACTGGATACGAGTGAAAATCCCCGCTTCCCCCAAGATCAGTCATATCAAGCAAAAATTGAGGGAGCACAAGCTGGCCTCAGTGTGTGAGGAAGCTTCCTGTCCAAATCTTGGTGAATGCTTCAGCAACGGCACGGCGACTTTTATGATCATGGGTGACATCTGCACCCGTCGCTGCCCGTTCTGCGATGTCGCCCACGGAAAGCCGCGTGAGCTTGATGTTAACGAGCCCAGGGAATTGGCTGTAGCAATCAAGGAAATGGGGCTCAGTTATGTGGTGATTACTTCTGTAGACCGGGACGACCTCAAGGATAGTGGCGCCCAGCATTTCGCTGACTGTATTACCCAAACCCGGTATTTCAATCCGGAAACCCAGGTGGAAGTATTGGTGCCGGATTTTCGGGGCCGTATGGATATCGCCTTGGACATACTGCAGCAAACGCCGCCAGATGTGTTCAATCACAACCTCGAAACTATACCCAGAATGTACCGCCAGGCACGGCCCGGTGCTGACTACCAGTGGTCCCTGGATTTACTCAAGGCTTACAAGGCTCGTTGCCCGGATGTCGTGACCAAGTCAGGCTTAATGTTGGGATTGGGTGAAACCAAGGAAGAAGTTAAAGAGGTACTGAAGGATCTTAAGGCGCACGAGGTGGACATGATTACCCTGGGTCAGTATTTGCAGCCCAGTAAAGACCATCTCAAGGTCGAGCGGTTTGTCCATCCATCTGAATTCGATGAATTGCGTGAATTCGGTGAGGCGCTGGGATTCAAACAAGTTGCTAGCGGGCCGTTAGTGCGATCTTCTTACCATGCGGACAAACAGGCCTATGGGGAAGCTGTAACCTGAGACAGCAGGGCATGAAAATTTCAATCCGACAGCTAGTCATCAGTCTAGTGGCGTTTCTGCTTGCTGTTTCGGTGTTGATTGGCTTTGTCCGCAATCCTGAAATTGTGGGTGGCCAAGTGCTGGTGGTCCGGGCCTTGATTCTCAATTTTTCCATTTTCGCGGCACTAGTGGCCGTATTCCCACTCAACCCTCTTTTTCATGGGCGACCTGGAACCTATGGACTGGTTGTATGCCTGCCAGCGCTTCTGCCAGTTTTTGTCTATTTTTTAGTCTTGTTGCCGCAGCAAAGTAGCGGAGGGGTGTCGGGCGAGCAGCTGAGTAGCGAGCTCATCACCGATGCGTCAAGCAATGGTATCGTGGAAGTAGGTTTCACTTATCCGATATATACGCCAAATGTCAGCCTGCGTAATGAAGGGCTCTATACACAGTATGTAAACGTATTCCTGCGCATGACTGGCGCCAATGGCGGGGACGCCCTGTTCAGGGGAGTGCGTGGACGAATTCCGGGAACCGGCTTGAGTGTCGAAGCATCAGTACAGGGTATGCTGAGTCGCAACAGCAACTACCTTTTTAACCCGATAGCGTTGCCACCTGCTCGGGGAATCGAAGGCAATGTGGTTTTTATAATCTCTAATCTGGATGATGGGACAAGCTTTACTGATGCTTTGAGCAGCGCAACCCAGGCTCAGTTTGAAGTCAGGGATCCGGAAGCTGGCACTCTCATAGCGGTGTTTCCTCTGGACCGCATTTAGCCAGAACTAGGCAGCCCCTGAGCCAATAGTCACACCCTCAGTGACTCCACTATCAGAGTCAGCTCTGCCAATGATGAGGCTAACAACGGATGTCATGAGATAGGCGAGTGCGAATAGCTGCGTGTCGGTGCCCGCGACGAAATAAAGGCAGATAGCAGAGGCCAGCAATAACCTGAAACCCTCCAGTAATACGCCATAGCGACGGCCCTCGAGCCAGCAGCCATGAACGAAGTAGGTGAAGGCAAGAAAGCAGACGGCCACGAGACAATCCAGATAGGCCCAGGCTGCAGCGTTTATTAGTACGTAAAGGCTTAAACCCACGGTCGCAAAGAACTGGATTAGCGTGTAGTAGCGCGAAAACGTGCTAATGCGTGGATTAAATTTCGCTCTGAGATCAGCCTGCAGTCGCTTCTGCCTGCAGCTGGTGGGTTGGTCCTGTGCACGCCAACCGGGCGCACGCAAAGAGAGCAACAGCTTGTTCTTTAATCCTGGCACTGCGATACAGTCCAGGATCAGACGCCAGTATACATGCACATTCGCCCACAGCGGATTCCAGCTATTGAGCGGTTTGCGTAGCCCAAAGTAGACTGGTTCTGCTTCCAATTCGTCTTGAAAAGTGCCGAAAATTCGATCCCAGATTATAAATACACCGCCATAGTTGCGATCCACGTACAAGGCATTGCGGCCATGGTGCACGCGATGGTTAGAAGGCGTGACAAACACCCACTCTATTGGACCCAGCTTGGGAACGTGTTCGGTGTGAACCCAGAATTGATAGATCAGGTTCAGGCTGACTACGGTGAACAGAACTTCACTCGGATAGCCCAATAGGAAAAAAGGCAGGTAGAACAAGAACCCGTAGAAATCCATGCTGGTTTGACGCAGTGCGGTTCCGAGATTGAAGTCTTCACTTTGGTGATGCGCGACGTGAGCCCCCCAGAACAGCGCGACCTCGTGACCCCATCGGTGTTTCCAATAATAGGCGAAATCATAGAGCACGAAGGCAGATATCCACACCCAAGTGCTTTGCTCGGAGAGTTGGGTTAACTGCAGCTCCGCCACCACAAACTCATAGATGGATGCAGATGCTCCCAGAATCACCAGGGCCTGCAGTCGGCTCAGGCTGCCCATGGACAGGCTGTTGATGGTGTCATTCAGGCGGTAAGTGTTGTGTCCGCGCATGTAACCATAGCCAAGCTCAAGCAGAATGAGCAGCAGAAAGAAGGGTATGGCGGAGAGTATGAGATCCATGAAGCGATTCTACTGTGGCTAAATTTTGCTAACCGACTCTGGTCCATTATATTCGTCGGCCCCCAAGCCTCGATATTCGGCGATTGCCAGGCCAGCCGCGACACTCGTGAATGGATCGTGCTCAATCACTTTGCCCGGAAACTGGTCTTCAAGCAAATGCTTAACCGCCGGAATCAAAGACGAGCCGCCGGTGCGGATCACCAGCTCTATCTCGCTCGATTGCAGGTCGGCTTTCCTTAATATGGCAGTGACGGCATCCTGAAGTTTTGACAGGATTGGCGCAATAACTGATTCGAACTGTTCGCGGGTGGTGGTTAATTCAATGTCTAACTCTGGAATATCCAGGCGTGCCGTGGTCGCACTTGAAAGGGTGGCTTTCAAATCCTTAAGTGACTGGAAAACCAGATAGCTGTAGTTGTTCTTGATCATGTCATAAAGGCGGCGGAATTTCACGGCGGCTTCATCACCATATTCAATTCTCTGCATCAGGGGCGTGGTAAAGCGGTTCTGATTAAGCATATAACTAATCGCCCAATTGAGCAGCAGCTCCTCGTAATCCTCAAACGGGAACGCTGTTTCAATCTCGCGATCTTCGCCGGCGCGGCGCCAGCGCTCGCCTTTGCCTAGCAGCGGGAACAACAGCTCTCTGAATAGCAACTGGTCGATATGATCACCGCCAAGACCAACGCCATGGGTTGTGACCACCTTGAAAACCTGGTCGGTTCGCCTTAACAGGCATAGATCCAGAGTGCCTCCGCCAAAATCTACGGCCAGAATGGTTTTCTGAGTCGCATTAGGGTTCTGGTGCAAATAGCCAAGCGCGGCAGCAATTGGTTCCGGGTAAAGGCTTTGCTGCTCGAAATTCGCGTAACCGTAGGCTTCTCTTAGTAGCGTCAAGGCTAATTGATTTCGACCTTGATCAGATCCTTCGAAGTTGACTGGATGGCCAATGCAGGCATGTTTAGCGGAATCCGCGCTCAGGTTTCGCTCCTTTATGAGTGCGACCAGGCTAAGTTGAATTCGCAGCAACAATGGCGTGATCAAGGCGACCAGTCGAAACGGCCGATCAAACACCATGAGTCGTGGCGCGCTGCGATTTCCAAGCAGACGTTTGATGCCTCTGAACAAACGACCTTGCTGCCCGCCATCGATAAGTGACTGCCCGTAAACCAATTGAGTCTGAGCTTCTTCCGGTAATCCTTTGTCTCCAATCTGACCGGTTGAGGTTCTGCCTTCTCCAAGCACTTCGGCGCTGAGCTCAACTGTCCTGCCCATATTGCTTTCAATATAGCTATCAATAGCAGACTGTCCGGTTGTAATTTTTAGCTCACGATCGATATAGGTGGCGGAGGGCATAACCACGGTGTCATCTTCTAGCTGAACGAGGTAGATTTGTTCGCCATCGAAGACTGCGGCAGCACTATTGCTAGTGCCAAAATCCACGCCTATACCCAGGCGTTTTTTTGTGGTTGGCGAAGACGATGAGTTCAAGGAAAATCCTGGGTAAAGATGTGTTTCAGATTGATCTGGGAGACTGTTTCAGAACGAAAGGCTAATAATATTTCGAGCAGTGCAATCGTCCTGGTGGATAATTTTTGGTGACCTGCCGGGCTGGCTTTGGTCAGCAGCTCAGTTCAGGCTGTTGTCGCTGTCATGGGTTGGTATTTTACACCATAAGCGGTCTCGGAATAAAACTGTACAAGCCTAAAGTTTAGCTGCTCGGGGTCCGCCCACAGGTTGAAGTTTGCGGGAACTTAACCTATCCTGCGTCGGTCAAAGTAGTCTTCAAAATCTGTAGGAATGACCTTGAAATTCAGACTTTTCCCTAGTTTTCGCACTCGCCTTTCGGGGCTTTTGGTACTGACCTTGCTGTTTAGCGTGACCAGCACTTCAGCGCAGGCCGGAATAATCGTCAGGGTTAGTACGTCGGTGGGAGACTATTCCATCGAATTACTTGATGAAGAGGCGCCGATTACCGTCCAGAACTTTCTTGGCTATGTAAATAGCGATGCTTACAACGGCACCTACTTGCATCGCGTGGTGACTGACTTCGTGGTTCAGGGTGGTGGATACCGATTTCAGCCATTTGTCGGGCCGATAGATGTGGTGGCGGGCCCATCCATAGTCAATGAATTTGGCGCATCTAATTTGCGCGGTACGGTCGCTATGGCAAAGCTAGAAGGTTTGCCCGACAGTGCAACTCACGAGTGGTTTGTAAATCTCTCAGACAACATCAGTCTGGACACCAATAGCGGCGGTTTCACGGTCTTTGGCAGGGTGCTTGGCAATGGCATGGCAGTACTGGATGCCATAGATGACCTGCCAAAGATAAATTTGGGTGTAAAGGCGCCCGATGCTCCGTTTCTGGCAGCAGCTTATAATGATCCCAGAGATTTCGTTTATATCAATGTTGAAGTAGTAGAACGCTTTAGTGAGTCTGCGCATGTTTATGAAACCAATTCCGGTTTGCTTATTACTTCCGTCAGTGTCAATGCAGACGAAGAGATCCTCAGTCTTAACTTCAATACGGTAACGGCGACGCCAACGCTTCAAATTCAGGCGAATCTGAATAGTGTGCTCAGGCGGAGAGACAGCTTTGTGGGTATCGCGAGTTATTCAACCACCGATGATAGATTGCGCATTCCGGTCCTTGAGGTTACCCAGGGGGATGAAGTTTTACTTTTCACCAATGTGGTCTTTTTGCTCACCGACGCTAAATCATCCATCTTCACGCTCGAGTCTTACGATCAATAGTGACCCGTTTACCAATCCATGGGGCCTGGGTTACTCTTGCGGTCTCGCATGGCTGTTGGTGGCGTCAACTGCAGCTGGCCAGAACACCATTAAAACAAGCAGGGGAAGTTAACGGCAATGGCAGCAGCAAGGGGTGAATTTACCTCAAGATTCGGTTTTTTAATGGCTGCCTCAGGGTCGGCGGTTGGTCTCGGCAATATCTGGGGATTTCCAACCAATGCTGCGTCAAATGGCGGCGCCGCGTTTCTTTTCACCTATTTGATTCTGGCCTTTGCCCTGGCCTATCCCGCATTAATGGCTGAGTTAATTATCGGACGTCATGCTCGGGCCAATGCAGTAATCGCATTGCGCGCCATATCAACCGGCGGCAAAACACGCCTCGCGGCGCTGCTAGTGGGCTTTACCGGGATAGTTACAGTCAGTTTTATTCTCAGTTTCTACGCCATCGTGAGTGGCTGGATGATTGCTTTCTTCTTTGAGCCTTTGAGTCGTTTGCTGGGCATGGAAGGCTTGTCTAATTGGCTAACCACCGATGCTGTTGTTCGTAACAGTCTATTCGTGGTGCTGTTTATGATGCTCACGGTTTATATCATTAGCGCTGGGGTGAAAGAGGGTATTGAGAAGTGGGCCTCACGTCTTATGCCGTCGTTAATAGTCATCCTGATCCTGCTGATTGTATATGTGCTGACCTTGCCTGGGGCAATGGACGGCCTTAGGGCTTACCTGATTCCTGATTTTTCCCTGATAGCCGATCCCTCCTTGCTGGTTGATGCAATGGGCCAGGCTTTCTTCTCACTGTCGCTCGGCGTGGGTACGATGCTGATATATGGCTCGTATATCAACAAGCAGGAAAACCTGCCGATCATCGGTAGTCTGGTTGCCTTGTTAGATGTCGGCATTGCTGTCCTGGCTGGGTTGCTTATTATTCCCGCTATGTATGTCGCGCTAAATAATGGCGTTGAGATTTATGATGCTGCTGGGGGGCTCATTGCCGGCCCTGGTTTGATCGTTTCGGTTCTGCCTGCGCTGTTTGACACCATGGGCGCGATTGGGGTGTTTGTCGCTTTCGCGTTTTTTGCGCTGATGACGATTGCTTCACTCACTTCGTCTATATCTATGCTGGAAGTGCCAGTGGCCTATGGGGTTGAGCATCATGGGCTGGAGCGACGCAGGGCAGCGGCCATCATTGGTTCAATCATCACGGTGATTGCGCTGATCATTGTGTTTAACTTCGATCCGCTGTTCGACCTAGTCGTCACCGTTACTACCGAGATCAGTCAACCCTTGCTAGGTTTAGCGTTCTGCATATTCGTGGCCTGGATATGGCAGCGCAACGAAATATTGGAGGAGATCAAGAGTGGTTGTCCAGATGCGGAATCAGGATTGTTCTGGAAAATTTGGCCGTTCTACGTAAAGTTCATCTGTCCAGTTGCAATCCTGGTGGTCTACTTCCAATAAAGCTTCTGTCCAGCTCCCTTTTAGCTGGCGGCAAGCAGATCAACAAACCGTGTAACTTCTTCTTCAGAATTGTAGTAGTGAAGCGATGCCCTGAGTACATCGCGATCCAATACTGAATCGAGATCCAAACGGGCATTTTGCTTTTTTGCAACCGAAGTATTTACGCCCAAGGTCTGTAAGTTTTCCCGTAGAGTTCCCGCTTCTGTGTTCACTCTCGAGAGAGTTACTATGCCTGAGAGATTGGCGCTGCGCTCGTGAACCTCAACGCCATCAATAGACTGCAGCCGCCGGTTTAGACTTTCCGCGAGAAGCCTGACCCTGGCCTCGATAGATTCCATGCCAAGGGAGTTGGCGTACTTTAGAGCTTTGCCGAGGCCTATCATGCCGGCAACGTTGCGCTCCCAACTTTCAAACCGAATCGCTCCTGCCTTGATTTCAAATTCAGAGGGGCTAGCCCAGTTTGCGCTATGGAGGTCGATTGCTGGTGGTACCAGCGATTGAGTGGTTTCTCGGTTGGCATACAGAAACCCGGTGCCGCGCGGCCCCCGTAAATACTTGCGTCCTGTACCGCAGAGGAAATCACATTTGATCTGTTTCAGGTTGAGCTCAATTTGCCCCACTGACTGACAGGCATCAACCAGGAAAACCAGGCCATTCTCAAGCGCTATTTCTCCAACCTCAGTGATGGCTTGAACATCACCACGCTGGCTTGCGACGTGGGTTAAAGCCACTGCACGGGTTTTCGCAGTGATACTGTCAGCGATCCGCTGCGGGTCTATCAGACCATCGTCACCAGATGGGATGGTGATGAGCTCAACACCATGCCTTCTCGATAAATAGAGCAGGCTGAGGTAATTGCTGGCGTACTCGTTGTCTGCAGTCAGAACTTGATCACCGGGTTGAAGATCAAGAGACAGTAGCGCAGATTGCCAGGCCCGGGTCGCGCTCTCCATGAAAGCTATTTCAGATTCATCACAGTGCAGCAGCTTGGCTAATTCCGGATAAAAAGCCGCGATATTGCGCTCCGCCTCATTAGCCGCTTCATAACCACCCAACTCCTGTTCCAGACGCAGGTGGTTGGTAACGGCTGTCGTCACCGCGGCAGGGCTCAAGGCGCAGCCCGCATTATTAAAGTGAATGAGGTGTTCACAAGCAGGTGTATCTGCCCGAACCTGCGCAAGACTAATCATTTAGGGTCAACTGCCTGGGTTATTAAAGGCCTGGCTGTAAGGCCCTTGCATAGTGGAGAGGAAAGCGGCGAAATAGGTGTCTGTGAACGATTCCAGATCACCTGTCTCAGTCCCGGATGAGTTTAACAAATAGATATGCTACGGTTCTAGCAGCGTCTAATTGATGAGGAGAAAAACAATGAATAAGTACTCATCTGTCAGTGTCCGCCGCGAGGTGGCAGTGGCCAAGCCTGACAGTTCAGTTCCTTCTCTGTTCGCTGATGGGACTTCACCACTCTCTACCGCCGGTGCCCCCAGCCTCTATAATCCTTACCGTCGGCGCCTGTTCGGCTTACTGGGAGTTGGCGCCGCGGTTTGCATGCTGCCCCGCCAAGCTGCCTGGGCACAGGGCGATTTAGCCCTGAGTGAGAAAGTGAAAGCGCTGGTGTTTGATGTGTTTGGGACAGTGGTGGACTGGCGTGGATCAATAATTCGGGAGGGCCAGATTCTGGCGAGCAAAAAGTCGCTGGAGGTCGATTGGGGGGAGTTTGCTGACCGTTGGCGTGCGGGCTATGGTCCAGCCATGAACAAGGTACGCAGTGGTGAGATGCCCTGGACCAAGATTGATGACCTGCACCGCATGATACTTGATGAGCTGGTTCCGGAGTTCGGCCTCGAGGGGCTCACGGAAACAGAGTTGGACCATTTCAACCGGGCCTGGCATCGCTTGAGCCCTTGGCCAGATACCGTGGCTGGGCTCAATCGCTTAAAAACGAAGTATGTCATCACAACCCTTTCGAATGGCAATGTCTCATTATTGACTCATATGGCTAAAAACGCAGGACTTCCATGGGATGCTGTGCTGTCAGCAGAGTTGGCTCAACACTACAAGCCTGATCCACGGACCTATTTAAAGGCGGCTGATTTGCTGAGTCTGGAGCCTGCTGAGGTGCTCATGGTTGCTGCACATCCCGGTGACTTGAGGGCTGCTGCTGACGTCGGTTTGCATACCGCCTATGTATACCGACCCTTGGAACGCGGCCCTGAGCGTCAACGGCAGCGCAGTCCTGCTGGTGAGTTTGACTTTGATGCTGATGATTTTCTCGACCTGGCTCGTCAGTTAGGAGCCTGAATCATGCCGCAAATCGAGCTTAAGGAAACAGAAAAAGCTGAGACTATAGAAAAATTGAAGCAATATTTTGAGCAGGAATTACAGCTTGAGCTAGGCACATTCGATGCCCAGTTCCTGCTAGAGTTTTTTGTCGAGCAATTAGGTTGGAGTATTTATAATCAGGGGTTGGCAGACGCATTCGGCTTGATGGAAAATTCACTTGAAGAGATATCCGAAAAAATCTACGAATTACAGCAAGAGCCGCCGCGCTGAATTGCGGTAAATCATTAGGCGCAGATTAACTGTATTGTTGGTGGAGGGGAAGGCGAATAAAGAATTCGCTGCCCTTTTTGCGCCTGGAGTCAAACTGCACCTCGCCCCCGAGTTTTTCGACCATTCGTTTTACTATAACCATGCCTAGTCCAGTACCCTGTGGGTCACTTTCGCTATCCGGATGCTCCCTGGCAAACTCTTCAAACATTCGCTGTTGAAATTCTTCACTCATCCCGCGTCCGGTATCGCGAACAAATATTTCGATGCCAAGGCGTCGCTTGAAATATATAGCCTTGTAGCCAATAACGATTTCACCGTTATCGGTGAAGTTGATCGCATTCATGATAATGTTTAACGAGGCATGCTGGAGGCGGGTCTGATCGGTTTGCACCAGTAGATTGACGCAAGCGAAATCAGTATTTATGACCAGCTCTTTTTCCATGGCTGAAGGCAGCATCATGTCTCTGACTTCATTGAGAAAGTGAGACATTTCCACCAGCTCGAACTCTGGCTCAAAGCTGTCAGATTCCAACTGTGCCATTTCGAGCAAATCGTTGATCAAGTTATGCAAATGGCCGCTCTGCTTGATTACCGTCGCAACATGCTGACGAGTACCTTCGTCCAACCTTTTTGATTGTGATGCAAGCAGTCGCTTCGAATTGGCCAGGATCAAGTGTACAGGGGTCAGAAATTCTCTGGAGACGTTGCGAAGAAAATCCCCTTTGGCCTTTGTCTCGAGACGAGCCTGCACAAATTCTTCGTTTTTTGAGCGCATAAATTCCGACAGGGAGAGCAACACCATCAAGGCTGCTAAAATCACGAGTGCTTCGCTAAACAGACTGGAAGCGGCGGAACGCTCGATGAACCCCAGTTTATAAACCAGCTAGGAGGAGTAGGCCAACACGATGAGTAGCCAGGAGCAGACCAGATATACAGCAGGTCGCGAGCCCTGGTAGGCGGCTAGCACGGTCATCAAGAACACTGTCACTGCAACCAGCAGCCCGAGCATCATGATTGTTCTGATGTTGCCTGGACTCACCTGGTCGGAGGGAATGATCAGAAAGTAGAGGAGGGCCGGAATCATCGCCAGCGCAATAAAACGCAAGACAATGACTACCTGATCTCGATAGGCATTGACCAGATTCAGGGATTGCCCGATGAGGCAGATGCTGGCAATCAAGCCAGCGCTGGACATGTATCCGATGCGATTGTTCATGCTTTCCATGCCGCCCTAAAACCAGACGCGGCCCATACCGGTCTGGGAGAGAAAGAAAATTAGCGTACAGCCAAAAAACAAGGTGTAAGCAAAGAATTGCCGTTCCCGCATGATGTAACAGAGCACTGTACACAAGGCAAAGCAAAGGCTGAGGAACGCAAAGAAACCACCGAAAAATGCGAGTAGAGACTGGCTATCCTTGGTCAGTGCTTCTGCGCTGGTAATTTGTAATGGCACCTCGATTCCGACCTGGGACCTGATTCGGAAGTAAATGCGCGTCTCCCGGTCTTGCTGGGCAAGATCAAATGCCAGCACCGGGATGCGGTAGGGGAGGGCTATTTCATCGAAGGAGACAGTGTCTCCCAGAGTTTCCTGCCACAAGATCTGTTCGTCATGGGCGATATAGAAATCAATTCGGTCCAGGGTAGGACCTTCCAGCACCAGTATCAGGTTCTCACCAGCCAGATCTTCGCTGGTCACCACCAGGTTAAACCAGAAAGCTGATTCCGAGATGCCGAGGGTGGGAATTGCTTCATCCGACCGCTGCCAGGGGATGTCCTGGGCCAGAATGTCATCAATAGTGAGGCTGCGTTCCGGATCCTCATAGATGTCCAGGTATTGGCCCAGATTTACGGGCAACTGGTTACGAGAGATGTTAATTTCCGCGGCGGCTGCGATATGCGGTGTGACAGTGGTTAAAAGTAACAGGACCAGCACCGGCACCCTGAGGAGGAAGGAAGCCGTCAGTTTGAGTCTGCTTAGGTTGGATGTCAGTAAATGGCTTAGCACGTAACGGGCTCTCACAAACAATTGGCGCATTACACGGGACTCGGTCATAAATGCGGTTGCTCAAGCTGCGCCTTGAAGTAAATATTGTTAAAATCAGTGCCTTATCCAGACCAAACCGCTGCGAGCCTGACTGGTAGCATCAGTCTATGAGGGTGGCGTGTGCTATGAAATATATATTTAAAATCAATATTTTAAAGAGTGTAAATGCTATGCAAGCAGATTTGGCAATGGCTAAATCATTGCTGCTACTGTCGCTTGTTTTAACAAGTCTGCTTTCCTGTTCTGAAACGGAAACGGTGCCAGCACCTGCAGTTGAGCCCGCAACCACAACCCCTATTGCTAATGAAGAAGGCCCCATGCCATCAGCCAACCCATTCTTTGAAGAAAGCTCGCTGTTTTTGAACTATCCGCAATTCGGGTTGATTGAGAACTCCCATTATCTGCCGGCCTTTGAGCGCGGGATAGCGGAACAGCTCGCGGAAGTCGAAGCCATCGCGAACCAGCAGGCTGAAGCGAATTTCGAGAACACTATCATAGCCCTGGAGGTATCCGGGCAATTACTCGACCGTGTTTCTCGCGTGTTCTTCAGCATGGCGGGTGCGCATACTAATGATGAAATACGCGCGCTGCAACAGCAGTTGGCGCCTGAACTGGCCGCACACAGTGACGCCATTCTGCTCAATCGCCGTCTGTTTGCCCGCATACAGGGCCTGTATGAAACTCGCGCAAACTTGGAATTGGATGCTGAGTCGCTGCGCTTGCTGGAGCGCTATCAACTGGATTTCGTTCGCGCTGGCGCTGGGCTTAGCGAAGAACAGCAGGAGCGCATGCGCGAAATCAATGCAGAGGTGGCAACCCTGCAAACGCAGTTCAGTCAGAATGTATTGAGTGAGGTTAACGAACTGGCCATCGTGGTGAATTCTCGCGAAGAGATGGTCGGTATGAATGATGCCCTGATCGATGCTGCAAGCGCAGAAGCTGAAGAACGGGATATGCCAGGCAAGTTTGTTATCCCCTTACTCAATACCAGCGGACAGCCGGCGCTTGCAAACTTGCAGAATCGCAGCGTGCGTGAGCGTATGCACAAAACTTCCCTGTCACGAGGCAGTCGTGGAGGTGATTACGATAACCGTGCCATACTGGCCAAAGTGTTAGCGCTCAGGGCTGAGCGCGCAAGTCTGCTAGGATTTGCTAATCACGCAGACTATATCCTGGCTAACCAGACTGCACAGACCGTCGATGCCGTTAACCAGAGGCTATCAGAACTAGCAGGTCCGGCTGTGAGCAACGTGCGGCGCGAAGCGAATGATCTGCAGGCATTAATAGTGGCTGATGGAGGAGATTTTCAGCTGGCTTCATGGGACTGGGATTTTTACACGGGAAAACTGCGGGCACAGCGCTTTGATTTCGACGCCAACCAACTGCGGCCTTACTTTGAACTAGATAACGTGCTGCAACGCGGCGTATTTTTTGCTGCGGGGCGTCTCTTTGGGATCCGCTTCGAAGAGCGCTTCGACTTGCCGGTTTATCAAGAAGATGTGAGGGTGTTCGAGGTTTTCGACGTCGCCGGCACCACGCTCGGCATTTTTATCGCAGATTTTTACGCACGCCCCAGCAAAAGAGGCGGGGCATGGATGAATTCCTACATCTCCCAAAGTGATTTAATGAATACGCAGCCCATAGTTGGGAATCATCTCAACATCACGGAGCCACCTGAGGGTGAGCCTACGCTGTTGACGTTCGATGAAGTAACTACCATGTTTCATGAGTTCGGCCATGCCCTACACGGACTCTTTTCATCAGTGGAATATCCCTATTTTTCAGGCACTGCCGTGCCAAGAGATTTCGTTGAGTATCCAAGCCAGGTCAATGAAATGTGGTCGACGTGGCCCGAAGTGCTGGAGAACTACGCCATTCATTACCAGACTGATGAGCCCATGCCGCGTGAACTTTTGGATAAAGTCCTGTCGACGCAAACCTTCAACCAGGGCTTTGCCACCACGGAATACCTTGCTGCGTCGATCGTTGATCAGGCGCTGCACCAGTTGTCAGCCGACCAGGTGCCAGCGGCCGATGCCATCATGGACTTTGAAAGTGCGGCCTTGGAAGCAGCCGGAATCAAGGTCGAAGAAGTGCCTCCACGCTATCGGGCAACTTATTTCAGCCACATCATCGGAGGTTATTCGGCAGGATATTACTCTTATATTTGGAGTGAGGTGTTGGACGCCGATACCGTAGGGTGGTTTCAGGAAAATGGAGGTCTGCTGCGAGAAAATGGAGACCACTTCCGGCGCACACTGTTGTCCAAGGGCGGCAGCGTTGAGGCAATGCAACTTTTTCGAGACTTCCGGGGCCGTGATGCAGAGATTAGTCCGCTACTTGAACGACGCGGATTGAATTAGCTCAGGCGTTATCCAGCAAGTTCTGTTTTGCGGTGCTGACGTCGGCACCGCAAAGTCGGATCAATAAAAGGCTGAGCTCATCCCAGGGGTTGGCGCTGCTCAAGCCCTTGCAGGCCTGATCAATAATTCTCGCTTGCTCCAGCAGCTCCCACAGCAGCGGTTTCCGCAGTCTGGTGATAGCGGCACTAACCGCCTGCTTGCGATTAAACCGCACCCGATGTGATTGTAGGATAGCGTTAACCGGCTGCCCGCTCTCTCTTTTTTCAATCATTGGTAACAGCGTCCTAAGCTCTCGCGTGATTGCACCCAGCACAAGTAGCGGGAACAACCCTTCAGTTTGAAGCCCATTTAAGACTTTCTGTGTGCGTGCCAGATCACCCAGCAAGGCGGAATCCACCAATTGATAAACGTTATAGCGAGAAGAATCTGCCACTACCTGCATGACCGTCTGGGCATCCAGGGAGATGGTCTCATCGCACCCAGCCAGTAACTTCAATTTTTCGATTTCCTGCATCGCCGCCAGCAGGTTGCCTTCAATCCTGTCGATCAAGAGCTGCAGCGCGTCGGGTTTGGGGTGAATTCCCGCCTGTACCAGGCGGCGCTCTAACCACCCAGGCAGTTCGTCTCGTTTCACTGGCCATACCTGTACCACCAATGACCTGGCCTCGATGGACTTGAACCACTTGGTGCTGAGGGCGCTGCTCTCGAGTTTTGGGCTGGTGACAAGGACTACGTTATCTGTTTGCTCTTCTTCGAGGAAATCCGCCAGGGCCAGCTTGCCTGCATCATCCAGTTTTGCGCTCTGTAGCCGGAGTTCTATGAGTTTGCGTTCCGCAAACAGCGACAAATTACCGGTGGATTGTCGAAACTGTTCCCAGTTAAAGCTGCGATCTACCGTATAGAGCTCGCGCTCGCTGAAGTCGTGTAGGCGGCAGTGTTTTCGAACCTGATCCGCGGATTCTTGAATCAGCAGGGGCTCGTCGCCAGTTATCCAGTAGAGAGGCTGCGTTTCAGCCTTGAGTGACCTTGCGAGCTGCTCTACCTTGATTTTCATTGCGGGGCTGATTCCAGGCGTCGCATCAGTTGGTTGACCAGCTCCCGGCGCAATTCGGTGGTGATAATCTGTGTTTCTTCCTGATTGCCGGCGATATTCTCAATATCCTGAAAGTAGACTCGGTCCACCAGCAGGGTTTCGGCGGGAATAAGTTCCAGCTCTCCTCGAATCAGGGTGATATCGACTGACAGGCGGATTTCGACTTGAGCGGCGCGCGCTCGGGGATTAATGGTAACCGGTCTGTTCGATACGCGTTCGTTGGCGACCGCCAATCTGGGTATCGTATCGCTGCTAGTATCCAGGCTCGAACTAATGTCGACATCCGCCATTTCGAGGCTGCGTTCTAGCAGGCGCGAAAATTCGCTTTGAGGTTGCTGCAGATCGAGTGCGAGGGAGCTGAAATTGGCGCTGATCGCATCGCTACCGCGCAGGGCGAAACCGCATGATTGCAACGCGAGAGAGAGGATCAGAAAAACGAGACGATAAGCAGGCTTGCCCATTGGGCTAGTTTACTACGATGTTAACCAGCTTGTTGGGCACGACAATGACCTTGCGGACGGTGCCTTCGCTGGTAAAACGTTTGATTGCTTCATCGCTGAGTGCCAATTCTTCCAGGTCTGACTTGGCGATGTCCTTGGGTACTTCCACCTTACTACGTAGCTTGCCATTAACCTGCAGGACAATCAGCATGGAATCCTGTTCCAGAGCTGAACTGTCTACCATTGGCCAGCGTGCATCCATGGCTGCTCCATCATGGCCCAGGTGGCTCCAAGCAGCATGGCTAAAATGGGGCACAATCGGTGCCAGCATAAGTACGCTGAACTCAAGCGCTTCCTGCACGACGAGCCGATCGATTTCTCCAGACTGTTTCTCAGAGAATTTGGATACTGCATTCAGTAATTCCATTGTGGCTGCGATAGCGGTATTGAATGTTTGCCTGCGGTCAAGATCATCTGTCACCTTAGCCAGCGTTTGATGTGCCTTCAATCGCAGCTGCTTCTGCTCTGATGACAATTCCAGCTTGCCAAAATCAGTCAGGCTGATCGGCCTGTGCTCCATCAATTGTTTCCAAAGGCGTTTCAGGAAGCGATAGCTTCCTTCCACGCCGCTGTCGGACCAATCCAGGGATTGATCAGGCGCCGAGGCAAACATGGTAAACATGCGCACGGTATCTGCACCATAGCGCTCGATTAGAGACATGGGGTCGACGGTGTTGCCTTTGGACTTGGACATCTTGGCGCCATCTTTAAGCACCATGCCCTGCGTCAGCAGCTTGGCAAAAGGTTCGTCACTGTTTACAAGTCCCTCATCGCGCATCAATTTATGGTAGAAGCGGGCATACAGCAGGTGAAGAATCGCATGCTCAATGCCTCCTATGTACTGGTCAACCGGCAACCAGTAGTCTGCCCTTGCATCCAGCATGGCGTCTCCCTGATCGCGACAGGTGAATCGTGCGTAATACCAGGACGATTCCATGAAGGTATCGAAAGTGTCTGTTTCCCGCTTAGCGCTCGCGCCACAGCGAGGGCAATCAACCTGGTAAAATTCTGCGAGTTTGCCTAATGGCGATCCGGACTCATCGATCTCAATGTCCTCTGGCAGAAGTACGGGCAGATCTTTTTCTGGCACTGGAACTGAGCCACAGGTCTTACAGTTAATCATCGGGATTGGAGCACCCCAGTAGCGTTGACGGGAGACTCCCCAATCTCGCAGGCGAAAGTTCACCGTGCGTTCGCCCAGATCACGGTCTTCAAGGTAAACAGCGATCGCTTGGAAAGCGGCAGCAAAATCCAGACCATCGAATTCACCAGAATTGATCAGGCGGCCTTTGGTGACAAATGCCTCCTGCTCGAGATCGCAATGGTCCTGCTCGGACTCCGGTTCTACGACCTGTTTGATTTCCAGTCCGTACTTACGGGCAAATTCCCAGTCACGCTGATCGTGTCCGGGCACTGCCATTACGGCACCGGAGCCATAGTTCATCAGTACAAAATTAGCCGCGTAGATGGGAACATGCGCGCCACTGATCGGATGGATTGCTTTTAGACCGGTATCCATACCCAATTTTTCAATTGTCGCCATCTCGGCTTCTGCGACTTTAATCTGGTTTTGATTGGTGATGAATGTCGCGAGTTCGGCATTTGCTTCTGCCGCTTTCAACGCCAACGGATGCTGTGGTGCTAACGCAACGTAAGTAACTCCCATCAGGGTGTCTGGACGCGTTGTATAAACTGACAAGCGCTGCAGTGTGCTGTCTGCTTCACCGGCAACCGTAAAATCCAGGTTTACCCCTTCGGAGCGACCGATCCAGTTGCTTTGCATGGTTTTAACTTTTTCTGGCCAGCCATCAAGTTTATCGAGGTCGTCCAGTAATTCCTGGGCCATGGCCGTGATACGGATAAACCATTGCGGGATGCTGCGTCTTTCAACCAAGGCGCCGGAACGCCAGCCGCGTCCATCAACCACCTGCTCATTGGCCAGAACTGTCTGATCTACTGGATCCCAATTCACCTCGGCTTCTTTTTTGTAGACCAGGCCTTTTTCGAACAGGCGGGTAAAAAACCATTGTTCCCAGCGATAATAATCGCGATGACAAGTGGCTACCTCGCGGCTCCAGTCATAGGCGTATCCCAGCTTTTGGAGTTGGTCACGCATATAGTTAATATTGCTGTAAGTCCACTTGGCGGGTGGGACCTTGTTTTTCATCGCCGCATTCTCTGCGGGCAGGCCAAACGCATCCCATCCCATGGGCTGCAGCACATTTTTGCCCTGCATGCGCTGAAAGCGGGAAATGGCATCGCCGATCGAGTAGTTGCGTACATGCCCCATGTGGAGATGACCACTGGGATAGGGAAACATGGACAGGCAGTAGAATTTTTCCTTATCGGGATCTTCAGTCACGCTGAATGATTCGTGGGTTTCCCAATAAGACTGGGCCTCAGCCTCTACTCGTTGAGGATTGTAGGCTATCTGGTCATCGTTACTCATGAGTTTATCGGTTGTAATTCGTGGGCGATTTGGCTGCTGTTAGCTATATACGGCAAAGGCGCAAGCATACCGCAGCACCGGGTTTGCAGGTAGTGGTGTAGGAGAAATTTCTGAGTAAAGCTTGGGGGCTCTTGTTCAGTCCGTGATAAGTCACACGCTGGCTGGTATCAAGCTGTCATGCTGCTGTGTCGGAGCTGCTCAGCACATTGGTGTTGACTTTCAAGAGCTTGATCTGTCTGCTGTCGGCGTTGAGCACTGTGATCTGAAATGACCCGATGGTCAAAGATTCGCTGCGCTCGGGAATATGACCAAACTGCTGCAGCACCAGGCCGCCGATAGTCGTGAATTCCTGATCATTAAAGTCAGTAGCGAAATACTGGTTGAACTCATCAATTGGCGTGAGCGCCTTGACAATGAAATTTTGATTGTCAAATTTCTTGATGTAGCTATCATCATCGACGTCGAATTCGTCTTCGATTTCACCCACGATTTGTTCCAGCACATCTTCAATCGTGACTGCCCCGCAAACGCTACCATATTCGTCGATTACGATGGCCATATGCTGACGCGTCTCGCGAAACTCCTTGAGTAACACATTGAGGCGTTTGCTTTCCGGCACGAAAGTGGCGGGTCGAACGATATCCTTGATATCAAACTTGTCCTGATTCTCCGCCAGTAACAGGGGCAGCAAATCTTTCGCGAGCAGAATACCCATGACATTATCGACGTTTTCGCCGACGACAGGAAACCGCGAGTGTGAGGCCTTAGTCACTCTCTCCACTATTTCGCAGAGGCTCAGATCAGCGGGAACGGTAACAACCTGGGAACGAGGAATCATGATGTCGCGAACCTGCATGCTGGAAACCTGCAGGGCGCCTTCAATAATGCCGAGTGCATCAGAATCGAGCACCTGGTCCTGTTCAGCATTACGCAGCAGTTCCAAAAGGCTCTTGGTATCGGTAGGTTCGTCGGAAAAAACTTGAGCAATTTTATCGATCCAGGACTTCGGTCTTGGATCGATGGGTGATTGGTCGTCAGTCATGACCGGGCGTCTTTCGGCCTCCAGGTAACAGCTTAGTGGGATTACCCTATCAAATACGGGTTGCTTATTCCAAGCTTTTTCAAGCACTTAATTTCCAATGCCTCCATTTTCTCGGCATCGGCCTCACTCTCATGATCATATCCCAGTAAATGGAAAAATCCATGTATCAACATTTGTGACCAATGATCCTGTAGCGGCTTGTGCTGCTGGTCAGCCTCGGCCGTCACCACTTCAGGGCAGACCACAATATCGCCAATTGGCTCCGAATCCAGGCTCTCCAGCAACTCGGCGGGCAAATCAGCCGGGAAGGAGAGTACGTTGGTAGGGGTTTGCTTGTTGCGATAAGTGCTGTTGAGATCTTTCGATTCTGACCTGGATACAAAGCGCAAGCTGACGGTGAGTGGCTCTGGCTTTTTTGCCATGGTCTGTGCAATGCCCAGGCAGTTCTCACAGAACTGTTGGTTCGGCGTCCACTGTTCCGGACAATCATTGTCTATTTCAACGGTCAGCGTCATGCTGTGAACTGCCGTCCTGGTTCGCCAGGCTGGTAACTGATTTGCTGTCGTAGGCATCGTAGGCCTCGACAATGCGCTGCACCATGCGGTGTCTTACTACGTCGTGGGCATTAAAAAAGGTAAATCCGATTCCGTCCACATCTTTGAGTACCTGGCTGACATGGACGAGGCCGGATCGCTCGCCCTTGGGTAGGTCAATCTGGGTCACGTCACCAGTAATAACTGCGGTAGAGCCAAATCCGATGCGGGTCAGGAACATCTTCATTTGCGCGGTTGTGGTGTTCTGGCTTTCATCCAGAATGATAAAAGCATTGTTCAGTGTGCGACCGCGCATATAGGCTAGCGGTGCTACTTCTATCACATTCTTTTCGATCAAACGTTCCACCCGTTCGAAACCGAGCATCTCGTAAAGTGCGTCATATAGCGGGCGCAGATAAGGGTCAATTTTTTGCGCCAGATCGCCAGGCAGGAATCCCAGTTTTTCTCCGGCCTCTACTGCTGGGCGCACAAGGAGAATGCGATTAATTTTTTCTTTTAAGAGGGCCTCTACGGCGCAGGCAACCGCCAGATAGGTCTTGCCTGTTCCAGCCGGACCAATGCCAAAATTAATGTCGTTGCACCAGATCGTGCGCACGTATTCCCTTTGGTGGTTGCTGCGCGGCTTGACACTGCCTTTTGGAGTCTTGATGAGAGACGCAGCGTCAATAGCCTGGTCAGTTTCAGAACTCGAGGCGCTGCTGTCTGAAAACTCCTGGACTGCGAGATGGACTTGATTTGGATTTAGAGTTTCCCCGCCGGCCGTAGACTGATAGAGCATCTCGAGCAGTTCTTTCCCGTTCGCTACCGCATTCTCGTCACCGGTGAGAAGGAAGACATTTCCGCGCTGACGTATTTTCAGTGCCATGTCTGCTTCAATTTGCTGGATGTGCTCATTGAGTCTGCCGCACAGATTGGCTAAACGTTGTGCGTTGTCAGGAAGCAGAGTGAGACTTACTGAATGATTGGTCATAGTTAGCAATTAATGGCAAAAGGGAAATGAATGTGTTGGGCGCAACAGGACTCAGGATATCGGATTCAAGACAGCTGCCCCAGCAGTGAATTGGGCAGTGCGTCAGTTATCTTGATGTCTGCAAATTTTCCGATTAGTGAATGATCGCCACTTCGGAAATTCACTACCCGATTGTTTTCAGTACGCCCCTGCAGTGCGCCCGGATCTTTCTTGGACACTGCGGTCACCAGAACAGACTCCGTGCCTCCCACCATGGCTTCGCTGATTGCTCTGGCCTGGGATACGATCTGGGACTGTAGGCTTGCCAGCCGATGCTTCTTTTCTTGCTCGCTGGTCTCGTCCTTCAATTCTGCCGCTGGAGTGCCAGGCCGCGCGCTGTAAATAAAGCTGAACGATGTATCGAAGCCTATATCGATGATGAGTTTCATCGTGTCTTCAAAATCT
>MDSV01125565.1_pt1 | contig 33424 bp, 29 predicted proteins | sample 810851 | NCBI WGS metagenome assembly MDSV01 (sample SAMN05326640, study PRJNA326480) | marine metagenome | isolation source: seawater | place: Atlantic Ocean: North East | collected 2012 | reverse complement strand
TAAAATTACAGAATACTGACGCGGGGTGGAGCAGTCTGGTAGCTCGTCAGGCTCATAACCTGAAGGTCGCAGGTTCAAATCCTGCCCCCGCAACCAAATAGCTTTTAAGAATAGTGAACAAAACCCGCAAACTAATAAAATTGTGTTTCAGCTTCTAAGCAATTTATTAATTTTCTTAAATAAAGCTAATTAATCTTTAAACCTAATTTTTTTAATAGATCAATTTTTACAGGAGTGCCTTCCTCAATGTTCATTGGGGATTTTTTGCTTAGTATTCTATCTAAAAACTTTGGTGCTACTCCATAACCAGGTCTTATAACTCTGAGGTTCTTATTAGAAAAAATCTCACCTTTTCTAATATTTTTTACTACATACACTGATCTTCTAAAGATTTTCGAATTATCTTCTTTTTTGCTTCTTTTGAATTTTTTTTCACCTAAAAGACTGTATGCATTATCTATATCTTTTCTAAAGTTATTGATTTCTTTACCTTTTAAAGAAAATTCTATATCAAACCCCTTTTTCTGATTCTCCAAACAAATATGTTTTTCAATCACTTCTGCACCAGCAGCTATAGCTAAAACAGCAATTTGGTTATCTAAAGAATGATCAGAAAACCCTACTTTACAGTTAAATTTATTTTTAAGAATTTTTATATTGTTTAAATTAAAATCTGAAGGAGATGCTGGATAGTTACTCACACAATATAGTAATGTTATATCTTTAGACCCTGATTCTTTTGCAATATTAAATGTTTCTTCTATTTCTTCAAGACATGCCATCCCAGTAGAAATAATTATTGGTTTTCTGGTTTTTGAAACTTTTCTTACTAGATTTAGGTCAGTCATTTCAAAAGAAGCAATTTTATATTTAGGACAATTAAGAGATTCTAGAAAATCTACTGAGTCTTCATCAAATGGAGAACTAAATATTTCAATACCAATAGATTTGGCATATTCAAAAAGTTTAGTATGCCATTTTCTAGGTGTATGCGCATTGTCATATAAATCCCATAATTGATAACCTTTCCATAAACCATCTTTAATTTTAAATTGATTTTTTGACGATTTAATTGTCATCGAGTCTGCAGTATATGTCTGAATTTTTACAGCATCAGCCCCATTTTCTTTTGCACATTTTATAAGTTTTTTGGCTAAACTAAAACTACCATTATGATTTGCTGATATTTCAGCTACAAAAAAAGGTTTTTTTTTCATTATAAAATTTAGATCAATTAATATATTTTAACAAAAAAAAGTTTATCATTAAAAATAATTAATAAAAAGGAAGACCTATTTTAAAAAAAAAAAAAATATTAATTCTAGGTTCAACAGGATTACTTGGAAGTAACTTTTATGATTTTTGTTCTAAGAAGTATAAGACACTTGGAATCGCTAGAACGGGTACTGATTATAACTTTTCTTTATTTAATTTTTTTAAATTAAAAGAGGTTTTTAAGAATTTTAATCCAGATTATCTAATCAATTGTGCCGCCATTACTTCACTTAATAATTGTGAAAATAATCCAAATAAATCCCTAAGAATAAATTCAGATTTAGTACTGAACTTAAATGAATTATGTAAGAAATTTAGCTGTAAGCTTATTCAAATTTCTACGGATCATTTCTATACTTATGATGGGAAAAAAAAAGAGTCAGACAAAATTAAAATAGTAAATATATATTCAAAGTCAAAGTTTTTAGGCGAGTTGAATGCGTTAACAGGTGAAAATAATAATCTAGTAATTAGGACAAATTTTGTAGGTTTTAATAAAAAAAAACCTAGAGTTGGGTTTTCTGAATGGCTTTTTAAAAGTTTGGAAAGTAAAAAAAAAATTTTTCTTTTTGATGACTATTATCATTCACCAATCTATGTTGAAGATTTAGTAAAAATTATTTTTATGTTAATTGAAAAAAATGCCTCTGGAATTTTTAATGTTGCAAGTCGAGATGTTATTTCTAAATTAGAATTTTGTAAGAAAATTTTTAAAAAGTTAAAAATTAGACCCGACTTCAGTTTAAAAAGTGTAAAAACTCTTGATGTTAAGAGAGCAAATAACAACGGTTTAGATATAAGTAAAGTTGAAAATTTCTTGTCAATGAAAATGCCGAATACGACCAATACAGCTGAATGTATTGTAAATGATTACATGAAAATAAAAAAATAATATAATTTTTAAAATTTTATATATATAAAAATAATTATGAAATTTGATTCTACAATTGAGATAGGTAATAGGAAAATTGGAGATAATAACCCTACTTTTATAACTTTTGAGGCTGGTCCAACCCATAATGGTATAAAATCAGCAAAAGAGCTCGCTAAAATTGCTTCTGAATCAGGTGCAGATGCGATTAAATTTCAAATTCTTGATTCTGAAAGGTTAATGGCTGACAAAGAACAATTGTTTGAATACAATTATATAGTTAATAAAAAAACTAACTCCATAGCACAAAAGAAAGAAAGTTTGTTTGAAATACTCAAAAGAAGAGAGATGACACAAAATGAATGGTCTGATTTAAAAAAATATTGTGATAAACTTAAATTACCTTTTTTTGCAACAGTAGCATTTGAGGATGAGATCGATTTTATAAAGGAAATAGGTTGTGAATCTGTAAAAATTGCCTCCGCTGACGTAAATTTTTATGATTTAATTAAAAAAGCCTCTAAAACAGGTTTGGTTATTCAGCTTGATACTGGAAATTCGACAATAGGAGAAGTTGAAAAAGCAGTTAGAGTAGTTAACGAGGCAGGTAATAAAAAAATCATTGTTCATCACTGTCCAACAGGATATCCAGCAAAATTAGATTCTGTAAACTTAAACATTATTAAAAGTCTTAAATCATTATTTAATTTTCCAATAGCATTTTCTGACCATTCACCAGGCTACGATATGGATATTGCTGCCGTTTCTATGGGAGCTAATTTGTTAGAAAAGACTATAACTCTTGATAAATCTCAAGAAAGTGTTGAGCACATAATGTCACTAGAACCTGGAGAATCGCGCCAATTTGTTCAGAAAATTAGAGATCTGGAAAAGGCTTTTGGTTCAAATGTAAAAATATTGAAAAATGAAGATATTGAGAAAAGAAAGTTAATAAGAAGAAGTCCTTATGTTCTCTCAGATTTTGAAAAGGGAACCAATCTAAAAGAACTTAGAGTTATTTTTAGTAGACCAGGTTTGGGGGTGTCTCCAGAAGAGTTTAACAAATTTTTGAGTCAAGGAAAGTTAGCCAGATGTTTAAAAAAAGGAGATATTATCAAACATGAAGATATAGTTTTTGGTTCATGAAAAGTTTAGCTATAATTCCTGCTAGAGGCGGTTCAAAAAGATTTCCAAAAAAAAATATTGTTAAGTTTAAAAACCATCCAATTATTTCTTATACAATTGAAGCTGCTATTAAGTCCAATTGTTTTGAAAAAGTTGTTGTATCATCTGAAGATGATGAAATAAAAAAGATTTCAAAAAAATATGGAGCTGAAATTCATAATCGGCCCTTAAAACTTGCAGGAGATAAAACCAAGGTAGCTGAAGTTTTAATTGATTGTCTGAAATTTTATGAAAGACAAAAAGAAAAATTTGATGTAATTTGCTGTTTATTTCCAACGTCTCCATTGAGGGATTATAAAGATATAAAATCTGTAATGAAAATAATGAATTCAAATAATTGTGAATATGTAATGGCAATTACAAAAATGCCTTACCCTGCTTGGCAATCTTTGAAAGAAAAAAAAAAAAATGTTTTTCAACCTGTGTGGCCTGAACTTATTGATTCATCCTCTCAGAGGATGGGTGATTTTTACATTGATAATGGTAGCACATATGCTATTAAAGTAGAATCTCTGAAGAAGAATAAATCCCTTAATGGAAATAAAATTATGGGTCATAAAATGAGTTATATGAAATCTGTTGATATAGATTATTTTGAAGATTTTGAGCTTGCAAATCTTTTTTATGACTATTTGAATAAATGAAAATATTAATTATTGGAAATGGATCTATTGGAAAGAGGCATTTTGCTAATTTCAAAAAATATGCTGAAGTAAAAGTATTTGATAAATCATTAAACTATTCTGAGGCTTCAAATTTTAGAAATATAAAAGATTCTTTAATGTGGAGACCAGATGGTGTTGTAATAGCTACTCCAACAAATACTCATTTGAAAATTGCAGAGTATTTTTTAGGAGAAAAGAATCAAATCTTAATTGAGAAACCCGTTTGCCAAAGTTTTAAAGAAGCCAGAAATTTTCTTAAAAGCAAAAGATTTAATTCTGCAAAACTATCTGTTGTAAATAACATGAGGTTTCATCCAGCATTAATAATTATAAAAAAAAATATAAAAAAACTGGGAAAAATTTATTTTGTAAGATCACATTTTGGAAATTGGTTACCTAATATGAGGCCCAATAAAGATTATAAAGAAATTTACAGCGCCTCAAAAGCAAAGGGTGGTGGGGTGATTCTAGATTCAATTCATGAAATTGATTATTTAAGTTATTTGTTTGGAGAAATTGAGAAGATTCATTTGTATAAAAAAAAATTGTCGAAATTAAAAATTGACGTTGAAGATTTTACATCGATGATAATATATCATTGTACTGGAGTTATAAGCGAACTCCAACTTGACTTCTTAAGACCAATTAAAAGAAGAGGATGTGAAATTATTGGAGAAAATGGTTCATTAATCTGGGAAAGTGTTGGAAAAAAACCTGAAAATTGTAAGGTTGATTTTTGTAAATTTGGCCAAAAAAAATATAAAACTATATTAAATGATAATGATCTTGACCCTAATTTTTCTTATGACATGTTGGCAAAGGAATTTTTAAAAAAATTAAAAGGAAAAAAAAATATTAATATACTTAAGGTTGAAGATGCGACAAAATATTTAGAAAAAATTGAAACATCAAATCTTCTTTCAAATTAAAGTTAAATGAAAAGTTTAAAAAAAAAAATTAAAAAAAGTTTTAGAGCACAAACCGATGCAAAAAAAATAATACCAGGCCTCACACAACTTCTTTCTAAACGACCTGATAGATTTTCTAATGGAGTTTGGCCATGTTATTATTCAAAGGCAAAAGGTTCTTTGATTTGGGATTTAGATGGAAACCAATATTTAGATATGAGTATAGGAGGCATAGGAGCAACAATTCTCGGATACGCTGATAAAGATGTAGATAATGCTGTAAAAAAAATTATTTCTAATGGAGTGGCAAGCTCCTTAAATTGCTATGAGGAGGTTATACTTGCAAAAAAATTAATCAATTTACATAAATGGTCCAGTAAAGTCAGATTTACAAGATCAGGTGGTGAGGCGATGACGGCTGCTGTAAGGATTGCACGTGCATTTAACGGTAAAGAGAAAATTCTTTTTTGTGGATATCATGGATGGGAAGATTGGTATATTTCTGCTAATCTTGGAGCAAGGGATAAGTTAGCAGGCCATCTAGCTAATGGGTTAAAACCTAATGGTGTACCAAAGAAATTAAAAGGAATGTCAATTCCATTTCTTTACAATGATGAGGATACTTTTAAAAAATTAATGCAAAAGCATGGTGAAAAAGTTGCAGCTATTGTCATGGAACCTGTAAGGAACATCAAGCCTTCAAAAGGTTTTTTTAACACAATAAAAGAATACAAAAAAAAATATAATTCAGTCCTCATAATTGATGAAATATCATCTGGCTTTAGATTATTGACTGGTGGAGCTCATCTTAAATATGGCATTGAGCCTGACATTGCTGTTTTTTCAAAAGGTCTCGGAAACGGTTATCCAATCTCAGCTATAATTGGTAAAAGTAGTATAATGAATGCGGCAGAGTCTACTTTTTTAAGCTCTACAAATTGGACAGAAAGAACTGGTCCAACTGCGGCTATTGCAATGATTACAAAACATGAAAAACACAATGTTTCAAGTCATCTGCATAATTTGGGTAAAAGAGTTCAAAATGGATGGAAATCACTTGCTGCAAATCACAAGATAAATATTAGTGTGTCAGGTATATATCCTATGAGCAGTTTTTCTTTTTTAGAAAAGAATCCTCTAGCACTTAGAGCGTATTTTGTTCAGGAAATGTTGAAGAAAAATATATTAGCAGGTTCTCAGTTTTATGCTATGTTCTCTCATTCATTCAAGGATGTAGAACTTTATTTAAATGAAGTTGATGAAATTTTCTGTAGAATGCGATCCTTGATTGATAACGAAAAAATTGAAAGTGAATTGGTGGGCGAGCCAGCAGTTGCAGGGTTTAAAAGGTATAATTAACGAAAATTTAATTAATAATTTTTAAAAAATACTGGCTTATATCTCGACTACTATTAAATAATTCCACTTTAAATTTACCTTAACTGTGTTATTTTAACACAAAACTTTAGATTAATAAAATATGTTTATTTTGGGTGTAGGTTATCATGCCGATGCTTCTGCATGTCTTTTAAAAAATGGAGAGCTTATAAGCGCTATTAGTGAAGAAAGAATTAATAGAAAAAAGTCATGGTTTGGTGTTCCTCATAAAAGCATCAAATCAATCTTAGATTTAAATAATCTCAGTATTAAAGATATAGATTTAATTGCAACTCATGGTGTAATTGGAGGAGAGAAAAATGCTCTCAGATACGATGAAATTAAAAAGTCTATAAATAACTCAGACTTAGATAAAAAATTAAAAAAAACTCAGCTAGATTTTTTAAATAGTAGATTTAGACGTGAACAAAATGTCTATAAGTTAAGAATACCTAATAGACTTAGAGAATTAGAAAAGTATGGTATTCCAATAAAAGTTTTTTCACATCATCACTGTCATGCAGCATCAGCTTACTATTCTAACAGTAAAAAAAATGGTTATATTTTAACGATGGATGGTTGGGGAGAGGATGGCTTATCTTCAACTTTATGGAAAGTTGAGAATTTTAGAATGAAAAAAGTGTCTGAATCAGGAGTTCTTGATTCTTTGGGTTATTTTTATGGAAGCATAACGAATTCTTTGGGCTACATTCCTCATAGACATGAGGGAAAAATTCTTGGTTTGGCAGCTTATGCAAAAATTAAAAGACCTCTACCAAAAATTGAGAGTCAATTTTCAGTTGACTACAAAAATCTAAGATTTAGATCACACATGGAGAAAGGTATTTATAAACCGCAGTTTCAAAATCTTGAATTAGACAATTATTTAAAAAAATTTTCATCAGAAGACACAGCGTTTTCGGCTCAATCTGTTTTAGAAAAAGTTGTTTGTGGACTTGTTAAAAAGATTTCTGATAAAAATATAAATTTATTTCTTGCTGGAGGAATTTTTGCAAATGTAAAGTTAAATCAAAAACTAAAAGAATTAAGAAATATTTCAAATGTTTATATATTTCCAAATATGGGCGATGGAGGTTTATCAGTTGGAGCGGCCCAGCTTTGCTTTACTAATCAACTTAATAAACTCCCTTGCAAAGTTAAAAGCATGCTTTTAGGAAATGAAATTGATGATGTAGAATTAGTTAAATTTTTAAAAAAAAAGAAGATACAATTCAAGTTTTTCAAAAATATTAACAAAAAAATTGCTTCACTATTAGCCAAGGAACAAATAGTTATTAGGGTATTTGGAAAAATGGAGTTTGGACCAAGAGCTTTGGGAAATAGAAGCATTCTTTTTGGATGTGAAGATAAAGAAGTTAACAAGTGGTTAAACAAAAAACTTAAGAGAACAGAATTTATGCCTTTTGCCCCAGCAACCTTAGAAAAAGATGCAAAAAAAATGTACAAAAAACTAACTGGAGGAGAAATTGCAGCAAATTTTATGACAATGACTTTTGATTGCAAGCAAAAGATGCAAAAAGAATCACCAGCTGCTGTACATATTGATGGAACTGCAAGACCACAGATTATAAAAAAGCAAACGTATCCTGATTTTTTTAAAACTCTCGTTGAGTATAAAAAATTAACTGGAAAATCCTCATTGATTAATACAAGCTTTAATATGCACGAGGAACCAATTGTATGTTCAATTGAAGACGCAATTCGAGCCTTTCATGCGAGTACTATTCCTTGGCTTGCAATAAATAATTTTTTAATATGGCAAAAAACATGATGAAGCAAAAAAGAATTTTTTTAGAATCTGAAGGTAATAAGTGGTTTTGTAGAAATAATTTAAATATTAATAATGACTTAAATATCAAGAATGACACGATTTTAAAAATTATATCAAAAAGTAAAATCTCAAAAAAAAGTGTTTTAGAAATTGGTTGTGCTAATGGCTATAGATTAAATGAAATTAAAAAAAAATTTAAGTCTGAAGTATTCGGGATAGATCCCTCATCTGAGGCAATCAAACATGGAAAAAAAAAATTCCCTGAGGTAAAGCTAAAAATTGGGACAGCTGAAAAGCTTAAATTTGAAGATGATAAATTTGATTTAATAATTTTTGGTTTTTGCTTGTATCTTTGTGATAGAGAGGACTTAATAAAAATTGTGGATGAAACTAACAGAGTTTTAAAAAACAAGGGTCACATAATAATTTATGATTTTTACTCAAAATCACCATATTATAATAATTATATTCACAAGGAAGGAATAAAATCATATAAAATGGACTACTCAAAAATCTTTTTGTGGAACCCCTTTTATAAACTTAAAGAAAAAAAAATATTTGAATTTAATAAGAAATTTAAAGACAAAAAAGATAATAAACTTGCTATTTTTTTAATTAATAAAAGTATTGTCAATGCTTATCCAAAATATAGGTAAACCAAGTTCAAAAAAAATAATACTTTATCGAGTAGATTTTACTGAAAAAATTGGTTTGGGACATTTTAAAAGATGTTTAAACTTTGCAAATTTGTTGGGAGAAAAAAAATTTAAAAATATTTTTATAATTGAACTTAATTCATACAAAAGTTTTTTGAAATTATCTTTTTATAAAAACTTTAAACATCAAATTTTTGTTCTCAATAGTAGAAAAAATTCAATTCAAGAAATTAAAAATAAACTTACAAGTGATATACTGGTAGATTTAATTGTTGTTGATAAATATGAATGGAATTTTAGAGAAGAAATAGAGTGTAGAATCTTTTCAAAAAAGGTATTAGTTTTTGATGATTTAGCTAACAGAAAACATAATTGCGATTTTTTAATTGATTTGAGTTTTAATAGAAAAAAAATTGAATATAAAAAACTTGTTAATAAAGGGTGTGAATTGTTTCTTGGCCCTGAATACTCTCCATTTAGTAAATCTTTTTACAAGTTAAGGAAATCAAGTATTAAAAGAAATAGAAATCCAATGAAAAAAATTTTAGTTTCTTTTGGAGGTTCTGACCAACAAAACATTACAAGCATAGTTGTTTCAGCATTAGCCAAAATTAATGAAAATGTTTCATTTTTTATTGTTACGAATAAATTATCATCTAACTATAATCTCGTTAAGAAAGTAATTAAAAATAAAAAAAATTTTTTTTTAGTTGAGAATTGTAACGACTTGTCAAATTATTACTCAAGATCTGATTTATGTATAGGTGCTGGTGGCTTTTCATCTTGGGAAAGATGTTATCTAGGCTTACCTACAATTGTTATTAAAACAGCTAAAAATCAAGATTTTATATGTGATGAGTTAAATAATTGTGGTGCAATTAAATATTTAGGTAGAAAAAGAGACATCAATGCAAATAGAATTTTTAGAGAAATAGAGTATTTACGTAATAATAAAATATTAAATAAAATGTCAAAAAGTGCTAAAAAAGTTATTAAAAAAAGTAAAATTTGTCATTTAATTTCACTTGTCTAAAATTTAAATTGATTTGCTTATTATTATTTAGATTCACAATTAGTTATAGTACTAGCTTAATTTTATAAATGTTATGAAAAATAAAACAGGTATAATTGATTTAGGGCTAGGAAATATTAAATCAGTTTTTAATGCTTTGGAATATCTTGATGGTAACCCGGTTTATATTTCAAGCTCAAAGGATCTAAATAAAATAAACAGGTTAGTATTTCCTGGTGTTGGTTCATTTGATTATGGAATGAAGTTAATAAGATCATCTGATATTTTTGATAATTTATCAAGATTTATGATTGAAAAAAAAGGAAATACCTGGGTTAAGAAAGATCATATAAAAAATCATCTTAATGAAAATGATGGTAATAACAAATTAAGTAATAAAAGGTATTTTATAAAAACAAAAGAAAAAGTTTCAGTTCATGCACAGAAGACATCTGAGCAAACAGACTATGTAATATTATAAAACTTAAACAATTTTAATACGTACTAACGAACCTAACTTTCAAATTCGGACCTTGATTTTTCTATTAATTTTGAAATTTTTTCTTTTTCAATAATTAAGTCATTATTATTACTTTTTAATTCAAAATTTTTTTTTTTGACTAAACCTAATTTTTTATATTTTTTATCAGCAAAAGAAGGAACAATTAAATACCCGTTTTTATATTCAAAAACATTTTCATCTTCTTTTGTTACAAGTGTTTCATGTATTTTTTCACCAGGTCGTATTCCTATAATTTTTTGTTTGAGTTTTGGAGCGATAACACTAGCAAGATCTGTGATTCTTAAGCTTAAGATTTTAGGTATAAAAATTTCGCCTCCCTTCATTTTTTTAAAACAATCATAAACAAATTTCACACCTTCATTAAGTGTTATAAAAAACCTTGTCATTCTTTCGTCTGTAATTGGTATAAATTTTTTATTTTCTTTCTCAAGGTTTTGAAAAAAGGGAATGACAGAACCTCTTGATCCCATAACATTTCCGTACCTTACAACCGAAAATTTTACTTTAGTTGACTGATTTGAAGCAATAAAAATTTTATCAGAAACAAGTTTTGTGGCTCCATATAAGTTTATAGGATTAGATGCCTTGTCGGTGGATAATGCAATGACCTTTTTAACATTATTTTGTATGGCTGCTCTAGCAACGTTTTCTGCACCATTAATATTTGTTTGAACGAATTCATAGGGATTGTATTCAGCAGCAGATACATGTTTTAAGGCTGCAGCATGAATAATATAGTCCACATTCTTGAATGCTAGATTGAGTCTTGAGGAATCTCTAACATCTCCAAGAAAAAATCTTATTGAAGGATAATCCTCATCAGAATAGATTTTTTGAAGTTGGTATTGTTTATATTCGTCTCTACTAAAGATAATTATTTTTTTTGGTTTATAATTAGTTAAAACAAATTTTAAGAAAGCTTTGCCAAACGAACCTGTTCCACCTGTAATCAAAACTGTTTGGTTATTGAAAATATTATCTGACATAAAAATTTATAGTATCTTTAAAAATCACTTATTCAATACTTATGTTTGAAAAATAATTTAAAATATTGTGTTTTATTTTTTTTTTATGTTACAAACAGATAACTTACTCTTTTTAAACTTGACCTAATAATTAAGTTAAAAAATCATGTCGTTCCTGAGAATTAAAACATTAGAAGAATTTAATTATTCTTTTAAAATTTTCTTTAATGAATATTCCTTCTTCACAATAAAAATAATAGTAATGACCTTATTGTTGTCGATAGTTGAACTAGTTTCGATGAGTATGATTCTTCCTTTAATGAGCCTTGGGCTAGAAAATCAAGAATTAAATCCTTTATTAGAATTTTTAAAAGGTTTATTTTCAGAATTTGGATTGAATTATACATTTAATAGTATTTTCATAGTTTTTATTTTTTTTTATCTTTTAAAAATCTTATTTGTTCTTCTAGTTGGAGTCTATGTTGATAAAGCAGCTTATTTTATTTCAGCTGATTTAAGAGAAAAGGTTGTGAAGGGTCTTCAATCTTCTTCATGGTCATTTTATAAATCAAAAAAACAAGGCTTGATTGCTAATTTACTTACCCTAGAAATAAATAATTGTTCTGAGAATTTTAGAAATGCTATATCAATTATTGAGTCATTTTTTCTATTTTTAATTTATATTTGTTTAGGAGTTTTTATTTCTTATGAATCCTTGATAGCGATAGGATTGTTAATATTAATTTCCTTTTTTTTTTTTAAACCATTTTTTAGAATGGCAAGAGAGGGAGGTAAACAAAAAGTAAAAGATATAAGAGAAATGTCATCCTCAATAAACTCTGGACTTAGATCATTGAAAATCTTTAAAGCGACAAATAATGAAAGGTTTATTATTAATTCTTTACTAAGCTCCAATTTAAATTACTTAAAAGCGAATGTGCTTTCTGTAAAGTCAAAAAGATACTTAGAAGCATCTCAAAATATCATTCAATTATTTGGGTTTACTGTCGGTCTTTATTTCGTTCGTGATTATTTAATGTTAAATTTAATAGAAATAGGTTTTCTAGGTTATGTTTATATTAAACTCTATACCCACGTTGCAAATATTTCAAAAAAATATCAAGTATTAACAAACAACATTCCTTTTTTAAAAAGAGTCAAAAGTTTTATAAATGAGCTGGATGAAAATAAAGAACATTCATTTGGAAATGTAATACCTAAATTACCGAGTCAAATAACTATAAAAGATATAAGCTTTAAATTTGGTAAAGTAAGAATACTAGACAAAATCTCATTTACTATTCCTAAATTTGGACTTTCCATTCTTTTTGGAATAAGTGGTGTTGGTAAAACTACTCTATTAGATCTTATCACGGGTTTATATAAAATTGAAAAAGGAGAGATTTTGGTTGGAAAAACAAATATTAGAAACCTAAAAATTTCAACCTTTAGGAATAATATCGGGTATGTTACCCAAGATCCTTTCTTAATGATTGGATCAATAAAAGAAAATATCACTTCATTTCGTGAGGAAGTCAAAGAATCAAATGTTGTTAATGTAGCTAAAATGTCAGGACTTAAAAGTTTGATAGAAAAATTGCCTGATGGTTTAAATTCTCAAATTGGTGAATCAGGGGCAAATCTTTCAGGAGGAGAAAAACAAAGACTTGCAATAGCCAGGTCCTTGGTTGATAGTCCAAAATTAATTTTAATGGACGAACCAACTTCTGCATTAGATGAAACTATCTCTAACGAAATCATGGTAAATATAAAAAAAATTAGTAAAAAGATTCCTATTGTTATGATTACTCATAAAAAAGAATTTATTAAATTTGCAGATGTAGCTTACGAATTAAAAAAAAAAAAAATAATTAAAATTAAATAGTTTATTTATATTTTTAAGAGTTAAAATTATTATTTTTTTATAGACTCCAATGACTATTTAATGTAGTTATAATTTCATTGAAAATATCTCTGTAATTCCTAAAACATAATTTTTACGTCATGAAATATAAAATTCTAATATACTCAATGACCTATCATAGAGATTACGGAATGTCATACGTATTATCAAAACTTTTAGAAGAATTAGGCCATGAATGCTATATAGTTTCAACTGAAAACTATGTATCTAAAGATACTAAATTGAGTAATCCTGATGCTATTTTTTTCATGACAGCAAATGCAACTAAAACTATTATAGAACACTACCCTAATTCTAAACTTTTTTTTTGTTCAGCTGAGGGACATCTAGAAAAAACTTTAGATGAGGAATATTTTATTAAAAATTATAATCTTACAGAAAACTTTGTTAACTTTTTTTTCTGGGGTAAAAATTCATTATATAAATTTAGAAAGATTTTGTATGAAGCAGCTTTAAGTAATGAGTTAAAAAATAAATTATTTAAAAAATGTCTAATTTTAGGACACCCTAGGTTAGATATGATTAAATTTGCCAAAAAAAAAAAAAAAACTAAAAGGTTACAAATCGGTTTTATTGGAATAGGGCATTACTTAAGTAGAATAGATGATTTAAGATTATCAACAGACGTAATAGATAGAGAGTTTAATAACTTTGAAGACAGAATTATACATATGGTTTATTCTGCAAACCAATTAAAAACTTATGTAAAAATAATTAAAAAGTTAGGATTTGAAAAGTATGAATATTCTTACCGACCTTACCCACAAGAGTCAAGAAAAGCCATAAAAGCTACTAAGTTGTATAAGGAAAAAAAAATATCTATTAGCAATGAGTTAGACTTTGGTACTTGGGTATCTAAACAGGATTTAATTATTGGAGATATTACAGAAGCTTTCACATACATTTATGCATCAAAAAAACCTTATATATGTATTGCTAAAGTTATGGGCAAACCTGCATTAGAGGATTTGGGTTGGTTAGATCCAACAATAAGAAAACTAAAAAAAAATTTACATACTTCAATGCCAAATAATTTTAATTTATTATTACAAAATATAAAGAGTAAAAATGTTAGTGAAAATTATTCATCTGTTTTAAGAAATCAGATACAAAATGTGTTTAATTTTAAAAAGGATTCAGTTCTAAAAAAAATAAGTTATAACATAGATAAAGGTTTAAAAAATAAGAAAAGAAATTTAGGAATTCCTTTTTTTCTTATAAAAATTTTAAGAAACATTTTACCTCTAAATCACAATGATAGTTATAGTAAAATATCAACAGACAACAAGTCTATTAACAAAGAACTTAAAAGTGTGATTGAATCTTTGATAAAAAATTAATCTTTTAAAACATAAAATTTCTGACAAATATTTAAAAAGTCAAAAATTGACTATTACAGAAAGTTTGATAAGTTTTACAAAGATAATTCACAATTTTTTAAAGTGTTAATACCGAAAATATAAACGAATTTAAAAATAATTTTTATGATTTCTAGATGGGACAGTGATGTATTTGAGAGAAATTTATCTGATTTGATACTTTCTGATTTGAAGATAAAGCTAAAATACATTTCCCATCCCTATTCAGGTTGGAGAGCTATTCCTTTGCAAAAATATCCTACTATAGAAATTAATAAACATGGTTTGAGAAATGAAAAAATAAATAGCTATAAAAGAAACAATATTCTTCTTTTAGGTGGTTCTATGGCTTGGGGTTTTGGGGCAAGTAGCAATCTAAAAACACCAGCTAAATTATTACAATTAAAAATCAATAAAAATTTAAAAAACAAAAAATTTAATGTGATTAATTTTGCTGATCAGGGATTTACATCACATGAAGAAGTAAATACACTTTTAAATATATATCAAGAATTAAAACCATGTCTTATAATTTTTCTTACAGGTGTAAATGATATCAAAAAGATTTATATGGATAAACATTGGTTAAGTGATGTTTATATAGCAAATTTTGACAAAAACATAATTTTAAGTAAGCTAAGTTTATTAAGTGAAAAAAATAAATTTAAATTTCTTGCTAAACTTTTAAAATATCCATTTTTAAAGGAAGATGATTACCAATTTAAGAAAGATTTTTTTTACTTAAACCAAGATTCTTACAATGAAAATAAATTATCAATTATTGAGAAGAAAATAATTTGTTCTTTAGCTATAATCAAAGATATAAATTGTAAAGTTTTTTACATTAATCAACCTACTCTCTATAATAAAAATAAAAAAAGTGTATCAGAATTTTCAATATTCAATTCATCAAGTCTTTCTGAGGGGGAATATACAAAATTTTATAACTCTTATGTATCGAAAATAAAAAAGATGATTTTATCAAAAATAAAATTTGAAAAAAATTTTAAATATTTCGATCTAAATGATTGTTTTAACAATAATGAAAAATCTTTCTTTTTCGACTCTGTTCATGTCTCAGATGACGGAAATGAATTGATGGCAGATAATATTTTGTCTCTTTTAAACAAAAACTTATGATGATTTTTCTTTGTGTTATCCTTTTTCTAGTTTTGTTGATAGCTATACTGTTTTTAGTTTTTAAAAAAAAGAAAAATAAGGATGACGATGGAAAGCCACCAGAGGATAACTATACTCTTTATTAATCGAAGATTAAATTGAAATGAAAATATTAGTTCACGTCGGTTATCCTAAATCTGGATCTACTTGGTTACAAGAATACTTTTTCAAGAACAATGGTATTTTTTATAATGCTAATAGAAGAGATATTTCCTTAAATTTTGGACATCCAAAAGTATTTGAGTTTAACATAAAAAAAACAAAAGATTTTTATAAAAGTTTTTTTTCTAATTTAAAAAAAAATAGAAAAATTGGTGTAGTTAGTTCAGAATTCTTATCAGGTAATTTGTATCTTAACGGAGGAATGGATGCACAGATATATGCAGATAGACTTAAATCTATATTCCCAGGATCAAAAGTTTTAATAATAATTAGAGAACAAAGTTCTTTTCTTTATTCTTTTTATAAACATGATGTCTCTTATAATGGAGGATTTTGGAGTATTGATGAATTTTTAAAACCAAATTGGCATTTTATGAGAAGGTCAAGCTTTCATCCAAGATATATTTTATATTCTGGACTTATTGAGTATTATCAAAAACTGTTTGGGAAAAAAAATGTCCTAATTTTACCATTTGAACTACTAAAGTCAGATTCAAAAATCTTTTCAAATCATATTTTAGAATTTTTAAATATAAAAAATATAAAAATTAGTGTCAATTCTGAGATAATTAATGAATCAAGAAATATATCTACAGTCTATTTTCAAAAAATAATTAATAGAGTTTTTACGGCAAGAAGAGAAAACACATTGAGAATTAATAAAGGTTTTGAAATCTTTTTAAATAGAAGGTTTTTTAGAAGATGTGATTTTAAATTGCCAATTATTGATCATATTCTTGAAAATAATGTAAGAAAAGCTATTGATGAGTTTTCCGAATCCTTTTTTAAAAGCGATAATCGGAAATTACAAAATTTAATTAATTTTGACTTAAAAAGGTTTAAATATAAAATATAAGGATTTATGAATCATCAAAATATTATTTGTGTAATTCCTGCTAGATCCGGCTCTGAAAGAATTAAAAACAAAAATCTAATAAAAATAAATAATATTACATTAATTGAATATACAATTTTACATGCTTTAAAGTCTAAATTAATTGATAGAAATATCTATGTTAGTTCAGACTCAAAGGAAATCCTTGATATAGCAAATAAGTATAATGTTAATGGAATACTGAGACCAAAAAATATCTCTAATAACAAAGCATCAAGTGAATCTGCTCTTATTCATGCTTTGGACCACTACAAAAAAGTGAATAAAACGCAGCTTGATCCAGAAATTCTTGTTTTTCTTCAATGCACTTCTCCTTTCAGAGAGGATGAGGACATTGATAATGCAATTAAAATTTTTAAAGATAAAAATTTTGACTCCTTACTTTCAGTCACTTACAGTAAAAAGTTTTTATGGAGTGGAAACAATAATAATAAGTTTTCAGCAATTAATTATGACATTGAACATAGATCCAGAGAACAGGACATAAAGAATCAATTTGAAGAAAATGGCTCTATATATATTAGTAAAACAAAAAATCTAAGGTCTTTTAAAAATAGATTATCAGGCAAAGTTGGTTTTTATAAGATGCATCCCTTTAGTAATATACAAATTGACGAAGAAACCGATTTAATTCTTGCATCTGCTGTTTTAAAAAATAAAAGTTATAAATTACCTAAAGAAATTGATCTTATTGTAATGGATTTTGACGGAATTTTTACTGATGATTATGTTATTCAAGATCAAGATGGAAAAGAAAGTATAATTTTTTCTAGAAAAGACGGTCATGCAGTCAAACAATTGAAAGAAAATGGCTTTCAAATCTTAGTATTAAGTTCTGAAAAAAATTCAGTAGTTAAAAAGAGAGCAGAAAAGTTAGGACTACGTGTAAAGCATGGAGTAGAAAGCAAAATTAAGTTTTTAAAAAAGTTTTTGTCTTCTAATAACTATAATAAGAAGAATGTAATATATCTTGGAAACGATATTAATGATTTAGAATGTATGGAATATGTAGGTTTTCCAGTAACTGTTTCTGATGCAGTAGAAAAAATAAAAAAAATTTCTAATATTATTTTAATGCATAAGGGTGGGAAAGGAGCTATAAGAGAGCTTTCTGATATTATTTTAAAAAAAAAGAATTATGACTGAAAATAATTTCCCGTTTTTAATAGCTGAAATTGGATGTAATCATAAAGGGGATTTTAAGACTGCATTAGAAATGATCAAGGTCTGTTCTTTATTTTGTGAAGTTGATGTAATTAAATTTCAGAAAAGAGATAACAAGACACTTTTGTCAGAAAATGAGTTTAATAGTCCTCACCCTAGACCCGAAAACTCTTATGGTGATACATATGGTAAACATAGGGAGTTTTTAGAATTTGATATTGAGCAACACAAAAAGCTTAAAAAAGAATGCTTTAAATATAAAAAAATATACTCAACATCAGTTTGGGACGAAGTCTCTGCTGCAGAAATAGTAAAAATAAAACCTTCATTAATAAAAATTCCTTCTGCTATTAATAATAATTTAGATGTTATTGATTATCTTTTTAAAAATTATACTGGAGATGTTCATATTTCTCTTGGCATGACCACAAAAAAAGAAGAAGATGACATTATAAGTTGTGCATTAAAAAATAATGCGAATAAAAGACTTATCTTGTATCACTGCATTTCTGGTTATCCTGTAGAAGATAAGGATTTATGTCTCAGGGAAATAAAAAGGTTAAAAAAAGATTATAATGATGTCATTAAGGGTATAGGCTTTTCTGGTCACCATAAAGGAATTGCAGCAGATATAGCTGCCTTAGCATACGGGGCGACATTTTTTGAACGTCATTTTACTTTAGATAGAACATGGAAAGGTACTGACCATGCTGCAAGTTTAGAGCCTGATGGTTTGAGAAGGCTGAATAGAAATTTAAAAAGTATTTTTGAAGCATTAGGGGAAAAAAAAGAAGAAATTACGAACGTTGAATTAGAACAAAGAAAAAAGTTAAAGTTTAAAAAGTGAAAAAAATTAACATTGGTGCTGGAAATTTATGGAAGTCAAAGGGTTGGGAAACTCTAGATAATGCTCCAGTTGATTACAATTACAATTGGCAACACTTTGGAAAACTTTGGGATACTAAATTGAAAAGTGAATCCTATGACATAGTTTTCTCAAGTCATACACTCGAACATATTCCCCAGTTTAGAGTTGAAAAATCAATTTTTGAAATTAATAGAATTCTTAAAATTGGAGGAAAATTAAGAATTCTAGTTCCTGATTTAGAATCTTCAGTAAAAGCTTATATAAAAAAAGATAAGGATTTCTTCAAATTTTCTAAACATTACGATGATTCTTTGGGCATTGGTGGAAACTTTATAAGACAAATTGTTTCTGCGGGTGGACAAACTATTGCAATCAATAGAGAATTTGAGGAAATTCTAGGAAGTTATGCTCATTTATTTTGTTATGACTTTGAAATGATGAAGACTCTTTTAAGAAAATGGGGTTTTAATAATATAAAAAAATGTTCTCCAGGTAAATCATCAATACCTGAAATGCATGAATTTCAACACTTTGTTATTAATGGAAAAAAATATGATATGGGACATCCTTTAGTTATGAAAAAAAAATATTTAGATGATGATTCAGTTTATTTCCAGTCTGGCTTTGATAAAAAATGGAATAGTCAATTAGTAATTGAGGCAGTAAAATCAAAAAACATAAATTTTTTCAAAACAAAAAAAATAGCATTTTTGGAACAATCAAGATATAACTCTCCATTAGATAATATTAAAATAAGGCTATTCTTTTTAATCTCTAATTCAATAGATTCTTTATATAAACTATCTAAAATTTTAAAAATAAATGTTGTCATAAAAAAAATTTTATTTTTTATTAAAAAGTAATTATGAAAGATTTTTACTACGACTATTACTCTTTAAAAAATATAAACTTAGATGACTGGTCAGAAAATTTTAAGTGGCCGGTTTCTTTTTTAGAAACCCAAGAAATAATTAAATGTTATATTGAGATTTTTAAAAAGATAATCAAAGAAAATAAATATAACCAATTTACTGATTTACTTTATATATATAATCATACATGGAATCCTTACATCTTGTTTACAAATTATTTGTTATTAAATAAGAGATTAAAAAAAAAAAATCTAATTTTTTCTGAGAAGTCTAAATTCTTTAATTACATTAAATTTAAAAAAGTATTTCCAATAGAAATTGAAAATTTTGAATGGAGCAAGGAAGATTCAAGAGTTAGAAAATTTAAAGATAAAGTTAAATCTTTTTTTTTTAACTTAAACCTTCCTCAAAAAAGTATCCTTAATTCAAATAATCAGGCTTATTGTATCAATGATAGTAATCTTTTAGAAATGAAATATATAAGAGAAAATAAAGAATACATAAAAATTCTCTCACCAGATTTAATCTTAACTGGTTATAAAAAAATAAAAATTAGTGACTTAGAAAGAAATCAAATTTATGAGTTTGTAAGTTTTATAGATAAAATTTGTAAAAAAAAAATGTTAGAAATAGTTAAGGATAAAATTCCTGACTTTATTTTTAATGATATAAAAGATTATCAAAGGGAATATTTCTTAAAAATCTATAAAATCCTTAAGGCATTAGAAAAAAATATAGAAATAAAAAAAATAAATAAAATTTACGTTTCTGCTCCAAAAACATTTGTCAAAGCCTTAAGCATTTTTTTAAAAAGACGATCTATAGAAATAGTTGGAGTTCCTCACGGATATTTTTTTTGTCACTCAGATTCTTACAGACATCACGTTACTGAATTTCTCTCTGTAACATCATTTTTAGCTTATAAAAAATCTCATATTAAAAGGTTTAAGGAGATACAAAAAAAAATACCCCCATTAAATAAATCTGATATTAAGTTCGTTAGTCAAGAAACTGATAAATTTGAACAATTTGAAAAAAAATTTGTATTTAGGGTCCCAAAAAAAATTAGATCCGTAATGCTTGTTGAATTACAATTATGGTGTGATGATATTCGACTGGAAATTCCAGAGACAATGATTGTTTACAATTTTTATTACAATTTATGTAAAATTCTTTCAGAAAAAAATTATAAAATTTTTTTTAAAAAAAGACCTAAATCGTGGGGTTGGGATAACATCAATATTTTCAATAAATTTAAAAACTTTGAGGTGGTTGAAGGAGATTTAACAAACCCCAAGATTATGGGGCTTGCAGATACAATTATTTTTCAATACGGATTATCATCAACGTTTATTCCTTTGATAAGCTCTAATAAAAATTTAGTGTATACCGATTGTGGATGGGAGAGATGGAATCCAGAAATTTATAAGCTCTTACAAAAAAGATGTAGTATTTTGAAATGTTGGTTTAATAAAAAAAATAAGATGTGTTTTAATAAAGACAAATTAATAACAATTCTGGAATCCAAACCATCAATTCCAGATAAAACTTTGTTTAGAAAGTATTTGAGTGAATAAATTTAAAAAATTAATTTTTAGTTACTACTGCCTCTTACATAATTTTTTTAATGGAAATTACATAAAGATTGTCAATGATAATAATGAATTTATAAGAAAGAATGTTATTTTAAAAGGTCTTAATCTCACAATTTTGGGGAAAAATAATAAAATTTTCATAGACCAATATTGTTTAATTAAAAATTTAAACATTAAAATTAACGGGAAAAATAATTTTTTATATATTGGTAAAGAAGCAGTTATTATTTCAGGGGACTTTAAAATTTTGGGAAATGACACAACTATGAAAATTGGTGACAAAACATCAATCAGAGGTGCAAGTTTTAATGCTATTGGAGAAGGAAAGAAATTATTGTTAGGAAGTGATTGTATGCTTGGAGATGGAATTAAGATATGGACTGGGGATGCACACCCAATAATTGATTTAAAAACAAAAAAACAAATTGCTAAACCAGAAGATATAATCATTGGGAATCATGTTTGGGTAGGTTCAGATTGTTTAATTTTAAAAGGAGCAAGAATTGGAGATAATTGTATTTTGGGTACAAAAACAATTTTCAAAGGCAAGTTGAAAAATAATTGTTTAGTAGTTGGAAATCCTGCACGAATATTAAAAAACAATATTGAGTGGCAAAGAAAAAGGATGTATAAGGATAATTAATGCTAAATCTAAAAAAATATGGATATAAACAGTTAAACATTGAAACTCTCGGCAACTGTAATATGAACTGTCAGTTTTGTAATTGGAACGCTAGGAAGGATAAAGAAACTGTGATGCCTAAGAATATTGTGTATAGGCTTGTAGACGAAGCTAGTTCATTAAATAGTGGATGTGAATCAATAAACTTTTCACAATTTAACGAGCCGTTACTCGATAAAAGAATATTTGATTTTATTTCTTATACAAAAAAAAAAAAAATATTTGTAAAATTAACTTCAAATTGCCTGCTCTTAGGAAATCAAAGAGTTTTAAATGGTATGATAAATCATCACCCAGATCAGTTATTTTTGTCTGTTCAAACATTAGATAAAAAAAAATTCTCTGAAGTCAGAGGAACAAATATGAGTCACAAGAAATATAAGGAAATTATTTTTCGCTTGTTATCCAATTTAAAATTTAAAAATTGTAAAATAACAATGGATATGGCATGTAACTTTTTAAACCATAAAAAAAAGTTAATTAGGAATATTTTAGGTTTCAATACCGGCGATGAAAGTGTTCCTCTTTCATTAGATATGATAAAAGATGATTTAATTGATTTTTTAATGGATCTTCAAGATTATGATAAACAATTTAAATTTAAAAAAGACGAATTTGAAGAATTTTTTGAGTCACTTAGTTCTGATTATAGGTCTCAAGCTTGTTATAACATCACTGAAAATATCGACATAAAAATCAAAAGGTTCATGTATGGAAAAAGGCTTGTAGAATTTGAACCAACAAATACACCATTCAGTTGTAAACATCCAACAATTGCTGTAATGGCTACAGGTCATGTAGTACCTTGTTGTCATATGTCAGCACCGTATTCCACATTAGGAAGTGTTAAATTTGAGTCGTTAAGTGAAATTCTTGAAAGATCAAAAAAGTATATTAAAAATCTAAGAGATGTAAACCTAGATAAACCTCTGGTTTGTAAAAGATGTTTTGGTGAAAAAACAAAAAGAGCAGTAAAACTACTTTCTATAAGAGAGAAGATAGCACCGAATATTCGTTTTAATGTGCTTAGTTATGCTGACAAAAAATAGTGTGCTTAAAACATCTCAATGAATGATAGGCCTTTAAAAGTCTGCTTGATTTCATCAAGTTACTTGCCTAATGAAGGTGGTGCAGAAATTGGTTTGCATAATATAGCTTTGAATTTAATAAAAAAAAACCATAATCCTATTGTTGTAACCTCATTCACACATAAATATAATTTAAGCAAGAAAAGAATTATATTACCATATAAAGTTATAGGTTTACCTCCAAAGTTTTTTCATTCTATAGAGATGTTCACCAGTTTCTCATTTTTCTCTAATTTTATTTATAATATTCTTCAGAAAAGATTTAATTTTGATTTTTGGCACGCTACATTTGGCTTTCCAACTGGGATATCAGTAATTAGATTTTGTAATAAATATAAGATACCATACTCGGTTCGTTGTGTCGGCGAAGATATACAATTAGAAAAATCTATAGATTATGGAATGAGAAAGAAAAATAAAATTGATAAATCAATAAAAAAATGGTTACCAAAAGCAGATTGTTTGATTGCTACTACTTCAACTGTAGAATCAGAATACAAAAAGTTGGGTGTGTCGCCAAGAAAGATTATTAAAATTCCAAATGGTATTGATTTGGATAGAATTAAAATGATTAAAAAGTTAAATTCAAAGAAATTAAAAAAAAAAAAAATAATATTTCTAGCCTTAGGAAGATATCATCCCAAAAAGAATTTTGAAAATTTATTAGAAGCCTCAATATTGTTAAAAAAAAATATAGATACAAACTTTGAAGTTAGAATTGTTGGAAACGGAGTTAAAATTCTCTTGAATAAATTATTACCTGAATATCAAAAATTTATTAGGATTTTTGACACTTCTAATACCAAGAAAACTTTAAATTTTCCAAGTGATCAGATTTATAAATATTATAACAATTCAGATATCTTTGTGATGCCTTCAATTATTGAAAGCTTTGGGATTGTAACGCTTGAAGCAATGTCTTTCGGTCTTCCAGTAATAGCTGCAAATAGCCCTGGAACAAAAGATTTAACTGAGAATGGTAAATTTGCATTAACTTATAATGGTAAGGCAAGCCAATTATCTAAACTGATGCAAAAAATGTTAACAAATAAGTATTTACGTGAAAAATATTCTAAATTATCATTAAAAAAATCTAAAAGTTTCGATTGGAAATTAATTACGGATAAATATATTCAATTATACAAAAAAAGATCAAATTTTTTAAGTAAATAGATGCAGGTTCATGATTGTAGAAAAATAAATTTACTTGCTAAGAAAAAATTCTTTTGGAAGAAATTTTGGTTTAAGTCAGAGGTTGTCTGGTATAATGGTGATAAAGATTTTGTATTATCAATTCTTAAAGGCTTTGATAAATTATTACCAACACCAAATTCAATTTCAAAAAAACTTAAAAATAATAAAAATACATCAGTTATGTTTGTAGGAAAACGTTTCTCATTAATTTTTACAAATTTTTCACGTTCACATGTAATTTTTTTTGAAAAAAAAAAAAAAGAACTAAATATTTCTAATGATTCCAATAAGTTAAAAAAAACAATATCTTCTGTTTCAACTGACTCATTAAGGCAATTGGTTATTTGTACTTATGTTTTAGGTCATAATACAATTTATAAAAATATAAAATGTATGAAACCTGGTGAATTTATTTTGATGACGAAGAATAAATGTTATTTCAGTGAATATTTTCAATATCATAAAACTTTACAAAAAATTAATGTTAAAAAAAAAATTTACATGAATAAGTTGGATGAGGTGATAAATGGAATTTTTTGTAGACTATCTAAAAAGTTAAAAAATAAAAATATTTTTGTTCCTTTATCTGGGGGCTTTGATTCTAGGCTTGTGTTAGCAAAATTACATGAGCATGGCTATAAAAATATTAAATGCTTTTCATATGGTCTTAAAAATAATTCGGATGCTTTGATAGCAAAAAAGGTTTCTAAGATGATGGGTGTTGAATGGTTTTTCGTTGATATACAAGGAATGGAATATAGATATTTTTATAAATCAAAAGAAAAAAGAGATTTTGATAAATTTTCAGATAATTTACAAGTACTTCCAAACTACCAAGATTTCTTAGTAATAAAAAAAATGAAAAAATTAAAAATTATTGATAAAAACTCTGTTATTATTAATGGACAAACTGGAGACTTTAATTCTGGAAACCATATCCCAGAAAATTTATTTAATCATCCAAATTTAAGAAATTTTAAACAAGAAATTAAAAAAAAATTTTTCTATCCTATCAAAAGAACTAATAATAATGATAATGAAATCTACATTGATAGGTTGCTTGATAAAATAATAAAAAGCTCAGAAAATAAAAATATTGAACTTTTTGATTTATTCGAAAAATGGGAGTACGAGGAGAGGCAGTCTAAATATGTGGTTAATGGTCAAAAGGTTTATGAGTTTCATAACATTAATTGGGAGCTTCCTCTGTGGGATGGAGATTTTGTCAAGTTTTGGACAACTGTTCCTGGTAAATATAGATTTAAACAAAATCTTTTTAGAGAATACTTAATACAGTGGAACTATAGTAAAGTTTTTAACTTGAAAATTGACATTACTTCTCATACTGGTTTTATATATTTTTTTCTAAGAATATTATCTTTTACATTTAACAGCTTAAGTTTTTTGGTAGATAAGAAATTTTTTCTTCAATACTTTGATTATTTTTCGAGATATGGATTTTCATATCATTATTTTGGATTCATCAATTTTGTTTTAAAAAGAAATAAGATTAAGAATCCCTTCGGTCTCCATCTTTTATCTTGGTTAGAAGATAAAAAATTAATTCAATTAATAAAAAAAGAGGAAATACTTTGAAGATTTTTTATTTATGTAGAATTTTTAATGGTTTAGTGAGTTCAATTAAATCAGAGAAATGGCAGCCCACTGGTGTTCCAACTATTTATAAAATGATTGAAAAATTAGATAAATCTGATTGTGAAGTAAAGTTTTTTTTTAGTGATTGGTTATCAAACAATGGACGAACAAATTTTTCAGAAAATTTTAATAAAAAAATATTTATTAAAGGATTAAAATCAGAGATTAGATTAATATCATCAAATTTTTTTTTTATAAAAGTAATTAAAACAAAAATGTTAAGAATTTTGGTTGAAATCAAAAAACAGTTTTTAATTTTTTTTTTTCTTTTTAAATTTAATCCTGATATTGTTTACGTTGATAGAGCAAATATTCTTTTTGGGGCAATATGCTCAAGATTTCTAAAAAAAAAGGTTGTACTCAGGATAATGGGTATCTACCCTTCTATGTGGGAAATTGTTGAAAAAAAAAACTTTTTTAATTTTTTTTATCGTTGGTGCTTCCGTTCAAACTTTAGTTTAGTAATTTGTACTGAAGATGGGACTGGAGGAGATCAATGGATGAAAAAAATATTAAGAAATAATGTAAAAAGAATTTCTATTTTAAATGGTGTTGATTATGACTATCCAAAAAACCAAGCTATGATTCTTCCAAATAATTTTAATAAAAATAAAATTAATATTTTATTTAAAGGCAGACTAGAAAAAATCAAAGGATGTTATAACTTTATAAATAGCTTTAGATATCTTAATAGTGAAGAGAAAACTAAAATTAATATTATTTTGATTGGTAGTGGAACCGAAGAAAAAGGAATTATTCAACTTGTTAAAAAGCTTGATCTAGAAAGTTTTTTTTTTCATTTTAAAAATATTCCTCATAGAAAAATTTTTTTATACCAAAATATTTCTGATATTTATGTTGCGTTGAATCAGGCTGGAAACTTAAGTAATTCAAATTTGGAGTGTTTTAGCACTGGACTATGTTGTATTATTCCTACTGCACGGCAAAAACATTTTTGGGATGTAAATATTAAAAAATACTTTAATAATAATGAACTAATTCGAATTCCATGGAAAAATCAAGAAAGAGAATTATCAGTAGTTTTGAAAAAATTGATTAAGAACAAATCAAAAATAAAATTTTATTCAGATAATGTTTTAAAAAAATCTGAAAAGGTTTTAAATTCTTGGGATTACAGAACTAGAAAAGAGTTTAAACTACTCAAAGGAATTTATGACAATTAGACTGCTGAGTATTATTGGTACAAGACCTCAATTTATAAAAGCTGCTGCAATTTCAAGGGCAGCAAAAAAATTAAAAATTAAGCATCTCATTGTTGATACAGGTCAGCATTATTCAAAAAATATGTCATTCTCTTTCGTAAAGGAACTAGAATTTGAGCGAATCGATTATTTTCTTAAAATTAATAAAAAACAACCAATTAGTCAGATAAGTGAAATAATGAAAAAATTGGAACTTTTGATTCCTAAGTTAAATCCAAATTTTGTAATTGTTTATGGAGATACCAATTCTACATTAGCTGCAAGTATTGTTTGTTCTAAATTAAATAAGAAGATTGCTCATGTAGAGGCAGGCCTTAGATCCGAAAATAAAAATATGCAAGAAGAAATTAATAGAATTCTGACAGATAATGTTTCATCTTTATTGTTTACAGCCACAAAGGAAGCAACACAAAATCTTCTAAAAGAAAATTTTGATAAAAAAAAGATTTATCAATTAGGAGACGTTATGTTTGATTCAATAAAATATTATGAAAATAAATTAAAAGTTTTAGATAATGATTATTCTCTTTTGACCTTTCATCGTGCTGAAAATGTTGATGACAAAAAAGTTTTGGAACTCTTAGTTAGTAGCTTTTTAAAACTATCAAAAAAAATTGATATAATTTTGCCAATGCATCCAAGAACTAGAAAAAAGTTAATAGAAAATAATCTTTTTTCATTAATAAAAACAAAACTTAAAATTTTACCTCCTCAACCATATTTGGAATTACTTAAATTAATTAAAGGAAGTAAATTTATAATTTCTGACTCGGGTGGAATTCAAAAAGAAGCATATTTTTTAAAAAAAAGATGTTTTATTATAAGAAATGAGACTGAGTGGAACGAACTTGTTAAATTAGGTTTTAATAAAATTATTTCTCCATTAAAGCCAAATTTTTATGATAATCTAATTAAAGAAATAAATATAAACAAAAAAATCAATCATACTTTAAAATTATTTGGAGATGGTAAAGCTTCTGAAAAAATATTAAAAATTATAAAAAAAAATTTATGAAAAAACTTGCTTTAATTACTTATAATTTTAATCATTTAAAAACTGAACAAATTATAAATAATCTTTTAATTGAAAATTTTTTTGAAATTACCTTACTTGCTTTACCATTCAAGCAAAGAAAACAAAGAGATTCTCTTTTTTTTCATAGACCAGATCCATTGACCGGCATTCAAACCAAAGATTTCACGTTTAGTAATATAAAATTTATTGAACTAAAAAAATCAGAGCAATTGGAAGACTTTGATTACTGCATGATAACTGGAGCAGGAATTTTAGATAAAACAATAATAGGTAATAAAAAAATATTAAATATTCATCCTGGAATAATCCCCACAACTAGAGGCTTAGATTCTTTCAAATGGGCCATCTATAACCTCAATCCCTTGGGAATAAGTCTACATTATATAGATGTAACAGTCGATTCGGGGGAAGTATTAAGAATATTTGAGACACCAATCTATAGAAGTGATACTTTACAAACTCTAGCTAGGCGTCACTACGAGAATGAAATATATGTTTCATCAAATTTTTATAAATTTTTGGATAAAGTTGAATATAGTGGTTTGAAAGAACAAAAGGCAAATATGAGAATGCCAATCGAAAAAGAGAAACTTTTAGAAAAAAAATTTATTGAGTATAAAAATAAATTTTGCAAATAAATAATTTATGTGTGGTATATCAGGATTTTTTCTCTTAAACAATTTTTCTACTCACAGAGAATCATTACAAACTCTTAGAAACATGACAAATGTTTTAAGGCACAGAGGACCAAATGCATCAGGATATTGGTCCTCTGAAAAAGATAACATTTATTTGGGTCATAGGAGGTTGTCAATAATTGATTTATCAAAGTCAGCCAATCAACCAATGTGCTCTAATAATGAAAGATATATAATAATATTTAATGGGGAGATTTATAATTTTAAAAAATTAAAAAATGAACTTAAAAGCTCATTTAATGTAAAATTTAAAACTCAATCTGATACCGAGGTCATTCTTGAATTAATTGTACAATTTGGATTTAGAAAAGCCCTTGACAAAATAATCGGAATGTTTTCATTAGCTGTTTGGGATAAAAAAGAAAAAAATTTATTTTTAGCGATAGATCCACTTGGAAAAAAGCCGCTTTACTGGGCTATGGATGAAAAAAACCTTATTTTTGCCTCAGAAATAAAGTCAATTTTAAAGTTTAAAAAATTTAGGAAAACTCTTAATCATCAGAGTTTATCTGAATTCTTGAAATTTTCTTACATCAAAGCTCCAAATACAATATTTAAAGAAATAAATAAGTTAGAGCCAGGAACTTTTTTAATGTTTTCAAGTGAACTTAAGGTAAAAAGATTTAGATATTGGTACCCAAAGACTTTTTTATATTCATCATCAGATTTTGTTAGAAAAGAAAATATAATTATTGAGGAACTTCATGACATTTTAAATACTTCTGTATCTGAAAGACTAACGGCCGATGTCCCTGTTGGAATTTTGCTTTCAGGAGGAATTGATAGTTCATTGATTGCTTCTTTAGCTAAAACTAATAAAGACGATATAAAAACATATTCTGTTGGTTTTGAAAATAAATTATTTGACGAATCAGTTTATGCAAAAAAGATATCAAATCATATAAAAACTAATCATACTAATTTTCCTTTAGATACAACTAATCTTGATAAAATAATTGAAAAACTTCCAGAGATTTATGATGAGCCGTTCGGTGACTCTTCACAAATCCCAACATTTTTGATTTGTAATCAAATAAAAAAGGATGTAACAGTTGCTTTATCTGGAGATGGAGGTGATGAAGTTTTTGGTGGTTACTCAAGATATTTATGGGCAAAGGACTTTTTAACTATTAATAAATTTCTTGGTTCAGGTTTATTAAAATTGATGTCATCGATTATCAATTATTTTCCAAATAATTTTTTTGATTGTTTAAGCCTAGTGTTACCTAAACATATTAGACCTAACCATTTTGGTCATAGACTAAAAAAAATAGCAAAGATTCTAAATTCCAAAGATGAAATTGAAATATATTCAAAGTTAATATCAAGCAATAGACTTTTAAATCTACTAAAAGAAAATAGTTTTAATAAAAAAGTTTCCTTTAAAAAAGACTATGAGGCTTACTCTTTTGTGGAAAATATGCAACTTCATGATATTGAAAATTATTTAGTAGGAGATATTTTAGTAAAAGTTGATAGAGCAAGTATGTCTAATAGTCTAGAAATAAGATCTCCTTTTTTGGATAGAAGAGTTGTAGAATATTCTCTAAAAAATTGTCGCTCTTTTCATAAAATTAAAAATAAACAAGGAAAGCTTATTCTAAGAAAAATACTAAAAGAATATCTTCCAGAAAAATTATTTAATAGACCAAAAATGGGTTTTGGTGTTCCAATTGATACTTTACTCAATCAACAATTAAATGAAAAACTTAAATACTTTTCCTCAAGTGAATTTATAAAAAATCAAAATTTATTTCATAAAAGCAAAGTAGATAATTTTTTTAGAGATTATAAAAAAAAAGGATCAAACTTACATCCAGAAATGTGGAATTTTTTTATATTTCAAAGTTGGTATTCTAAATGGATGAATTAAAAATTATTGAATTTGCTTTATAAACCAATTACAAAATTTTTCCATTCCGCTATGACTTATGCTTGCCTTGTAAGCTTCCTGACTGAACGAAATAATTTTATTTCTTAACTTATGATTATTTGAATAAGTATCAAATATTTCTTCTAAATTACTAAAATCCCATTCTAAGGGAACATAGGTTTTATTAGGTATAAAAATATTTGGCCAAGTTTGCATATGATCCATTCTAGGCTTGACTAATAATGAACCTCCTAAAATAATTTCATAATCTCTTGCTCCTAATTCGCCCCAACCGAATGGACTAAAAGAAATTTTAGAATTGTTTTGTATTTTCAAGTACTCGCTATTTGATAATTTGCCTTGAGCTTTTTTTATAAAGCTAGAAATTTTATTTTTATAAAAAACATTACTTCCAATTACTGATACAAAATTTTTTTTACTAAGCTTAGTTTTTAAATCATTTAATAGTTTTTCCCTATGAAATTTAATTGTATTTCTATTATATTTAATACTTCCTCGAAAAAAAAAATCAATTTCTCTTATCTTTTCTGGATTTGTAAATTTATGATTAAATCTTTTAAAAATGATAAATGGAAAAAAGTATCTTAAAAAGCTATAGAAAGAATTGAAAGAATTATGAATATTACCTAAACCAATATTCCAAGAAAGTCTGAGTTTATGCTCATATTTTTTTTTTAAAGGAAAATTATTTTGAAAAGGTTGTTTATCAACTATTTTAAATTTTTTATGATAAAAATCTGTAAATATTCTTCCTCCATAAAAATTTGAATTATAAAGGGACTTATTAGTTAAAATTTGTTTTTTTAAATAAATGTCAACATAAGGCATGACCTCAAAATTAGTTACGGATGAACTATCAGAATTATCAAGCCAGATTATTTTTTTTACTTCTGATCTTATTTCAGAAAGATATTCTAATAGGGCATTATTATTTTTTGTACTTATGTTTTTTTCATCAATTATCTTTTGAGTGGGTTTGGAAATAAAAATTAAAATATCACAGTCCAAAAGTTTTTTTGATAGTTTGAAGTAAAAAGTTATTTTGTATCCAAGGTCTAGTATTTTTTTTTTATTTAATATTAGTGGATATATTGTATAAAACACTATTCCTTCTCTATTAATTAAAATATTTATTTTTTTGATCATTATTTTTAAAAAAGTTGATAATGTAATTTAAATTATAATTAATTTAAAAGATTTTAACAAAAAATGAAAAATTTTGTTACCACCCATTTTAATCGAGTTTTTTCTGGTCTTAAAAATAGTAATTATTCTTTAGTTAATACTTCAAATAATTTGGGTTACAAAGATAAGACTTTAATTAAGATCTTCAACGATTACGATGTATCAAATAAAAATTGCTTAGATGTTGGTCCAGGTTCTGGAAGATGGATTAATTTTTTAAAAAAACAAAAATCAAAAAATATCTTTGCGGTCGATATATCAGATAAAGTAATTGATATAAATAAGAAGAACTGTAATACAATTTTTAAACTTGATTTTGAAAAAAAAAAAATCCCCCTACAAAATAATTCTATTGACTTAGTTATATGTTTGGAAGTTCTCGAACATATAAGACAACCTGATTTTTTACTAAAAGAAATTATGAGACTTTTAAAAAAAGATTCTATTGCAGTTTTTAGTATTCCTAATATTTTATCTTTTTCATCAAGGGTCAGGGTTGTGTTGGGTTTATTACCTTCTGCAATTGTTTCGGACCCTACTCATATAAAATTCTATAGAAAGAAGGATATTATTAAAATTTTTTCTGTATTTAATATTAAACTAAAGTTTTATCCTTCATCCTTTTCACTTAATATTTTTAACCCTAAAAGTAAATTTAAGATTCCTACAATAAGCTTGTTTTCATCACTTGATGATAGTCTTATTTTTACTGTAAAAAAACTTTCATGATTAATAGTAAAAGTTTTATGTCAATAAGTTTGATTACATTATTGAACTTTATAATAATTAATTATTCGGTAAGTTTTTTGGATCATAAACTTCCAGACTCTAGCAGTTACTTAAATTATTCACCAAAATATAAGTCGCTTTATCCTTTTTTAATTAATTTAGTTGATACTTTGAATTTAAATTTGATTTATGTACAAATATTTTTTTTATCTTTTAGTATAATTTTTTTAAGTTTTTCAATATTTAAAAAATATAATCTATTTATTTCATTATTATTATATATCGCAATCATAATTAATTTTTTTTATACCTCTTTTTCAAAAACTATTCTCACTGAGTCTATTTTTTTTAGTTTAATAAACATTGGGATAGGATTATTTGTAATCAATAATGGAAAAAATTTAAATTACTATTTTTATTGTTTAATTTTAGCATTATTATTTTCAATTAAAAGTATTGGGTTTATTGTTGTTTTATGTTTTCTTTTTCTAAATTTCTTAAGAGAAGACAAATTTAACTATTTAAAATGCTTTTTGATAATTTTACTTTTTGTTGTGTTGGAAAATATTATTTTCTATAAAAAAAATGATATTAGAAGTAGTGTTTTAGGAGAAATGATTTTGGGAAAGACATTTTTTCTATCAGGGAAAAAAAGTTTTGAAATAGAAAAATATCCAGAAATTTATAAATCAATATTACAAAAATCAAAAAATTATTTTGCCAAAACTCACAATAGTCTTAATGAAATTAAAAACTTTCCAACGAAAGTAGAACTTAAATCTGACTATGAAGT
>MDSV01134677.1_pt1 | contig 33443 bp, 27 predicted proteins | sample 810851 | NCBI WGS metagenome assembly MDSV01 (sample SAMN05326640, study PRJNA326480) | marine metagenome | isolation source: seawater | place: Atlantic Ocean: North East | collected 2012 | reverse complement strand
TGTTACTCTTGAGTTATGCTGTAGTTAGCACCCACTGTAGATCACTGATCCGTCTGGCATGATCGTATTGCAGAGGATGGTGCCGTCCATTCTAGCACTTCTTAGAATAGCGCCAAACAGATTAGCACCATCAAGCGCCACAGGTGAGTTGCCCCGCCAGACAACCTGATGGGTGTTTATATTTCATGTGTTTGCTCATTTTTGAGAATCTGGTTCCCATTAAATTGACTACCCCGCCAATGTGAGACTTTGTACCATTACGACTGAAGATACCACTTAAGGAATACATTTAATATGGCTGATTTTCCGTCCCGCGAAATACTGGGCAATAGTATAACGAAAGTTTGTGGCCTTGATAAAACACTAAAAAGACAGTGGGCGTCGGCTCAAGGGGAAACACAGAAACAAGTGTCTTACCCTGTAACATATACTATTGATGAGGGGTTTCGGGAGGCAAGTTCTGTTCCAATTAACCAAAATCCTGGAATTTTTATCCCATATTTCGCAGACAAATTTACCTATGACTTTGCTATGCAAAGTAAGGGCAAATATAAATGGATGGCGTCTGGTCCATTTAGCGGATGTAAGATTTGTATTTTCTCCGACAAAAATGGGGTGGGTATGGGGCATATTTCTCAGCCTGGTGACGAGTGTGCCAAAGATTGGAAAAAATTTAAAGAGCGAGACGACGTGAAAGTTCATTATGAAGAGAAGATACCTATACCGGATGAAACTAGAAATTCCGCCAGTTACCTATTTCTCGATCTAAGAAACGAAAGTGATTTGATTCTCACGCAAATTGATCTTGTCATAACAAACGGGATGGGTGGAGATAAAGGAATAGTAAAGTTAGTTAGGTCGGGTATGATTGGGTAACTAGCCTGAAAGAGTATCCTACAGCCGTTCTCATTTCTATTTCAACCAGTCAGTTCTGCCATAAACAATTCAAAATAATTTTATTGGATAGTAACAATATTTATTATGCGTAAGCAGATAAAAGGGTGCATATAATATGTTAAGAAAATTTATTGTAATAGGTTTTTGTTGTACCTTTAGGTTTTTGTTGTACATTATTGGTAGGGTGCGCAGATCCTGAGACACCTAGAGATGTAACTGATGTTTCATCAAAAGATATTGCTACCATTGTGGCGCCAAAAGTGACTCAATCATCGCCAGAAAAGCTAGAAATTAGGTACGCTCAGATTACAATGGGCTCGGATTCTGGTTGCAACCCTTTTAAATCATTTTCCGATAAGTTGAATGAATGCGCGAAATTACCGAAAAGTGTTAAAGTACTGGCGGTAGATCACTGCGCAAAATATAGCAAGAAGGCAGTATTCCTAGGTAATAAAACTAATATTTTTGCAAATGACTGTATCTAAATTCAAGTGTGAAGCCCAATAATAAAAAGAAACTTTCTGGATATCTAACGTCATGTTGAGGCATCATCTGATGTTCGAAGAGGTCGTTTGAGTTAATAAGAGCGATATCATTATTGATTTAGATAGAGCGAAGCTCGAAGGGCTTTGCTCTAACACAGCCCATGAGTTACTTCAGAGAGCCACATGTCATAACGGTGGCGTGCAGTGTAACAACACGTATCAGATCCGTTATGCGGTTAACTCTGATTTAGCGGTGTATGGGGCTGGAGTTAGGTCTACTTAGCTCTCTCGCTGGCTCCACAACTGTACAACATCAGTAAATTCCGCGGTTCAAGCCGTGTGAAACGCGGCGGAAGATTGAGCGAAGCGAACCCTTTGAAAAAGGGCTTGACCTGATGTCCGTGTGGGAGCAGCATTTACCACTAAAAACTATATATATTTATAATATCAGAGTATTAACCCATTAATCGGGCTCATTTCATCTGCATGCGACCCACTACCCAGTGTGAGCGTACAGGCGTCCCAGAGCACTTCACCATCAGCTTGGTGGGCCATCACTCTGCAAGGTCTGCCAATAAGCTCACCTATGAGCTGTACTCGGCGGGGATATCTGATGCCCAGAAGCGGGACGTTGTGGACGGGGTAAGACTACTGGAGCAGTAATCCGCTCCAAGTTTGCATTCACTTCTAAATTTACCAGATAGTTGCTGAGAGTTGCCGTAGAACTTCAAGCTGAACCTGAGACTTGCTGAATTACCAGTCCTAAGCCTGTTGATGAGCTGGCTTCTGCTCAATCTTACGCCAGCTTGTCTGATAGAGAGTCAGAGAGGAAATCAAACACAGTCTTTAACCGCAAATTCGTACCAATTTCAGCGTGTGCTGTGAGCCAAATCGGTACCTTTATGATCGGTATTTCTGGCAATAAACGCTGCACCCCCGGGTTTGCCATACCCATTCGAAGATGGCCGAGGCCAATGCCGCACCCTGCAGCGATCATTTGCCATGTGACTGTTTGGTCATCACAATTGAACCGAAAGAAGTTTGGGCCAATTGGCACGCCCATAGCACGAAAATCCACCTGTGAGCCGTCTTGGCCGATGATGTCATGGCCTTGAAGGTCTGCAAGAGAGCGCGGTGAACCACGTCTTGTGAGATAGTCTGTCGCTGCAAATACCGCCAGTTCCAATTCCCCAACTTTTTTGAAGATCAGGTTTAATTGCTGGGTTGGAGGGGACATGGACACAGTGATGTCGGCCTCGCGCAACACCACGTTTACGGTCTCATCCGTAACAGCCAATTCAACCTTAACTCCTGGCTGGGCTTTACTGAAATCAGCGAAGGTGTCAGGCATTAAGAAGCTTGCAATAGTCTTGCTTGCTGCGACCCGTATTGTGCCTGCAACCGCAATGTTTTGATCACTGACGGCGCGGACAAAACTGGCTGCTGCTATAACTACCTCTTCTGCATGTTCGAAAATATTCGCACCAATTTTCGTGAGTGCCAAACCGTCGCTACGCCGATCAAACAAGATTACGCCCATATGAGCCTCGAGCGCCGCAATGTGGCGGCTGAGGGTCTGCAAACTGCGGCCATCTGAGCGGGCTGCAGCAGTGATGGAGCCATGTTTTGCAACGGCGCTAAATGCTTGAATGTAAGCCAGTTTGGGAATTGAAAGTGGGGTGGACATCGTTTTAAATCCTCATCATATCAAATTTTAATCCGCTTTGTACTGATCGCCAAGCAATAGTAGTCATGGCCGAGTGTACGATAAGACCTCACTTAGCTTTAGTGTATAAAAATGGGAATCTTATATCCAAATATGGGCATATTGATTGTACTGCGTAGTGGAGCTAACAAAATTTAAAGAGCCAACTGAGGCCCAAAACCCTAGTGTAACGCTCTCAGCGGCTACAATTAAGGTCACAAACTGATCTTCACTCTCTTACAAAGGCGCCCTGGTGGCCGTATCTCTCAGGTTGCGCCTCTGAAATGAAGAGTGGAGTAAGCGTCGCGAACTAGGGTATCAGCTCAATATGAAATGGGCTGAGCAAATTCAGGCCAATTTTCGCAGGGATAAAGCGATCAAAGGATGTCAATTTTTGCCAAAGAAATAAATATGTTCAGAATATTTAATACTAAACGGCTGCGTTAGAAGTAACTCCACAACCGTCGGCGTTGCTCTTTTAGGCTAAACTGGCTGTCAGCGATACTGGATCACTTTATAGCGTCTATTTAGTGCAAAATACTTTCAAATTTATTACTTTAAACCTATCGTAAGCGTAGGTGGATTATGCTTATAATATTATCTCTGTCGTTAAACAGCAGACTGCACTGACAAAAATTTTGCGCGGGCTTGATCTGCGAGGGATAGATGAAAATGTGGCTTTTTTTAAGGTGCAAATGCCAAATCTGCCATCACTCTAAATTATTGAATAGGCATCTGGACTGCAAACCTTACCTGCAGCAGTAGCTACAATGCGTCAAATTTCAGATAAATTTATATTTAGATGCCGTCGCTCCCAGAGAAGCTACATAGTTCCCTTATTCCAATTCTTTATATCAGCTGAAACTAGTTTAAATGCCCAGCATTAATCTTCCGCGGATGTCTTGAATTTGATGCAAAATTTCAGTCTTCTGGCAATATTATCACTTTTGATAGTACTTAAGCTTTCCTCGCATTTGTTTTGCCAGAGCCTTATAGACCATATGTATTCGTGCGCGTTTTTTAAGATCAGGTTGTGCTACCAGCCAGACTGGGAGATTTAAAGTCCCCATTTCTTCCAGAATAAGTTTTACAGATGGCTCAGCATCTCCTTCGAGACGGTGTGTCATACCAATGCCACATCCCGCCATCACCAATTGCCAAATCAGTGGGTAATTTTCACATTGGATTACATTACTATGATTCAGAATGGCCTGTCCCCCAAACCCTTTAACTTTTTGTTTTAAAGTTTCTGGAATAGTGCCGATTAAGCAATGATTTTCAAGATCTTGGATGGACTGGGGCGTACCGTTTTTCTCAAGGTATTTAGCCGATGCATAAACCCCACACTTTATTTCGCCTAATTTACTCGCAATCAAATCTTTGCGTAAAGGTCTATAGGTTTGAATTGCAATGTCTGCGTCTTGCTTGCTGTCCATGGAAACAGAATCTGCTGAAACCAGCTCCAATTGAAGGCCTTTGATTTCAAAGTTAATGTTAGCTAGTATCGACGGCAATATTATCGTAGCTATACCGCTACTTGCTATTATCTTAATTGGTCCTGTAAGTTTTGAGTTCTTTGATATGACTGCTTCAGATAAATTTTCTGCTGTTTTGAGAATATCATTAGCGTACTCAAATACAGTTTCTCCGAGTTGAGTTAGAATGAACCCCTCGCTGCCTCTTGTAAATAAGATTGATGAGAGATCAGCCTCTATTGAGGCAATATGCCGACTCAAAGTTGCTCTTGGAACACCAGTATTTTTTACAGCTGCTCCGATTGAACCGCTAGTACAAACATGATGGAAAGATCTAAGATGTTCCAAATTTGGTAGTTTTAAATTTTTATTCATGGCTATAACTACGACTAACCCACCCTAATTGTAAGCCCTTAATAGTGCCCATAAAGTAAACATTTCTACTGGCAGTAATCTCCAACAGTTGGACAGGCTTTGACTTTAGAGGCATCAATCTACGCTACGGAGCCAGCAGTTGAAAGCAATATGCTTCTAAATGGAATAACATACTGTTTCGTTGCATCTCATTAAAAAAAATTTAGTATCTTCTGCTATATGCTCAAATATCTGGCATTGTTATATAAAAGTGATTTTATCGTCGATAAAGTCACTTCAATTTGCGATAATGACCATATTTGGGAATTAGGTTCTCATTAAAAGTCACTCTACACGAGGCACAGTTAATTGTAGGAAGTGACTGCTTGGGTCTGTGGCTTTGTCTAACCTAGTGTGGGCCAGTCCCTGTCCCTTTTAGAACGCAAACTGTGAGAGCTTGGGTATGGCTGATAAAGATGATTTTCAGGTGAAGCTTACTTTTAAGGACACCAAGTGTGAGGATGCACTGGTTAATGGGTTTGTGGTGGAAGAGCGCTTATCTCAAGTACCTCTTTATCAAGTCACTATTAAGGATCTGCAAGCCAACCTGAGCGATTTCATTGGTCAGGAAGCCGTTTTGTCCTTTGCGCAAAATGCTTATTATACGTCAGAACAGCCGCGCACATTCTCTGGCATAGTGACGTATGCAGAACGCCAAGTGGACGCACAAGGGAACACTGCTGTCGCGCTGACCCTACAGCCAATGCTGGCGGTGCTTAGGCTAAGCAAACATAGCGCACTTTACCAAAAGCAGGCCTCGCTCGATATTTTAAAGGATGTATTAGCACGCAATGGATTAAAACAACTTACACTTGACGCAAAAGCGGGGGCAAAGCGCGACACGACCATTCAGTATAACGAAAACGATCTAAGCTTTTGCGAACGTCTGTTAGCCGAAGAGGGGCACACTTATTTTTTTGGTGATGGTAAGGCACCGGACACGCTTATGGTTCACGATACGGCTCGGCCATTTCCCTCCGTTGGTCCCGTGGTCGATCTGACCGATGCGCAACTCTCAGAGGTGTCACGCCAGCAGGCCCAAACCCTGAGCGCACATCACAGCATTCAGACGGGGAAAGTGTCGCTCGTTAGCTATGATCCTGCAAGGGCGGCTCAGGATAAGGCGGGTCCCAAGCTTTCGTCGGCGCTGAAACTTAAGGTGAAGCCTAACGTTACTGAGTACCGTCCGGTACCTTTAGGTGATCTCACCAAAAAAGAACTTATACGCGCCGTTGGTGCCTGCGAAGCCGCTACTATGTCATTACAAGGGACGTGCGAGTACCCTGCCATGCAGTTGGGGCAAGAGCTCAACATTTCTAGCGAGACCAAGGGGATCGCAGGACGCTACATTGTGACCGCTTTCACTTATACACCTGTACGCGGCAATGCATTGTCCTGCAGATTTGAAGCCGCTCCAATTGAACATTTGCCTGTGCCCAAACGCTTGCCCAAGCCAGAGATTGCTGGCGTACACAACGCTCTGGTTGTAGGGGGTGACGCAGGGACTGTCGCATGTGACGCACAGGGGCGCGTGCAAGTGAAATTTTTCTGGGACACAAGTGGCGATACTGACAAAACCAGTGGCTTCATCAGGGTGGCAGAACACTTTGCCGGACAAGGTTATGGCGCGCAGTTTATTCCACGTGTTGGGCACGAGGTTCTGGTTTCTTTTCTTCACGGCGATCCTGATGCGCCCGTGATTACGGGCCAGATTTACAACGAAAAGAACAAGCCACCTTTTGCCACTGCCAATAGCACCAAGTCTGGCATTCTTAGCCGGTTGAAAGGTGAAGCAAATGAGCTGGAATTTGATGACAAAGATGGAGCTGAGATGGTCGCATTACGAGCAGCCAAGGACTTTGAATTGATTGTCAATCAGAATGCTGTTGAAAAAATCACTAAGCTGCAAACCATATGGGTAGGCGAAACGTCAAAAGTTACGATTGATAAAGATCAGGTGGTCGAGGTTGCCAAAACTGCAAAATTCAAAGCAGATGAGCGCAAAGCTGATATAGCTGAAGGCGAGACAGTAAATGCCAAAACCATTACCTTTACAGCAGATAGTAAAATCATGCTACAGGTTGGCTCTTCAAAAATAGAACTTACAAGTTCTGGAATTAAGATTTCAGCATCAAAAGTTGATATCGAAGGCAAATCTGGCTTATCAGCAAAAAGCAATGGCACGCTGGCTGTGAGCGGCACATCGACGAAGATTGAGGCTAAAGCTAAGCTGGATGTCAAAGGTGCCATGGTGAATGTGACCGGCCAAGCCCAGACCAAAATTTCAGGCGCTATGGCCGAGGTATCTGGCTCGGGCATGCTGACCCTCAAGGGTAGCATTACAATGATAAACTAAGGGGCATAAATGTTTCGCAAAATACCTTTCGAAACCAGTACGGAAATCTTGAATCGCTTTGATTTAAGCGAAGAAAGTGTGGCGTTAGTGACACCTGATATGGCTCCCTCTACTGTGATTGAGGCACTTGATAAGGCCAGTGCACTGCCTGATCTTGTCAATTTCATTGGTCATGCGCTGCCGCCTCGCGAAGGTATCTGTTGGGTGTTGGCCGTCACTAATGATCTGAACCCAAATTTGCGTGGCGGCGTCACGGACTTAGTCAGTGCCTGGGTACGTGAGCCTCAAGAAGGAACACGGCAGAAATTGATGAAGCACATGGAAACGATGAAGAGTGATACACCTTTGTATTGGCTTAGCGCTGCTGTGGCTTGGAATGGATCCGGTGGCATTGGCGCACCAGAAGGACCGGTTGTCTTGCCGCCAGCCTGGCTGCACGCCAAAGCGCTACTTGGAACAATCGCTCTACAAATGGGGCAAGATGAGGAAGAAGTTGACCGCGCCCGCGCGGTGGCTCTTATTCGTGGTATCGAAGTCGCCAATGGTGGCTGGCCAACTGTTTCTGAAAACACTGGATAAGGAAGAAATTCATGCCCGGTCCGCCTGCTGCACGCATTACAGATATGCATGTCTGCCCGATGGTCACTATGGCAGGCCCTGTACCAATTCCACATATTGGTGGCCCAATCTTACCACCAGGCTGTCCAACGGTGTTGATTGGCAAATTGCCAGCAGCGGTGGTGGGTGGAATGGCCACCTGTATTGGCCCACCCGATGCAATAGTTAAGGGCAGCGCAACTGTTTTGGCGGGAGGCATGCCATTGGCACGGATTGGTGACACCTGCGGTCATGGCGGATCTATTGTGATTGGGTGTTTTACGGTTTTGGTTGGCGGTTAAAAGGATTCAATAAAACCCATGTTTTTCCGTGAAATTTTCAATTCGCGGTTCAACGATAATTGTTTTTCGTTGAACTTGTTGCTCTGGGGCTAGACATATCATCACCAACAAATTTTGATTTTTCTAACTTAGCACTGAGGTCCGGGCCAGAACTGCCAGAGGCTAGAAGAAATACTCCCCAAAATGAGATACTATAACGCTTCATTTAATTGCATTTTAAAAAGGTTCGGCATTTTTAGCCACTCGCTCAATTATTTGGCTTGGCTTTATAACAATGATTTTATAACCGATGAAGTAAATCCTATTCCCAGTGGTGCCCATATTTGAGAATCAAGTTCCCATTAAAAGGTACTCCACATGGCGCACAGTTAATTATATCAAAAATCTCGAAATGATTAAGTTTTGAGGTTTCTATTGCGGTGTAAAATTCGTCACAAGCTAATATATTCGATTTCAAACCTCGTAAATTCTTTGCTTGGGATATTTAGTAAAAAGCGCCCAGTCAGAACGGTGGCGGCTCTTGAGCATTTTTTAGTATTTGCAAGCATAGATGCTGCGAAAAGGTTATTTTTATATCTACCTTTTACGCTTCTGAATGCTGCTAAAATCTGGTGCTTCTCAAATAAAAAAACGAAAATAACGTGACTTTTGAGCTCAATATACCCATCGCTGGCGACGCTCCGTTTGGGATATATCTCAAGGATGACAAGGCAACCTATCGAACTCTGCGCAACGCGTTCAATGCGGCGCAAGCTTCTTTTAGAGGACTTTCTGAAACTCCAGAGTCCCTAATCAACAGAGATCTGCAGGGGGCTAACGCCGCCGCTTGGAGTAGCTTGCGTGAGGGTTGCGAACGTACTCTAGCAGAGACGTCTAAAGATTTGGAAGTAATCTGTTGGTGGGTCGCGGCAATGTTGCATGGCGACAATCCACTGGAAAATACATCCAAAGCGCTGCAAGCACTTGCTGACTATGTGGGCAGCAATCTTGATCACTTACAACCAATCCTGCCAGAGAAGAAACTCAAAGGCGAAACGTCGGAGGCCCAAGGTGCCGAAATTGCAGAGCTAAAGCTGCGGCCCTTTGTACAATTATTCGGTGAAAGTGACGCTAGTGGTCTGATTTATATGCCTATTAGAAACACACCCTTGATCGGTGAGATCACTTACGGACAGTTTGTGCGGGCTCAAAAAAATACGGGCTCGGCTGAGTTGCAGGCAGAGACCGCAACGTTGCTCCAAGCCGAATCTGTTTTGCTCACATCAAAGATCGAAAGTTTACAAGCCTCAGTTGCTGCGATTGATGTGCTTGATAAGGCATTGAAAGCATATGCGCAGCAGCACCAAAAGCCTCAGGTGGCTCTTACCTATACTCGACGTCTTGTGGTCGATATGTTGCGGGCTCTGGAGGTGCTAGTCGAGGGGCTTGGTTTTGCTTGGCCGGGTGCTCAGGAGTCCGTCGAGACCACGCTAGACGAAGAGAGTGGCGTGGTCGTAGATGCTCGGATTTCTGGCACAGGCGTTGTTGGTAGATCAGTTGCTATGGGCTTCAATCCACAGGCAAGCGTCGACAACCGGATGGAAGCCCTGCAAGCTGTCGCCACACTTGCAACCCATTTTCGTAAGACCGAACCACATTCGCCAATTTGCCTGCTATTGGATCGCGCCGTGCGCTGGGGCCAACTGGATGCTGGTGCATTGTTCCGTGAAATTTTGACTGATGGCACCACAGGTATGGGCCAAATGGCATTAATGACAGGACTGGAAAGTCAGGGTTTTTCAGACAATTTTGGCAAAAGTAGCGCTCCTTCCGCAGGTGGGATTGAACATCCAACACTGGACAATTACGGAGCAGCCATTCCGGTGCCTGACATCACACCCATGACAGCGCAGAGTTTATCCGCGCCCGTTCCAAAGGCTGCCCAAAATATAGAACAACCCGTTAACTCCAAGCCTGAAAATAATCCTGCAGAAACGGAACAAAATTCCATCCCGGGCGACGATCAAACGGAACCCGAACAAGATCTGCCAATCGCTAACTTTGAGTGGTAGCCCAGCCAGAAAAACCCTTCATGACACACACAAAATAGGATAACTAAAAATGTCTCAAACATATATGCGTATTGATAAGATTGATGATTTCAAAGGTATGGCCTCCATTAAAGAGGTTGGTGGCAAAAAAGGTCTTTTTCCAATCGACTCCTTTAATTATGGTTTTTCTCGTTCGATTAACGTTGCTGTTGGCTCAGCGGGCGACGCTGAAACAGGTATACCGTCTCTGAGCGATCTGTCTGTGAGCCGCTCTGACGACGGCGCATCTGCCGTTCTGCAGACCCTGTTCTTTTCGCCTGGAAAAGTTGGCAAAACTATTGAATTGATTGTCACCCGAACAGCAACAGACGGCAAGGGACTGCAGCCGACCCAGGTCATAACGCTCGAAGAGGCACGCATCTCTAGCTATGCTGCTGGGGATGGCTCCAGTAACATCACTATCGCCTACACTACCATTTCAATTGCCCATTATTTTGAGGGTACTGGTGGCACTGTCGAAAAATCAGACACTGTTAAATTTAACCTTAAAGATGGTCAACTTTCATCGGGCAATCAAGACGCAATGAAGTAACTCAAACAGAAGTAGGACAACACACATGGCTCAAAACGCACAACAAAAACGCGTCAGCAAAAACCGTGTCAGCATCACCTTTGATGTTGAAGACGGTGGCGCTGTACAACAGAAAGAACTTGCTTTTGTCACTGGCATGATTGGTGGATATTCGGGTGATCGCACGGACAAAGAGCAACTTGAGGATCGCACCTTTTACGAGGTTACTAAAGATAACTTCAACGAAGTTATGACCCGAGTTGGTCCTGAGCTGACATACGCGGTACCCAATAAGGTACAAAATGACGATTCCGAATTTGAAGTTAGCCTTGATTTTAAATCGATGAAGGACTTTGAGCCCGATGCTATTGTGAACAAAGTTGAGCCACTGCGTAAGCTCGCAGAGACTCGCGAAAAACTGATGACATTGGTGGCCAAAGCTGATCGCTCACGCGACTTGGAAAAAGTGCTTAAGGAAATTCTGCAGGATGCCGAAATGGTTAAGGCGCTTGGCGAAGAGCTTGGCGTATCCACAAATAATGGAGGTGAGGGCTAATGTCTGAATTAGAAACTAGCGCAGCAGGCGCAACAGGCGCAGAAATGAAAGAGGTCAGCCTTCTGGATCGTGCGCTTGAAGCGACCGTACAAACTCCAGAAGATACAACCAAAGAGCTCTTGTCCGTCTTGGCATCGCAAGCAATGGAAGGTTCTTTGACATGGGACCAAAATGTTGGTGTCACTATCCGCAAAGCCGTTGTGGAAATTGATAAGTTGATGTCACAGCAAATGTCCGCAATTATGCAGAATAAAAAATTCCGCACTTTAGAAGGAAGCTGGCGCGGACTTCAAAAAGTTGTGCGTGAAACAGAACTGGGGTCTAGTCAGAAAATCCGTCTGGTGGACTACAACAAAGAAGAACTCCTTGAGCAATTTGAAGATGCGCCTGCTGTGGATCGCAGCCCGCTTTTTGAAGCTCTTTATCAGGACGAATTTGGTACCGCCGGCGGCGAGCCTTATGGCGTGCTGATTGGGGATTACTTCTTTGGCTGTGGTGACGAGGATGTGGCACTACTGACATATATGGCAGAAACCGCTGCAGCCTGTCATGCGCCCTTTGTGGCAGCAACTGGGGCTGAGATGTTTGAGTATCAGAGTTTCGAATCCTTTGCTGAAGGTCGCCCTGTGGCTGCTGGATTTGATTCTCCGACCTATGCCGCTTGGAACGGGTTTCGTGATAGCGACGATAGCCGTTATGTCACTCTGACGTTGCCTGCAACACTGGCCCGCCTTCCTTACGGCCAAAATGGCGGTTCGGCCAAGACGTTTGAGTATAATGAATTGGCCACTGATGCTGACGGCAATCAACGGCCAAGCAAAAATTCAGAACTTGTCTGGTCGAATGCTGCTTATGAAACTGCTTTGAAGATGAATGATGCCTTCACAGCTTATGGCTGGTGTACCGCTATTCGGGGGCTTGAGAATGGTGGAAAGGTGACGCAACTGCCGAACTTAACATTCAAATCTGAAGCTGGCGATCTGCAACAGCAATGCCCCACCGAAGTAAACCTGACTGATGAGCGCGAAAAAGAACTCTCTGATCTCGGTTTCTTGCCGCTGGTCCACTACAAAAATACTAGCCATGCGGTCTTTATTGGTAGCCAGACAACACAGCGTCCCAAAAACTATGTAGACCTAGACGCAACATCCAACGCCGCGATCTCTGCTCGCCTGCCTTATGTAATGGCTAGCAGCCGCATTGCGCACTACCTTAAAGTAATGGGCCGCGATATGCTTGGTTCTAACCTTGAAGCCGGTGACGTACAAAAAGATCTGCAATCGTGGATAGACCAGTACACCAATGCTGGTGCAATGGGGAATGACGAGCGTTCGCGCACGCCACTGGCTGAAAGTCGGATTGACGTGATAGAACAGCCCGGCAAACCTGGCGCGTATTCTGCAGTGGCTTATCTGCGTCCTTGGCTACAGCTCGAAGAGTTGTCTACGTCGGTGCGTATGGTTACAAAAATTCCAGGCTAATGCAAAATATGTCCCCATCCTTGGGAAATAATATGTCTTCCTCCCCTGCTGTTTATGGCACGGGGGGCGGCGACACGGAGGTGTTGGGCCGCCTAAAAGCACGCTTTCAATCTTTGGCGCAGCTGTCTTCAACGATGCGCATGCTCGTTCTAGATATTGAAGATAGCCTTAATGCGCAGATCAATACTATTATCGAACACGAAAAATTCAAAACTCTTGAGGCGCGCTGGATGGGCCTTGCTAGCGTTGTTTGGGCCAAGGACCATGCAACCAACGTAAAGGTCAAAGTCCTTGATTTAAGTTGGCAAGAACTTGAACACGATTTGAATTATACTAGCGAAATCCGAAAATCATTATTGTTCTTGCGCATTGGCATGCAAGAGCTGGATACCCTAGGCGGCGAGCCGTTCGGCATCTTAATGATTGACCATGAGTTGTCGATGAGCCTTGAGACGGATTTTGATGAACTCTACACGGCGCAGTTATTATGTAGGCTCGGCGAAACCTGTATGTGCCCTATCATTATGGGCGCAGGCACTGCATTTTTTGGTGAGAGTGATGCGGCCTGGTATACAGACACACGACGGGTCACAAGTGTTCTTGGCAGCGGAGAATACGCGACTTGGCAGCGGCTGAGGGCTTTGCCGAATGCGCAGTATTTGGGGCTTGCCATGCCGCGCACGCAGCTACGCGGTCGCTATATAGATCACGACATCGGCTTTCTATTTAATCAGACACCTGCTGTAAGCGAAGGGCTTTGGGGATCTGCCGGATTTGACTTTATTCGTACCACCATTTCAGAATACCAGCGCTGTGGCTGGTTTGGATTTTTGAAATTAGTGGTCGGTGAACCAGGTACAGGCGCAGTACTAGCACCTACGCTTCATCCATTGCCAAAAGGTACTACGCGCTGCGCGCGCGCACGTGTTCGCCTGACCCGAAATATCGCTCATTGCTATGCTGAAAATGGTTTCATCCCATTGGCGGAAAGTACAAAGTCGAACGTGCTTTACTTTGTTGGCAATAATTCCGTAGCAGATTGTCAAAATTCGACGTCGAAAGAGATTACAGCACAGCTGCAATCAGTGATGATTGGCTGCCGCATGGTGCACTATATCAAAGTGCAAATCCGGTATTTGATCGGCCAGTTGCAGACCGCAGCTGAATGTCAGGCAGTTGTAAATAACTGGCTTGAAGACTACGTATCGACCTCCAGCGCATCGTTAGATCAGCAGGCTCGTTACCCATTACGGGGGGCTAAAGTCAAAATTTTAGAGGACATGGCTACCATTGCAAGGTTTCAATGCGAAATCAGCATTCAGCCACAGTATCAGATCGACCATGTTCTGGGTGAGATCACACTAAAAACTGATTTTGATGCCAGTCGACTAAAGGGGTCAGAATAAGATGTCCTTTGCCACAGCATTCCTGGGTCAAAGCGGATCCGCGACTATCGAACAGCGCATTGCAAAGCATCTTGAGGTATTATTGCAATCCATCTCCCCTGAACGTTCTGTTGGACGTGACCTACAGCATGTGCAGGCCTCAAATCTCTGTTTTGGGTTGCCCATGAACTGGGCTGTGAATGGTGGCGCGCGTGACATGATGATCCGACAGGCGTTGCAACAGCGTCTTGCGCGATTTGAACCGCGGATTAAATTGCTGAGCGAGATCGAAATCCAGTCCGATGAACAGAACAACTCTGTTTCGTTTTATATTGGAGCAATTGTCATTACCGAGAAGGGCAGCAAAACAATTTCGTTTGAAAAGACAATTTCGCGGATGGACCATAATGTCCAGCAAGGGGCATAGAAATGGATGATATCCTACAACACTATGAGGCTGAGCTGGACTACATGCGTCGAGCGTTTTCGGAATTTGAGGTGGCGCATCCTCAAAAAGCTCGTGCACTCAATATCAAAGCAGGCCAAAGTCGCGATCCCGATTTGCAGCGCTTGAGCGATTCACTAGCACTCGTTTCAGCACGGCTGTCCAAACGGCTCGATGATACATTACCAGAATTTGCGCTTGATCTGGCCCGGATGATTGCTCCAACGTTTTTGCTTGGTGCACCCGCCTATTGCCCGGTACAAATGGTAGCAGCAGAGACTAGCCTGATGGGGCCCTTACTTATAGATGCGGGGACTACACTAGATATTGAAGCGAAAGGAGATCGTCCTGCATGTCGGTTTTCCGTGGCCCGACCCACTCAAGTGGCACCCGTAAAGGTAAGTGGCGTTCAGCTTGAGCGCGCGCCACTCTCATTTGAGTTGCCTAATGAATTGCACAATTGCGAGGCCGCGATCCGGGTTACGCTAGCCACATTTGATGAAGGCCCGCCGCTTTCTGACATTTTGAGCGGTGGACTTGAACTTTATGTTTCAGCCACTGGTGGACGCAAAACGCGACTGATTGACGTACTCAGTGGTAATCTTCTTGGTATTGGGTTTGCACCAGTTGATGACAAGGCAACGTATATGATGGATCGCAGCAACTTTGGCATCAAGCTGATTGCTGACAGAGACATGTTCTTGCCGGCGGCGGCAACCGAAATGCCGGGTTTAACCAGGCTCCGAGATTTCCTTTGTTACCCTGATAAAGCAGCGTTCTTCACCCTTAACAACTTAGAACATCTTTGTGCAGGGATGGGGCCGGGACCGCTTGAGTTACGGTTTTTTCTGAATAATGAAGGTGCACGAAAACTGACTCGACTTGATGATGGTGATTTGGCCACCAATGTCGTTCCCTTACTGAACTTCTACAAAGAACAGTCCCGTCCGGTTCGCTATGACTACGGGCGCATCCAAGTCCCAGTTGTGCCGCAATCAACTGCAACGATGCCATGTGAAATACTGCAGGTTCACACGCTGCATATGCTGACCTCGGACGGGGAAATACGCTTACCTAAGATCACTACACCAGGTGGGCGTTTTGGTCAGGATCTACCTATATGGCAAGAGCGGTTTCTCACCGGCAATACGGACCCTGCGCGTCGTGAGGTCAGTTTCTCCGTAACCGATGAGCCAGCCCCCTTTGATTTTGTAGCGACCTTGATCTGTTCCAATGGGAGCGGTGCATTTTCTGCGCGGCAAGGCATGGAAATATTTTTCTTGGACAAACAATTTGCTGAAGTTCCATTTAAGATACTTGAAGAGCCGACTGTGCCTATAGCACCCAATGTTAGTACTGAGCGGCTATGGGACATACTGTCATTAATCAACGGCAATTTTGCGTCAATTTTTGACGCTCCAGACCCAACAGAAGCGTTGAAAGAGGCACTCCATCTTTGTGCGCCCGTCGGATTAACAGGAGCTGCTGACGCGATTTGGGGAGTAACGTTAGAGCAATCTGTTGCTCCAATAACGGTTGGCAAGCACGTCCTGCTTTTGACCGGCAGTCAAATCGAAGTGACACTCGATTTTGAAACTCTCCCGTTCCCACCATTTGTGTTTGGAGCCGCATTACAGATGTTTTTTAATGCGCTAATCAGCTATGATCGGTTTCTGCAATTGCGGATCCGTGAACGCGGCCGCGACGAGCCTTTTGCGATCTTCCCTACCATTCATGGGGGTCGGATAAGCGGATGACACAGAATAAAACTGGTCTTACATCACTTAACGAGTTGCAGGCATCGCGTTTGAAATTGGCCACCTTTGAACATGCGTTGGATCAAGGGCAATTTGATCCGTATCCCGACGGCCCGGCTTCCATTGGAGCTACCGAACAGCGTGCTACAGCAGCGCGGCAAAGCGGCGCTGGACATTCGCAAATCGGGGGAGCGCCGTTGTCTGGTTTTGACGGTGCGCTGCCAGATTACATTCTTGAGGCCAGGTACCAAGGCTTGCACAACGACGACGATGGTCTGCACGCTTTTCTCACAATCTTTGATAAACGTCTCAAGCAATTGGAACTACGGATACGCAGCGCTGCACTACTGGTGGCCTCTCGAGATAAAGTTAGAAAAACTGAGGCTTCGGTGCTGAGCCGTTTTGCCCGACTTGGCCAAAATCACGATTATGACTCTCGCTACATTGAGCTCATCCTGCCGTTGCTGTCGCGGAACAGATCACTAGAAAACCTGCAAGTTATCCTAGGTTGGTGGACTGGGCGCTCAGCACAAGTGCGCGTGCATTTTAAAACACGCCACCCTATTCGTAGCGAAAGCCGAACCAGCATTTCAAGCCGTCGGAATATGACAGCGCTGTTAGGTGTCGGAGCTATCCTCGGCCGAATGGGCCGAACGCCCGCTGGCCATATCGAAGTTCTTTTGCAATGTGAAGAAATAAGCGATTTCTATCAACTGGCTGCGGGTGTTGAAGGCCTTTGTGCTCTTCGGCGTCTAATTACACGTTATCTCCGTGATCCAGTTCCAGTCACAATCTATGCGCAGGTTCAGCGTGATATTTTACCGGCTCCACGTCTTTCATCGCTGCCTGAAAAAGGCTCACGTCTTGGAGCTTATAATATACTTTGCCCCGGTAAACGGCCGGAACAAAGCGCAAAAATAAAACTCACCGAAATCTTAGCTTAAAGGCTCATTTCATGGCTGCTCTTGTAAAACTAGTGAACCGTCTTTCTCCGCCACTGCGCGATACCCTTGAAAATGCTGTTGGTGAAGCGATGAAACGCAAAGCGTCAACCGTTGAGACGGCACATTGGCTCTATCACATTATGTTTGGTAAAGATGTTGAACTTCAAGCGTTTCTTGAAGACCAAGGGGTCAGTCTTGAAGCGTTGCAGGCGGATTTTGAACGAGAGATGCCGTTTGGCGTTGGGGCGGATGGCCAACAGCCAACCATTTCTGGGTCGCTTGTCAAACTGATTGAACAGGCTTGGATTTTGGCATCAGTTGAGCTTGATCAAGGGGCTATCCTGCCAGAAGTGTTTTTCCTAACAACTCAGATGCCAAATAACCTTGGTGTACGCGCGGCACCGCTGGCTGCACTCAAGCCAATGTCAACTGATGCGCTGCGCGCTTTTGCAATCGAGCGTGGGCAAACTGTCGCCTCTGCATCTTCTGTCGGGGCGGTGGCTGAGGCAACAGGTGATGGCACTGCGCTGCAGAAGTATACTGTTAATCTGACTGCCGCTGCTCGTAAAGGCACGCTGGATACGGTTCTTGGCCGGACCAGTGAAGTCTCTAAGGCGATCGATGTGTTGCTGCGCAAAAGACAAAATAATCCAATCCTTCTAGGTCAACCCGGAGTTGGAAAAACCGCAGTGGTCGAGGGGCTTGCGCTAAAAATCGCCTCTGGCGATGTGCCTGAAAAGTTAAAGAATGCTGAATTGGTTAGCCTTGACATGGGGCTTTTACAAGCCGGTGCTAGTGTGAAAGGTGAATTTGAAGAACGTTTAAAAAACTTGATCAACGAAGTTCAATCCTCGCCCACCCCAATCCTCGTTTTCATTGATGAAGCCCATACGATGATTGGCGCAGGCGGCACTGAAGGGCAAAACGACGCAGCTAACCTTCTAAAACCAGCATTGGCACGCGGGGCCTTCCGCACCATTGCGGCCACAACTTTTTCTGAATACAAAAAGTATTTCGAAAAAGATCCCGCCCTATCGCGCCGTTTCCAAGCGATTACGATTGAGGAACCAGCACGTGACGCGTCAGTCAATATTTTGCGTGCTGTCGTCAACGGGCTGAGCCAACACCATAATGTTTTTATCCGTGAAGAAGCAATTAAGGCGGCAGTTGATCTATCGATTCGCTTCATGCCTTCGCGTCGTCTGCCTGACAAAGCGATCAGCCTCATGGACACGGCCTGTTCTCGCGTCGCTATCTCGCAGCATTCCCGTCCAGAGCAAATCGAAACCCTGGAAGAGCTGCTAAGGTTCGCTGAAGCTGAGTTAGAGAAATCGGAGGCCGATGTGAGGATGTTTGGCAATGATAGCTTCGATGCTGGCGCGCTCAACACAGATATCGAATCCCGGCGCGCTGATGTTGCCGCCCGTATTGCTAGTTGGGAGGTTCAGAAAGAACAGGTTGCAGCCCGTCTTGAGGCTGCGCGCGTCGCTGAGTTAAACGAGGATGCAGCCGCGCCAAGTCCAATGGACAGCGGCGATAGCGACATCTACGTGCACCCTTGGGTCACTGCAGATACAATTGCTTCCGTGATCTCGGACTGGACAGGTGTGCCGGTTAACAGCCTTGGTGCCAGCGAAGCCGAACGGTTACTCAATATGGAGGCTACGCTGAAGCAACGCGTAATTGGGCAAGACGCTGCGATTGAGTCGATCACCCGTTCGCTTAAGATTTCCCGTGCTGGACTAACTGATACTCGCAAACCGATCGGCGTATTCATGATGTGCGGGCCTTCTGGCGTTGGTAAAACCGAAACTGCATTGGCCATCGCTGATCAGTTCTTTGGTGGTGAAGATGCTATGGTTTCGATCAATATGACTGAATTCAAAGAAGCTCACAAAGTATCAATGCTATTGGGAGCAGCGGCTGGCTATGTCGGATATGGTAAAGGTGGCGTGTTGACTGAAGCTGTGAGGCGCAAACCCTATTGCGTACTTTTGTTGGATGAGATGGAAAAGGCACATCGTGAAATTCATGACATCTTTTTTCAGATATTTGACAAAGGGCATATCAGCGACAGCGAAGGCAATGAGGTTGATTTCCGTAATACGATTATCATTATGACTTCAAACACAGGCGGCGAGGAAATTCGTGATTTCATAGACTCAACTAATGAAACGCCGAGCCCGGATGAATTGTCTAACTATCTCCGTCCGATACTCCTCAATAGTTTTAGCCCTGCTTTCATTGGCCGAACAGAGCTGATCGCCTATCGACCGCTGACATCTGAAGTTAGCGGCTTATTGACTGAAATTCACTTAAAACGGATCAAAAAACGGATCAAATCTCAATATAATGCTGCCCTCACTTGGGAGCAGAGTTTTGTTGACTATATTGTTAATGCTAACAACGATCCACTATCAGGCGGACGTGCGCTTGAGGCGATCATCAACAAAAAATTCCTTCCACGCTTGGCTGAAGAATGCATCAGCCGAGTTATTGACGATCAAGTACTGACATCTATTTCCGTTACGCATGACGGAACAGATGTTGTGCTGAACATGGAGTAGAGCCATGCTGAGGTTTCAAATTCCTTTAATTATGATTTGGGCAGCAGTCGCGTTAGGCGCATCCTCTGTTTCCGCCGTGGCTCAATCGCAATGCGGCAAAGCTGCCATACGATTAGCGACGCATGATTTGCCACCTTATCAGATGATTGAGTTTGGCGAAGGCGATGAACCGACCCTGACGGGAATTGCAGTGGATCGGGTGACCTGTGCTCTCGTCAAAATGGAGTGCGCTTATGAAATTACTCTGGGAGACCCTAAAGCCGGCCCGCGTGGGACCCGAGCGGGTGACTATGATGGCAATTTTCCTGCCTCTTTAAACGAAGATCGGGCAAAATATTCTAAGCCATCCGCACCGATCATCTTTGAAAACCGTTATTGGTATTTGATGAAGGGGTCCAAGATTGACCCCAATGACCCTGCCGATTTTCTCAAAGCACGCTACAGTGCAAAATTCACAACCAGCAAATGGAGATTTCTAATGAAAAAGGGGTATAATGTTGTAATGCGACCGCAGAATGCGAAATCGCTGCTCGACATGCTATACCGCGGGGACGTTGATGTAGGACTGGAATATGAGGCTATCTTTGAACACTACATTAAGGCAAAAGGTCTCCGTTTGGACCAGTTCGAGAAAATTTTACAAAAAGCTAATAAAAATATGTCCGTGCATTTTGCGGATAAGTACCTCGATGCCCACCCAAACTTTCTGAGCCGCTTTAATGAAAATGTGCTAAACTGCATGGAGCCCCCGGGATGAGCTTAAGTATCCAAATAATACAAGTTCCTGTCAGCGAAACAGCGCCCCAGCGCGAGTTTTTTTTGAATGGTCCCGAGTTCAAAATTGGTCGTAACTTCGCATCGGATGTCTGTCTGCCGGATCAATCAGGACAGATCTCACGAACACATACTGTGCTGAAGACGACGTCAGAGGGTGGCTATGAAATCACAAATACCAGTACTAATGGAACGGCGCTCAACGGCAATGACATGTCTTCACAAGAGACACTGCGAGTAGTTGATGGCGATATCATTAGCCTTGGAGATTATCGGTTGCTGATTGGAATTGTAGGTGGCGCACGCCCCGTTTCACCGGACACAAGGGATGCTGAAATCGTATTTGATACTGAAAGTGATTTCTCTTCGAAAAATGCAATGATGCCAGGCGAGGAGATGGAAGAGACCGTAGAGTTTCATCATCATGAATTCACTCGAGCTGAGGTTGATCTTGACCGAGATCTGATGTTTGATCCATTTGCTGAGGGTCTTGGCCTTGACGAAAGTTCTAAAGATCACTTGCGCGCCAGAGAAATTTTTGTTGCGCAACAAGGTGAAGCGCTTATTCCAACAAAAGATTCTGAAATGCTCGACGTCATTTCGCCCAATGGTGCCGAGATGCCCACACGCCACGAACTCCCAATGCATCCTGTGCTTTACCGTGATCAGGTGTTAGCGGCGATGGAACTGGCGTTTGAAGCGTTTCTCAGTGAGCTGGATCCAGAAAAGCTCCAATCTGATTACGACGACTACATCCCAGTGCTGGTGAACCGTCGAAAAAGATACTGGACGATACACATGCGTCAGTTCGCCAAAAAACGCACTAATGGAGAATTTCGACGTAATTTCATGGCTCTATTTGCTGAGGAGATGTGGAAGAAATGAACCATTTCATTTGCCTAATTCTAAATACAATGGTGTTGGTCTCGCTTGTGGCATGCTCCACCCCCAAAGAAGTAGCAGCGCCGGCCCCTGTGAATAAAACTCTGACCGTACAAGCTGGGCCAAGTGTAAATAACTACAACAATTCATCCAACCCGATTGTGATCCGCCTTTATCAGCTGAACAGTCGCAGCGAGTTTGAGACTGCTGGTTTCTGGCAAATCTTTAATGGCGGCGCACCAGAATTAGCCGGTGTCGTGGTGAATGTACGCAGTCTTTCACCACTTTATCCAGGTGAACACCGTCTTGTTTCTATCGATCTCGAACCTGATGTGTTTTACCTTGGGGCGTTTGCTGAGTTTGCCGACTTTGGCACGCAGCAGTTCCGACATGTGGTGCCTATCAATGAAGAACTTTTAGACGATGGCGTGACTGTCTCGGTCACAGCATCAGGGATTTCACTGCAATTTCGTGGTGCACCAGGTAAAGAAAAAAAAATAGTGGCCGTGGAGCCTTACAAACCTGGTTTCTTCGCTAGGTTAATTGATGGATTGAAATCATGAGAAAATCTATAGTCTGGAGCGAAGGCATGTTTATCGCCCCACAGCACTTTCAGCATAACCATCTGAATTTGCAGAGTTATATAAATGAAGTTTCCCAGCTTGACTTGGTAGATGGTGACTATGGGGTCAGCCAGCTTGAGATCAATCAGGACATGTTGAAAATTGGAAAGCTTGGTCTTCGCCAGGCCGCAGGCGTTTTACCCGATCGCATGTTTTTTCGTCTTGATGGCGAAGTGGTCCTTGATATTGCTGATGGCACCGTCGACGAGGTCATCTTACTGGCGGTACCCCTAGCGATCTTTGGTTCAGGGCAGTTTGGTAATGGTGATGATCCAGTACGCTTGGTTAAATCGAGGACAGAACTGCGTGATTTGAACGATCCAAGCAATGAGCCAGTAGAGGCTGAGGTTGCAGAAGTTGGTGTACGGCTCGTGCCACAATCCGCTGAGACGTCTGGCTATGCGGCAATTCCTGTGGCGCGTGTGCTTGAGAAAACTGCTGAAGGTCGTATAATCCTTGATCGAAGTTTTATACCACATGTACTACGCTTGTCCGCCTCTAGCCTACTAATGGAACGGCTCGAAGAAATAGTGTCGTTGTTACGGGTCCGCGCGGCTAATGCCGCCGGGCGTGTTGCAAGCGGCAGCGACACCCGCAGCGAAAGTAGCCTGATGGCCGAACGTCTAGAGCTTCAAGTGCTAAATCGTTGGCTGATTGTTATGCAAAATGCGCTGCAATCTGGTCATGTTTCCCCACGGCGATTGTTTGAGTATCTAGCCTGCCTTTCGTCTGAGTTAAGTGCTTCGTTGGGGCAAGCTGCCTCCGAAGACTTGATCTATGCGGCTGAAGATATGGTGAAATCTTTTGAGACAGTCTTGTCGGGTCTACGCCGGAAACTCATTTTGGAAAAGCCAGAAAGTGTAGTAGAATTACAATGGAACACCGAGTTATTTGAAAAGCGCCGCCTCTTGCGTGTTGTTCTTCCGGCGCGCTTGTTGAGTGAAAATCGCCGTCCAATTCTGGCTCTGAGTGGACCTGACGGTGATACTGGGCTTTCTGAACTTGGGCCGCTGGCTTGCAAACTGTCTGGTCTGTCTGCAATGCCGGATTTGGTGTCGCATGGTTTAGCTGGTGTGGAGATTAAATTCCTTACTGTAGCTCCACCGGAGTTACGCAGCAGGGCAAATGCCGCGTTCTTTTCGATTGATACCAGCAGCCCACATTGGCTAAGTTTCCTGGAGAAACGCGAGGCACTTGCCCTGCATGTTGATGATCGTATTGGTACTGTGGCCGCAACACTCTATATGCTGGGACAGTCATGAACTCCGTTCAACCGGAAATCACTACACTCACACTGACGCCGCAAGGGGAGGCCTCTACGAAAAGGGTGGCGGGCCTTGTAACCGTTAGCGCTGGTGAGTTGCAGGCCCTCAACCTAGCGTTGAAGCAATTCAGTGGCTCGAACAATAAGTTAATCAATGCCGCTGCCAATTTACTAGGAGTTTGCGGGACTATTACCCGAATGAGCCCAGGCGATGAGCTAAACACTACTCGCGTTGAGCTGTCTCGGGCAATTATCGACTTGAAGTATAAAGTGGTGCAACTGGATTACCCAACGTCTGTGGCGGAAAACCTCTGCCTAGTTTTTGCGATTGTAATTGACGAGTTTGTCATGGCAAGCTCCTGGGGCCGTAACAGTAATTGGGGTAACAGGACACTCGTCGCAGATCTGTTTGGCTTTCGCGACGGAGGTTACCGGTTTTACAAGATCGCTGATCGTGCACTGATGCAGCCGCGCGCGCTGACTGAATTTTTAGAAATAGTCTATTTTTTCCTCAAGCTTGGGTTTCGTGGCAAGTATAACCTCGGCAGTGAGCAAGAGCGGGATCGGCTGATTAATCGGCTTGAAGCAGTACTGCCAATGCCTAGCAGTGACAAAAAGCACCCCAACCCGGGCCGCCCAATTTTTGATAGCAAAACCCCAGCGCGGAGCTGGCTACTGCGTCACAAGCTACTGCTGACGGTATCTCTTCTTATTGGCATGGTGATGTTTTCACTGTCCACCCAGATAAAACTAACAAATGATTCAGATGGGTTTTTTGAGCCGCTTCGCGCAGCTGCTATTGCAGTTAGACCTTCCGATTGGGTGCTCGATAGTCAGACTGGCAAAACCGTAAAGAAGCCCCGTAAATGAAACTCAAAACCTTTGTAAATATTGCGCTGATAGTTTTTGTACTTGCCGTGATGGGACAAGTGTTATGGATAGGTTTGCATTGGTCAGGTGACACGCTGACGCAAAAGGTGGCTCTTATTTGGAGTGCTATCCTAATAGGTGTAACCTTGGTCACGGCGTTCTCTGTTATCCTTCTGCGCAAGCGCATTTGGATTCATGATACGGGTACTGAGCAATGGGAACAACTGACACGCGTCGCGAAAAACCAGTTCAATCAAGCCCGTGGGCGCTCGCGCGTGATAGATAAGTCACCAATTACTGTACCTTGGTATCTTTTTATTGCCACTGAAAAATCGGAGTGCTCCACCGCAATGGTGGAGATGGGATATGTCGTATTCGGTGACCCGCTGCTGCATGATGGGCTGTCAATCACGACTTGGACATCACCAACAGCAATCGCTTATCGGATTGAGATCAGCGCAGGCAGCGACACACCTTTTGATCTCATAGAGTACGTGTTGAAGCTCCTGTATAGGAACCGCCCATCCTTAGCGGTGAACGCAGCTTTTGTTGAATGTGAGTTGGCCGGATTGATGCAGACAGATAGCGTGGAGAATAGTACTGTCTCTGTGATTAATCGTATCTTTAATGTCGCTGTCTTTGAGTTTGGGATAGACTTGCCAGTTCATATTCTTCTTGTTGGGTTGGAGCATTTCCTTGACCTGTCGCGGAGCGCAATTCTAACACAGAAAATTGGAGATTCAGAAATTTTTGGTGGGTTTTTGCCCCTTGAAGGCGACAGCGTTGAGGCGCGAATTGATGCCCTTTTTGAAGATATGATCAGGGCCTTGAATGATGCTCGTCTGCCTGCCTTGCAAAAGCAGTTAGCACCTGAATTTTGCGCGTCACTGCTGAACGGGCCAACTCAGTTAGCATTGGTTCAGATCCGCCTGCGTGACCGAGCAGTCGCCCTGACACAACCATTGCCACCACGCCGTCATCCACTTGATCTGCACAGTGTCGTATTTGTTGGTGCGAGTGTGACAATGCCGGCAGTTGATCCATTAAGCCAGGTGATTGGACAGCGTTATTTTGGCGAGCCGCCTATCGACACTTATGCTGAAGTGGCACCTAGTGGTGTCACAAGAGGGAACGCGAGACTGGTGGCACAAGCTTATCACCGTGAAGGTTTCAGGGTTAAGCCTAACACGCGTCAAAAGGTGCAAATTGGGCTCAGACGCTTAATTTGGTCACTTTCGCTTGTCGGTGTTGTTGCAGCCTTTGGTGCGCTCTTGTTTGACAACTTTCGCGCTTACAGTCAGGTGAATGATAGTCTGAAAGTGGCTTTTACTGCCTACTACGATGAAATTGGTAAAGTAGGCACCGACTCTGATAAATTGTTAGATCGGGTTCGGCTCCTACAGCCGCTGCGTACCGGGCTTGAGGATTATCAAGTTGTGGCAAATACTTGGCACCGAAGTTTACTGCCAAATGGGTCTTTGGAAGACACGTTCCAAAAAATGTATGATCAAGAATTGCTCGAGGGGTTTCAAGCAACACTGGTCAGATATATTGATGAGGAAACCCTTGCTTTCGGTATGCTGGAAAATGGAGTTATGCTGATCCGCGCTGCCTCGGTTTCACTACAATTTCACTCCAACCAAAAAACCTATAGTAAGCAACTGGCCGAATACTTCCAGAAAGGTCTTGAGGCTAACGGTGAAACAAGTGAGCTTCAGACCAGTTTTCTGGACACGCTGCAAGATCTATTCACGCTGAACCAACCGCCCACGATCCCCGAAAAGACGGTCAAACTCGTTGCGGAAACATTGTCTGAATTTGACACTGCTGAACTTCTTTACAAATCCCTCATGCTCAGGCCTGCCTACTCGGATATGATCAATCTGGAGCAACGGCTAGGACCCCATGCAGGTGAAGTATTTAGCGTAACGTCAAAGGACCCCAAAAACCCGAAGTCAGACGAGCAGATGTATTCCATGCCACGTGCCTACACGCAGGATGGGTTCAACGCTTTTTTTAAGGATGGAGAGATACCAGAGTTGGGTCGAATGATCTATAATTACGAAGAAATTATAGGCCTTCTTGATGAAGCAGAGATCAACGCAATTAAGCGCAAAGTGGCACAAGCGTATACCACTGATTATATCAACCATTGGTCAGATTTTATCGATGCGCTCGGCTTGCGTGAGATTGATGACTGGGCGGATGCCGAGGCCATGATGAAGGTCCTGATAAGCCCAGCAGAAAACCCGCTCACTCGGCTAACGCAAACGTTTCAAGGCAACCTTGATATCCCTGTTTGGCAGCCTGCTGCAGCTGTCACAACTACAGATTCTGGTGTGGCGCCAGAGCCTAACGCTCGAATCTCCGCTGCATCTAAGGCGAATATCGAAGCTGCGGCAGCGTTTAAAATCCGCAGGGCTTTTCGCCCTTATTTGGAGGCTGCAGAACGCAACGCTGATGACAAAAATGAATATGACGTCTTTCTGCAATACGCTGCTGATGTGCATCGTTGGCTGGTAGAGGCTGCAGGCGCTGCCAATGGGATGGGACCCTACCTGTTTGAGCAATTTAAGGCCCCTAATCAAGCTAGCACACTGGCGATATTCAACGCTTTTGTCTTGCGCTCAGACATTGAACTGATCCGCAAATTTGGGCGCAATCTGGCTACCAAACTGGATGCGCAGGCGATGCGCTTCATCTATGAATACATAGACAGACAGTGGATGCAGCAGATCCTCGTGCCCCATGGCAGGACACTCAAAAGTAGTTTCCCCTTTGCCTCGGGCTCGGACATGTCACTAATCGAATTTTCTGACCTCTTCGCGCCTGAAGGTAAGCTTTTGAACTTCGAGCTCACCTATCTTACGCCGTTTCGGGCTCCCAATGGCTCCTACCGCCCACGCGTTACTTTCCTAGCGTCGGGCAGTGCCGAGCCTTTGGTTCAAGCACGGCAAGCCTTTATTCGGTTTAATCAAATTTCTGAAGCTATGTTTGTGGACGGCAAGCCGTACCTCGCATTCAAGATACGGACGGGATATCTCGAACCCTCGCTTAGTAAGCTCACGATTTCGTCAGGAATTACTTTGCATCAATACAAGCATGGTCCAGTATTTTGGGCTGAGCAGACGTGGCCTGCTGCAGGGATCCAAAACAGTGATTTGCAACTACGAATATTTCAGCGGTCGCGCGCTGCCCTGAATGATAGTTACGCTGGCCCGTGGTCCTGGTTTCGGCTATCACGCAGCAGAGATGTCATCCTGAAACCCGACCTTGGTTTGGTGGAGGCTACGTTTGCCGTCACTGATGGTATCGCAAAGCTCCAATTTGACGCGCAGCAGCGGCACAACCCGTTTGCTCCAGGCTTCTTCTCAAAATTTGATTTACCTATATCACTTTTTGAAAATGAACATAATCCTGTATTGGTTGGCAGCTCTTCTCTGGTGGAAAACCAATAATGCAGTACAGTTTCCATTGTTTAAGACTGCTAAACGCTCTATGTTATCGTGTCATTACAGGCGAAATAAATTGAAATTGATTTATGATCTATGGCCGTAACCCTTGGGGCAAAAATATCATTTACGTTCTCTGAAAATCAAACGTACTTCGCTCCCGCTATGATTTTAGTGTTAAAGGTACACTCATGAGTAAATATGCAACGGATTTAGGCGAAAATATCCCTTGGGTAATAGCAAGCGCTTTTTGCGGCTTTAGCGTCGATGATAAAACTATTCGTGCCGCCTACGATGACACAGGCGTTGAGGTTGACGACTTTAATGTCAAGGCACCGTCCAATCCGCTTTTCGTAAGTAACGGCTTCTCGGATGGACGGTTACCTCGGTCCGTCAAGTACATGACCCATCGCACATTTTAAAAAGTGGGGGGGACCGCCCTCGTCTAATGTAGGCGATCTTGCGTCTCAGGTTAAAAAGGTAGACGTTTCTGGCAATTTGCTTCACGGTAATGTAAGTGGCTCGACCGCAGCCCACATAAAAATGCTGCGTGGCATTGCCATGAAGTATCCCCGCAGTTCAACCGTTCGTAAATGGGTGGCGACATGTATGGTCGCCAAATCGGCTAAAGTGGGCATACGTGGAACTAAGTTAGTCGGGGCGGCTATTCCCATCGGAGCGTTGGGTATGGCAACAAATGTCATCATAAATTTAGGGCGTGCGGGTGTGCGGATGAATTACTGAAATGTCGTTAACAGGGTTGCTATGGAGCTGTACTGGCGTGCAAACGTCGAAATGTGACTTTCGTGTGTCGGTGGTGGAAAAATCACAACAAAGGTAAATGGTCCGGCTAGTGCAATCATGTTTGAGATTTTCCGTCGCCGTGGCCCCACCGGGTTCTTTGGTCAATGTGATGTCACTAACATTATTTCGGAATCCGGTGGTTGGTTCGCTTTGCGCGATAAGTTACTTTGATGTAATAATCCAACAGTTTCTGCAAGAGAGGTCGCAAAGAAGTATTGCAAACCAAGCGTATCATATGGAGAGGGCAACTGGCGGCTGAACGCGTTTCTGGCAACTTGTCAGAACGAGAACGACTTAACCGTGAGTACGAGATGTTGACGCTTTTTGGCGGCACTCAGGCGCCCAAAGTTTTGTGCTACGAAAATATTGCAGGCTCAGTCCGTCTCGTCCGAAGTTGGTTAGAAGGTTCTACGCTGGATCAAGTACCGCGCTGCGAAAGGGCTCAGATTATTGCAAGATTGCGCGATATGCTCAGGCAAATTCATGAAGCTGGCTGGATTCACGGTGATTTGAAGCCTGAGAACATTATCTCTGCTTCAACTGGGCCGGTTTTGATTGACTGGGAGCATGCAGCACCTATTGGGGCTGAGGTAAGACGACTGTCGCCCGTGCTGTGACCGTCGGTATGACACACCCTGACTTGATTTGGGGACGTGGATCTGTTGGGAGAAGATTTGATTTCTATGCTTTAGACCAAATTGCAGCAGTATCGATAGATTGTAGTTGTTGACTAGCACGCCGGTAGTTTTGAGATGCCATGATCCTGCATTTCCTGGCCGCCTACAGCCAGCTCTATCAGACAAAGCTACTTAACATCGGACGAGCAACTTTATAGCGTTTTGTAACTAAAAAACATTCTCCATTTTGTTACTTTAAATTTGGCCTGGGGTCTCCGATCCATCCTGCCGAGGATCAGAGACCAAGACCTATGGGTCCCGGACAATAGAGTAGCCAACGACGTCCAGCCTATCGTGTTGCCGAAACTCAATTTGCATCGGATGGTTTTGTTCTTCCCCATCGCACCACCTAAGTTACCTCATTAAACTATCTGATAAGTGTTGTTGCCTTTAGCTCCAGTCCAACAACCAAAATGCCCATACTTGGGATTCTAGTTCTCGTTTTTGGAGAGTGTCCACAGAACGCATTTAATTATAGAGATCTAGGCTTGCGGCGACCGGTCTCGGAGGGCTCATTGTATACGTCCTATGCCCCACGCTAGGCACACTGAATTATTATCATACTTTCTGTCTAGGAGTTGGCTTTGGCATTAATAATTAAAATTCAAATAAATGTATTAAACGCGAGATATACATGATGGATAAAATATTTTCACTTGAACCGTATGAAATCATCAACAGAGAGGCTGTCTTTCGGCATTGCCCAAATCAGGCCCTTGCGCGTTTTCTGCCCCATGTTGCTGTTAAGTCGTTACAGTCAGGCGATGAATTGCAATACGCCGGTCAGACAGCGAAGTTCGTATATTTAATTGTTTCCGGCACGTTTGAAGCCGCTAGCGAAGGCGGTCAAAAAGTCAACGTCAAGTCAGGTTTTTTGGGTCAAGAGGCGGCGATAGGTATGGATTTAAATATCGTTACTGCGGTAGCGACGAGTGGGTCTAGCGTTTTAGTCATCCCAAAGGCTGCGATTTGGGAACTGAGTAAGTACCCTGAATTTCACCAAGACCTACTCAATTCGTTTACTTCGTTGTTTGGCAGAGAACCTAAAGCTGTAGAAGACGAAGAGAACTCTAATGACAAAAAGAGCTACTCAAGTGATTTGAGGATCTTTTTTGGTTGGCTTATGGCGTTACTGGTACCGCTAAGCATGATTGCGGGCGTTGTTGAATTCCCAAGCATCCCTAATAAAGAGTCATTATATTTGGTTGCCATCCTTTCCACATCCATAGTTATGTGGGTGTTTCGCTTACTGCCAGATTTTGTACCGGCTCTTTTTTCGGTTTTAGGCGTTGTTTTGTTTGGCCTTGCACCTTCCAGTGTCGTTTTGGCAGGCTTTGGCTCGAAAACCTTCTTTATGGCGCTGAGTATTTTTGGTCTGTCTGCTGTAATTGTTGTCTCAGGCCTCAGTTATCGGATTTTACTCCTACTGTTAAAAATCGGCCCCGCAAACAAGACTTGGTACTATATGTGTCTGTTTTTATCTGGCTCATTATTAACTCCCATCGTCCCAACAACCAATGGCCGTGTGTCAATCGTCACCCCGTTTATGAAGGATCTTTTAGCCTCGTTTGATGAAAAATCAGCCAAGGCAGAAGCGCCACGATTGTCTGCTGCGGTGCTCGGCGGGACCAGTTTATTATCGGCGATTTTCCTCAGCTCTAAGTCTGTGAACTTCCTAGTTTTTGGTCTTATGCCGTTTCAAGAACAAACCCGATTCCAGTGGGTGGACTGGTTCGTCGCAGCTTCAGTTAGTGGCGCTGTATTATTGGTGCTGTATTTTTTAGCCAGTTGGTTGATATTTAAAAATAAAGAAAGACCAGCGATTCCAAAGGCTCTGGTCTATGATCAGCTCAAAATTTTAGGACCTCCCTGCGCCAGCGAATGGGCAGGTGTTGCTGGTTTGTTAGTGCTTTTGGTTAGCTTCATGACAGTGGCGATCCACCATATTGAAATTCCTTGGATTGCATTGGCTATATTGTTTAGTTTGTTAATGTTTGGGTTCCTGGATAAACAAGAATTTTTGACGCGGATTGACTGGAACTTCTTGATTTTTTTGGGCTCGTTAGTTGGCCTTGTTTCGTCCATGGAATATGTGGGGTTAGATGAGTGGCTAACCGAAAAACTGTCATGGCTTAATCATTATATGGCCAACGAATTCGGCATGTTTATTGTCTTGCTGTCGGTATCAATTTTTTTGGTTAGATTGGCGATCCCGATCAACGCGACGGTGGTTATCTTTGCAACCCTATTAATGCCGGCTGCCATAAACATCGGCATAACACCCTGGATTGTGGGCTTTATCATCCTGTTGATTGCCGAAGGTTATATCTGGCCCTATCAAGCCTCATATTATTCACAATTTTGCTCGTTAGCCGGTCCAAAATATGGTGCCGACAGCAAAAAAGTAATCATATTAAATGCGATGCAATATGCATTTAAGTTGGCGGCTATTTATGCGTCGATCCCGTTTTGGCAATATTTGGGACTGCTCTGATGCTTAAAAAGTTTACTACCCTGATCATGGCTACTTTTATTCTTACGCTGACAGGAATGATCCTATACGAGAATATAAACAAGCCACGTATATTGGTTCTGCATAGTTATAGTAATGATTATGTCTGGACTCGTCAAATCAATGTGGGCTTGGATCGTGTGCTTGGTAAAGTTCAAGGCGTTGACATTCGTTACCATGAGATGAAAACAAAGAAAATGTCGGGTAAAGGTTACATAGATCGTGCAGGTATTGCCGCTCAGCACGCCATTGAAGTCATCCGTCCCAACGTCATTGTTGCTATTGATGATAATGCGCAAAAATATGTGGCCAAGCAATACGTTAACAACCCAGACATAAAGATTGTTTTTGCAGGCATTAACGGAAGCCCAGAACCTTATGGCTACTTAGAAGCGAACAACGTAACCGGTATCTTAGAACGTAAACCTGCTATGGCTCTAAGTGAAGTCATTTTATTGCTCAGTGAAAACTTAGGCATTATCGGACAAAAGCCTAAGGCCATTTTTTTGTCGGATGAATCCCATTCGACCGAACGTGATGGTGGCTATCTTGATAGTATAGATTGGGTTGGTGTCGATTATCTTGGACGTCATCCTAAGGCCACTTTTGATGACTGGCAAAGTGCAGTCAAGAACATGAAGGGCGAGGCCGACTTTATTTTGGTAGGGGGTTATCGCAAGTTACACAAGTCTCCTGGTTCTGCTGAGTTTGTGAACGCGAAGGAAGTTATGACTTGGACCGAGGCTAATTCTCCAGTGCCCGTTATTGGCATGAACACCTTTAATTCTGAAGAAGGTGCCATGTTGTCTGTTGGTGTTTCTCCTTACGAACAAGGTGAAGTCGCAGCAACCATGGCTACAAAATTAATTGAAGGTGTAGATATCAAGTCGCTGCCTATTCAAACATCAAGTCAGTACGTTGTTGCAGTGCGTAAGTCTGCTCTGGATGCGCGCAATATTTCTATTCCAGAGGTATTTGAGGCTTATGCAAGAGCAAGCAATAACTACTTTAATTAACGACTTTATGTCTGAGTTATTATTGACACTCACATCCTTATAGGGCCCTGTTCCTCCACCACATACCAAAATTAAGTGGCTGATTTAATTTATATTTATATTTATAATTAGATAAGATCTTTACCCACCACTCTACCCACCACAAAACATCAGATCAAAACAGAGTTTACGCAGGGTTACTGCGCCTGATTCCTACAGCTGAGCCGCAGGCTGCAAGACCGGGCCCCTCTGTCCTAGGGCCCCGCGTCTCGGACATCGGGCCATTAGTATTAGCGCTGTAAATCCATTCGGGGGTGGTTTTGTTTGGAGACTGATGTCTACCCATGGCCCATGGACCAAGACATACGCACCTAGCCACACCATCCAAATTGGGGTTAATAGAACCCAAGTTCTTACTTCGATTGATGGCAAAGTTTGATAGAGAAGCGAGAGGAATGCTCAATCTAGTTGGAATGGATTTAAGCTGTGACAATTCTGAAACATATAATTTGTTTGACTGGATGCCAATTCCTTTCAAACAGTCTGTGATTGAAACTGCTTCTACCTTGGAAACTATTCAAAATGCCCATTGGAGAAGCTGATGCTGTAGCTCCTATGTCTGG
>MDSV01190378.1_pt1 | contig 33457 bp, 27 predicted proteins | sample 810851 | NCBI WGS metagenome assembly MDSV01 (sample SAMN05326640, study PRJNA326480) | marine metagenome | isolation source: seawater | place: Atlantic Ocean: North East | collected 2012 | reverse complement strand
TATGTTGTTTGGTGGACATGTTGCCATTGCGCATCTAGGTTTTCGTAAGTTATATCAAATGCTTTAGCCCATTGGTCTCTGTAATGATGGCATGAAGCAACTTGTAGTGTTCTACCGTTAGGCATTACAGCATCTATTCCAATGGTATACCATGCGCCAGGAAATGTATCCCATATCGGTCGCTTTGCTTTGATAATTGGTAAGCACAATTTTTCCATCAAATTATCGACTATCTGCAGGTCTTGCTCAATTTGTCTAGTCGCACATTCTTCATCAGCATGGGCGGTATGTGCTTCAAAGAAGTGAATTTCTCTTACTCGTATGAATGACCTTGTTTGTTTGGTTTCATATCGAAATGTGTTCACCATTTGATAAATTTTTAGTGGCAAATCTTTGTGTGACCTAATCCACAAAGGGAACATTGTGTACATTGCAGTTTCAGATGTTGGTCGTAAGAACATAGGAATATCAAGGTCGTTTTCACCAGCATGCTTGACCCAATAAACCTCTTTTTTGAATCCCCCTTCCTCTTCCTCATCTCTAAGTTCATCAGGGTCCACTCCTTCTTCTCTAGCACGTTTCAATCGAGCAACGAGTGCGTTTTCTTTTTCCAGTAGATTTTCTGGTATTAATAATGGAAAATTTACCTCTTCATGATCTGTTCTTTCCATTTCTCTGTGGGTTAATGAATCAATTAGTTTCATTGTTTTCCAACCATATGGCCGCCAAACATCCATGCCCTTTATTGGATAACGCTTGTCAACTAAATCTGAGGCTTCGACAATGAATGGATACCATTCATTGAAGTTCTCAACTTTAGATGGAATGCCGCGCTTCGCTTTGGCAGGGCTCTTGCTCATAATGTCATCTCGTGAGACTATCACTCATGAATATGTTGCTCTTGATTGGCTGATTTTGATGTTAATCCTATCAAAGCAACTATTGCTGCTAAACACCAAACAATTTCCAAAATAAGGAACGCCCACTCTTCAATCAATAAAGCTCTAACCGCTAGTAATCCGGAACCAGATGCCATCATTAGAAGGTAAATCTTGTTTTTACTGTCTAATACATTCCTTGTCTCTAACAAAAATGCACCGAGTATGAGCATCATACCCGAATAGGCAATAGCCTCTGAGATAAGCCCGTCAGGAGACACAACATCACTTCTTTCTAGATATGAAGAAAATGAATAACAATGAAACGATAGCAACAATGTCTGGTATTCCAATGCCGCCACTAGTACCTCCAACCCCACTCATATTTTCAGTGAGCAGGGAGTATGACCATCCATCAGATTCTCCAAATTTGTAAAAATCCATTAAATTCATTCGAGTTTGTCCGTCAGAACGACATGTTCCAATTTCACAAGTTCCTTCAAATAGGCTAGAAAGTAAACCAAATAAATTCACAATTACAACAAGCAATCCTGCTAAAGAGATAATTGAAAGGAATGAAAATTTACTCTTGTTATTTGGTAAGTTAGGCATTTCTAAGTGAGGTAGTTCAGGAAGTGGCAAAGCGGTTGGTTCAATTACCTCAACCATCAAGTTAGAGGTTTGACCTAGTTGCTGTTCTCCGCTTTGAGGCTGATTAATTGGCTGGTTTTCAAAATCTCTAGCCTTAACCGGCTTGACGTTTGCGATTTTTATACCATATAAACGGTCTGCTAGACTGATAAGTGATTTATCTTCTGCGATGTCAGAGGCTTCCAAGTCACCATCAAGTAACTTCTTCAAGCGGTCTTTGGCATCGCTCAAGTTGACTCCCCCGTATGACGGGTGGAATCTTCTTATTGAATAATCCTCTTATCGGTAATTACGCCTTTCCAGCAGCCTCAACTTCGGCCCAGTCTTTCATAAATCCATCAATTCCCTTATCTGTTAGTGGATGCTTCATTAATTGACGGAAAATCTTGGTTGGCATTGTTGCAGTGTGAGCACCTAATTGTATACACTGCAATACATGGGTGGGGTGTCTAATTGATGCTGCGAGAACTTTGGTGGATATTTCAGGATAATTATTCCAGGTATCCATTATTTCTGCAATAAGAGTCATTCCATCATGTCCTGTATCATCTATTCTTCCAATGAATGGAGATACATAGGTTGCCCCTGCTTTTGCCGCCATGAGTGCTTGTGCAGCAGAAAATATCAATGTTACATTGGTCCTTATCCCCTTTTCAGTCAGGATTTTGGTTGCTGCTAATCCTTCAGGAATACATGGTATTTTGATGATTACATTTTCTGGAAGTTGATCTTTCAGTTCTAGTGCTTGTTCAACCATGCCTTCTGTGTCCATGGCTGTAACTTCAGCAGAAATAGGCCCGTCACATATCGATGCAATTTCAGCTACAACTTGTTTGAAATCTCTACCACTTTTTTTGATAAGCGAAGGATTTGTAGTTACTCCATCAAGAATTCCCCATGAGGCAATCTCTCTAATTTCATCAACGTCTGCAGTGTCTAAAAAGAACTCCATGTTATTGTGGAACATTAGGCACTTCATGAATTATCCGCTTGATTTTCTGCGGATAAATAATCCTGTGAGAATCGCCACGATTACAATTATCGATACATTGAGCGGAGATATTAATTCAGTATTTTCGTCAAGTGATTCTTTGCCGTTTGTATTTGAAACATAATCACATCCATCAGGTATTTGGTTAGAATTATTGTCTTCATTATCGTCATAACCCTGACATAGATCTTCAAAATCATTAATGCCATCATTATCAGTATCAATTTGTGATAAATCACAGCCATTTGAATTAGAAGCCAATCCGTTGTTTAGAGAACTATTAGGGCAAGAGTCTAGTTCATCTTCAACTCCGTCAAAATCAGAATCAATTTTGTCATCACAATAATCTGGGATAGAATCACCATCTACATCAATTGAATCGTTATATCCAGGGCATAAGTCATCCATATCACTCACATCGTCATTATCTGAATCGATCAAATCATCACAATCATCTGGTATTCCATCACCATCATTGTCATAATTATCATCATACCCATGACAAATATCTTCACTATCAGCAATTAAATCATAATCACTATCTATTAATGAGTCGCAACCATCAGGAATTGTGTCATTATCAACATCTATATTATCATCGAAGTCATCACATAAATCCAAGGAATCATCTATTCCATCACTGTCAGAATCATCTATACATCCATCGCCATCTTTGTCATATGGGAGGGAATCTATCTCAGGGCAATTATCTTGCCAGTTTTCAATATAGCCAATCGCTTCTAAGTTTCTTCCTTTCAATGCAGGTTCAAGAGCGGAATGTCTTGTAACTTTGAATACCTTATTACCATTACCAGTGAATATAGAATCTCCTTGACTCATTGTTCCAAGATTGTTTACAGGACTAATATATTTCCAAACTATTTCTCCAGAATAATCTACTTCAATTAAAGTCCCCTGCATTCCAAAAGTAATCAGTGTGTTGCCATTTGATAATCGTGTACTGCCTGAAATTGCTGAAGAATACATTTCCACACCTACGTCCCATGTCCAAGACAAATTTTTTGGCTCAAATGGCTCTATTGAATCTATGTCATACACATATCCATTTAATGGAGTCTCTATTACATCAACTGAGGAATAAAGAGTATCTCTACCATTGCCATTATTGAATAACATCAACTTGCCTTCATCAGGATATCCTGGTTGTATCCATTGTATGTCGTGTTGTGCAAAGGATACTTGGTCTTCTGCCCCTCCTCTTTGATAACTCTCTGGATTACCATAGCGATACAATATGTCCCCTCCCATTCCACTATTTCCACCAGTATGTCCGGACGCTTCTTCAGTTGTTGTACTATGGTCGATAATGTATATCTCGTTAGTATTTTTACAAGATATGGCTATTTGGTCTAATACTTGGTTGTAATCAATTCCATTACAATGTAGCCAATCTCTTCCTCCGGATGCGCCACCAACAGAGTCTATGAAATTAACATCTAACAATTCTGGATGGTCGGAAACAACTCCGTAATTAGCTTTGCCAGGGTCGTAATCCTGAATTAGATGATCCCAAAAAGTCCATTGCCAAACAATCTCTGCTTGATCAGTACCTATTGGTTTCACTTCGATTATTCTATCTGGCCACACAGAAGATGTTCCCAATGCCCTACTGGAATCATCCTGAGGGTACTTCCCAACCTCTGCAGCTTCAGATTCATTTCTATATTCCCATGCAATCATTAAGAAGTTACCATTTGGCAATGGCTCAATGTCATGATGACTTCGATATAATTCGCTAGAGTAAGACCATGACCAATCCAAATCTCCTTCCCAAGAAATCCGTTCAACTTTTCCAGCACTTCCTCCACCGCTAAATTCACCTGGTTGATTGTTTCCAAGATTTGCAGTTCTAAGTAAAGATCCATCATCGAGTAGGTATGCAGATAGTCCTGGTCTATGGTTTCCAGGAGAGGTCCAGTTGTGCACTTCTCGACCAAAATGGTCGATTAGGTAAGAAGTGTTAGAAGCCATTGGTGAAAATAAAGTATATCCTTCTTGCATTTCATTAGTACAGTAAATAAGTCCAACAGTCCATGTTTCATTTCGATTAGCAGAACACCCTGAATCTGTTGAATAGTGCGAATGATTCTCGTCTTCTAAGGTATGCGAATTTACTGGTATTGCTGCTATGAAGAGTAATATCACTAACCATAGCGATTTAATCTTCATATTTCTTCTGACGCAATCCTCTTATTCATCACTTACGATTGATTGCTCGAGTTGCTGACTGGGTAATATATGGTGCAGAAATCTCCATCAATTCAAGCATCTCATCTGCCTGACCAGATTCACCAAATCTATCCTTTACCCCAACTCTTTCTAACGGAGTTGGTATGTTGGAAGATAGATATTCAGAAACCGCTCCACCTAAACCGCCGATTATACTGTGGTCTTCAGCAGTAACTATGGCGCCACATTTTTCTGCCAGTGAATGTACTAGTTTGGTATCGAGTGGTTTTATTGTGTGCATATCAACAATAGTAGCATCAATACCCATTTTATCCAATTCATCTGCTGCTTTCAATGCTTCAGATACCATGACTCCGCAAGCGATAATGGCAACGTCATTACCTTCTCGAAGAACTACTCCTTTACCAATTTCGATTTCGTTTTCACGGCCATCGTACAAAACGGGAGTTTTATTTCTCGCAGTTCTAGTATAACTTGGCTGTTTAATTTCTGCCAATTGAGTTGTTAATAGTCTGGTACTTACATCATCGCAGGGGTGCATGACAATAACATTAGGGAGTGTCCTAAATATTGCCAAATCCTCAATTGATTGGGCAGATGAACCATCGGTGCCTGTGTGAGTTCCACCATGGCTGCCACACAAATGTACCGCAAGGTTAGGTCTTGCAACACCATTTCTCATCTGTTCAAATGCTCTTTCGGTAAATATTGCAAATGTGCTAGCAAATGGTATGTATCCTGATGATGCTAAACCTGCTGCAGTTAACAACATGTTTTGTTCACCTATTCCACATGATACTGTACGTTCTGGATGTGCTTTCCTAAAGTGGAGAGATTTGGTGGATTTCCCCAAATCGGCTTCAAGAACTACAACTTTTTTATTGCTAGCTAAGTCTAGTAACGCTTGCCCATATCCATCTCTTGTGGCAGCCATTCTACTCATGCTATCACCTCGCCTAATTCTTCCATTGCAACACGGAATTGATCGTCATTTGGTGCTGCACCGTGGAATGCAGGATTATCTTCCATGTACGATACTCCTTTTCCTTTGATTGTATGAGCAATCAAAATTGCAGGATTATCGTTTGTGTTTACTAAGAAATCCAATCCTTTGACCACTTCTTCTGTATTGTGACCATCAATTTCCATCACGTCCCAACCAAATGATTTCCATTTTCCTGGTATGTCAAACATTCTCATTTGAGTCTCACAAAAATCATCATTTTGAATACGGTTCCTGTCAAGAATCACTTTCAAGTTACCTAATTCATGATGCTTTGCAGCCATCGCTGCTTCCCAAATACTTCCTTCTTGAATCTCTCCATCACCAACCATAACAAACACATTACGCTCACTACCATCTAATCTAGCAGCAATAGAACATCCCATGCCGAATGAAAGTCCCATCCCGAGTGAACCCGCAGAAAAATCCACTCCAGGGCACCATTTCATATCTACGTGACCCTGACAAACACCTCCCAAAACTCTGTAAGAATTCAAATCTTCTTTAGAGATGAATCCCATCTCTGCTAGTATTGCATACATTCCAGGTGACGCATGACCTTTAGACAGGATGAACCTATCGCGGTCTTCCCAATTAGGCTCATTAGGTCTAATTCTCATGTAATTGGCGTAAAGTGCGCTGATTAGGTCTATCTCGGAAAGTGAACCTCCAGGGTGTCCTGCTTGTGCTCTATGCACCATCTTAACTATTTCAACACGGCATTTTCTAGCGAGTTCTTCCAGTTCAATTTTCGATAACGACATATTACGACCAATTACAGGTCAACAAAGACAACCTTTGATGCTTTTGTTCAACATAAAGGCGTTATTTAGTCAGTTTAAACATCGATATAATTTTACCAAATATATCTCTCATAATTAATGAAAAGTCACTGATTAAGTTACCTTTGTTAGGTAATGACCTTGTCGCTAACCACAAAAATACTAATACAAACCAACCAAAGAAAATTAGTGACAAGAAATTGTTCAACACTCCGGTATTAAAAATCGATGTCAAATCAACTTCTAATACAATTAAAAGAGCCACTAGAACGCCAAGGATTGATTCGCCTGCGATAAATCCTGCCCCAATCAATACGCCCCGATTTTCCACTTCTTTAGCAGCATCAACTGCTTTCTTTGATGGTTTGTCCCTCAATTCACCATCCACTCTTAGGTGTGCGCTTCTGAATGCAAAGTACGATAACACACCGCCTAGCATAATTGGTACAGAGAGGCCAAGCGGGAGATAGATTCCTATTGCTACACTCATTACCGGCATTTTTAGCCAAATTAATACTATTGCGATAACAACTCCGAGTATTATCATCTGCATGTTAACATCACCGACAAAAGAACCTCTCACTATATCACCGATTAATTCTGCTTGAGGCGCAGTTAGTGCATTGTCACAATTTCTTCCAGTTTCAGCAGCTTCTCTTAAACAAGCTGTTTTTGTTATACCAAATGCATTGTGTAGCAGCTTTAGGGTTGGACCAATTACTAGGGCGCCGGTGATAACTCCGATTATTTCAGCTGTTTGTTGTATTCTAGGAGTCGCACCAACCATGTGGCCAGTTTTCAAATCCTGCATAACATCTCCTGCAATTGCGGCAGAAGAAGCGACTATTGAAGCAATTAACATTGTAGCTAACATCAATGTTGGAGTTGACAATCCTAACATTAGATCTCCAATAATCCAAACAAGAGCAACGGTAAATAGCAATGTGGCAATTGTCATACCAGACACAGGAGAATTTGAAGATCCCACAACTCCAGCAATATACCCCGCAACTGCGGCGAAAAAGAAGGCTGTAACTGCTAGGAAAGCCGCACCAGCCAAAGAGAGGATGAATGAACCTGTCTTCCACCAGTAAAACAGCAGTGTTAATCCAACTATTACTGTACAAAAGGCAAAGACAAATTTCATCGGTAAATCAATCTCTGTTCGTAATAAATTCTCATCATCTCCAGTACTGGATTTTAATGCTTTTGAAATGCCAGTAATGATGCTCTTTCTCATCGACCATAGGGTGTATAGTCCTCCAACCACCATTGCTCCAACACCAGCGTATCTTATTTGAGTGGCCCATATTCCTTTGAATTGCTCAATACTGGAATCACCTTGACCCCAACCGTTGATCAATCCGTACATTGGAACTAATACCATGAACCCAAACATTCCACCAAGGAAAATAAAAGACGCAATTCTTATTCCAACAATAAATCCTACAGATAATAGGGCAACAGATAAGTCAATACCGCCATAAATCTTAGTTCCCATGAAGTCAATTACGCCTTCAACAGTGTGATGAGTTGCTTTAAATCCCTTTACCATTAGACCATATATTGCACCAATTCCAAGTGCATATAATATCGCTTGTGAACCTTCTCCGCCTTCTTCACCTGCCACTAAAACTTCACGGCATGCTACTCCTTCAGGATAAGGAAGTGCTTCCTCAACAATGAATAATCGCCTGAGCGCAATGGTAAACATTGTCCCCATTAAACCACCAAGTAGTGCAATTATTGTTGTTTCAAGCAGTTGTATATCATCCCACAAATTCGGAATGACCAATAGTGCAGGTACAGTAAAAATTACTCCAGCAGCAAGCGACTCACCAGCACTTGCCATGGTTTGTACCGCATTATTTTCAAGAATAGTCACTTCTTTAAACAGTGATCGTAGAATAATCATCGACATTACGGCAGCAGGGATACTGGCTGATACAGTCATTCCTGCATATAGTCCCAGATATGCATTTGCTGCAGTCATCAAAATACCAAGTAATATCCCGACAATTACTACTCTAACAGTCAACTCCAGTGGTGATTCACTTGCTGGAATGTAGGGTTCACCGTGTTCTGCCATACACCTGCTAAAAAATTCTAATTGTTGAAAACATCGATGAATATGTGGGAATTCCACCATCAAAATGATAAGTTGATTTTGCGTCGTTTGAATTAAGGTTGTTACTATGGATGATAATTGGCATAATTTAGAGCCTATGGAAGTAATGATTGAATTAGATGTGGAAAGGTCGGGTCTTTCTGATAGCGAAGTTAGTAGTCGACGATTAAAATATGGTGAAAATAAACTTGCAGAACCTGAGCAAATACCTGGTTGGAAGAGATTTCTTTCGCAATATAATGACCCTCTAAATTATCTCTTGATTGGAGCAGCAATTGTGGCCTTAGTGATTCATCCTGACGAGCCGGGCGATGCTATTTTCATCTTCATGGTCTTGACAGCTAATGCGTATTTTGGTTATTGGCAAGAAGGCCAAGCAGAGCAGGCCATGGAATCACTGAAGAAAATGTCAGTATCTCAATGTGTGGTTGTTCGTGATGACACAGATATTGAAATTGCCACCTCAGAATTAGTTCCAGGTGATATTGTTAATCTCTATGAAGGATTAAACGTTCCAGCAGATATTAGGATTCTTGAATCATACCAATGTAAAATTGATGAATCAGCATTAACTGGTGAATCATTAACCATTGAGAAATCAGTTCAATCATTAGCGATTGATACTTTACTTGCTGACCGTAAAAATATGGCTTTTATGGGGACATGTGTCGCATCTGGTAGGGCTGTTGGGATTGTTGTCTCCACTGGTATGAAGACACAACTTGGCAGGATTGCCAGCGATATAGCAAGTTCTGATACACCTAAAACACCACTTGAACTAAAACTTGAATCATTAGGTAAATTCCTAGGATTTATTGCACTAATCGTTGCTGTATTATTAGTATCTATCGAGATGATAATTGCTTACGGAAATCCAAAAGTAGATATTTGGGAAGCAGCAGTTGATCAATTTATTATCGCTATTGCGATATTCGTAGCCATAGTTCCCGAGGGACTTCCTATCATTCTTGTCATTACTCTTGCTTTAGGAATGCGAAATATGGCAAAACATAAGGCAATTATTCGTAGAATGAAGGCGGTTGAGACGCTTGGTTCAACCACTGTAATTTGTTCAGACAAAACAGGTACTTTGACGAAAAACCAAATGACAGCAAGACAAATATCAACTACTGAAGGAGATTTTCAGATTACTGGTGAGGGATTCAAACCCAAGGGAGAGATTTTATTTGATGGCAAACCACTTGGTGATGATGATTTATCTAGACACCAGAATAATTTAGGATTCAGGCTGGCTGCTGCCTGTCTGAGTTTATGCCACAATTCACAAATCACTAAATCTGATGGCATATGGGAGGCTTTGGGAGACCCTACAGACTCTGCATGTGCTGTTGCTGGTTGGAAAATAAATGGCGATGTTCAAAAGTTCGCTCAAAGGCATAGCCGACTTCATGAGTTCTTTTTCGATACAAAAAGAAAGAGAATGTCGGTTATTCATGAATATGAGGGTGAGAAATGGGTTTTCTCTAAAGGAGGTGCAGGTGGCTATATCGATCTTGTAGAATGGAAGGTGTCAGGTGATGAAATTGTACCTATTAGTGAGAGTGATTTCAAACGTGCTGAAGAGGCTAATAGGGATATGGCTGGAAAAGCCATGAGAATCTTGGCACTTTGTGCACGTCGTCTTGATGATGATGAAGACATCTATGACATGGAAAAAATTGAGTCTGGTCTTATATTCCTTGGCTTAATTGGTATTATGGATCCCCCAAGACCTGAAGTAAAAGACGCGATTGAAATATGTCAGAAAGCCGGAATTAAAGTAAAGATGATTACCGGAGATCAGCAATTTACCGCAACAGCAATTGGTAAGGAGTTAGGGATAACTGACGGCGGAATACCTGCGGTAAATGGAGGAACAATAGCACAATTTTCAGAGGCTGAAATGGATGAAGCAGCTGCTAATTCAACAATATTTTCTAGGGTAACGCCTGACCAAAAAATGCGTATTGTAAGTTCTCTCCAAAATCAAGGGGAAATTGTTGCAATGACCGGTGATGGAGTTAACGATGCCCCGGCATTATCTAGAGCAAATATAGGTATTGCAATGGGTATAGCAGGAACTGATGTGGCAAAGGATGCTGCAGATATGGTTTTACAAGATGATAACTTTGCCAACATTGTTCATGCTGTAGAAGAAGGCAGAAAAATATACCAAAACATTAGAAATTTCGTCAGATATCAAGTTTCGACTAATGTGGCAGCTGTATCACTTATTATCATGTCCACATTGATTTTTCAATGGCCTTTACCATTAACAGCAACACAAATTCTAGTCATCAATATTCTAATGGATGGACCGCCAGCTGTGGCTTTGGGGGTTGAAAAGAAACACGGTAATGTGATGAATAGGCCCCCCAGACCTGTTGATGAAGGTTTGCCAAATCGAAACGATATTTGGCTGATATTTTATTTGGGTGCAGTAATGGTTGCAGGGTCTTTGTTGGTATTTTTCCTAGCAGGTGGCGGACTAGAGACTTGCAATGGACTTCCTTTGTCTGATGGAACAAATCTACCATTTGATCAAGAGGCTTGTGAGAAAGGTGTGGAAAGTGAAGTTTCAAAATGGGAATCCTATGCAGATGACAAATTTATTCACGCACAAACCATGACATTATCAGTATTCATAATGTTCCAATTGTTTAACGTAATGAATTGTCGTTCGCAAGATGAAAGTATTTTCTCACTTGGAGTATTTTCCAACAAGGCGATAAACATAGCATTTTTGGTTTCATTTGCCTTGTTGTTATTCTTTGTTCAACTGGCTGATTTTACAATCCCATTCACTAGTTTTGAGATAGGCGGCTTACTATCAACTAAAGTACTTTCAATAAATGACTGGGGCATTATAATGGCTGTTGCGGTTTTGGTTGTGGTGATTGAAGAATTCCGAAAATTCATTGTTAATTCCCGAATATTTGCTATTGATAGTCGTCGTTAGAGTATGTACATATATATTTGAAGTATGGCAAAGAGCGTAAGGCATGACTGATTGGACATCTACACCTAATTTAGCGGGTTGTGATGGAAAGTGGGTCGAAAAATTAAGTAACTTATTATCTGGATATGAATGGAGTCAGAATCTCGAGCCGATAGTGAGCAAACTTAGCAATGGCGAACGACTGACCATTTCTGATGGACACGTACTATATTCACACGCAAATTTGAATGAGGTAGGTCAATTGGCGAATCTTGTAAAATTATCTAGGTTTGGTAATAATGTGTTTTTCAATTCTAATGTTCACATAAATCAAACTAACATCTGCGTCTTAGCATGCAGATTCTGCGCATTTAGGCGAAGCAAAAAGCAATCGGACGCATATGAATTGTCCATTCATAATTATTTAGATGAAATTGAGAAGTATTCTACTCTTATAGACGAAGTTCACTCAGTAGGTGGACTCCATCCTGATTGGGATGTTGGTTTTTATGAGGATCTAATCTCATCTGCAAAAGGAAAATATCCGGACATCGCCATAAAAGCTCTAACTGCTGTTGAAATTAAACATCTTTCTAACCAAAGCAACATCTCTTACTCAGAAACACTCATTCGATTGAAAAATGCAGGATTGGATTCACTTCCAGGTGGTGGGGCTGAAATCTTGAACGATGATGTACGAGAAATAATTTGCAACGGTAAAGAGAGTTCCGAAGAATATTTGCAAATACATAGGGAAGCCCATTCCCTCGGGATTCCTTCAAATTCTACTATGCTTTTTGGCACCATCGAGAATATTAATGATAGGCTAATTCACATGGATAGATTGAGAAATTTGGCGGATGAGTACAGTTTATTCCAATGCTTTGTCCCATACCCATTCCTCCCCGACTCGACAAGACTTCCTGAGGCACAGTTAGCAACATCAAATGAAATTCTTAGAACAATTGCTGTTTCAAGGTTGATGCTAGATTCTATTCCCCATATCAAGGCATACAGAATGAATATTGGTGATGAAATCGCAGAACTGGCTTTGAATTATGGTGCAGATGATATAGATGGGACAGTCAGGCAAGAATCAATTATGCATCTGGCAGGAGCGAAATCTAGTTTGAATTATGGCATCTATCAAATGGCAAAATTAGTTACAGATGCCGGTTTTGTCCCCGTAAAAAGAAATACCACTTACACTAAATTTTCATCAGTAAAAGTGGAGCCGCCAAAGCGGGCTAAACGCTTGAAAATGATTCAATAGGTGAATGATAATGATATTAAAAAGCCCAATTCATGAGACAGAAAAATTTGCATCATGGAAATCGACAATTGGAAGAGTCGCTTTCATGAATTGCGACCCCCTATTCCTGCAATTGAGCGAGGATTGGAATGTTTTACCAGCCCCCCCTTCTTGGCTTACAGGTCATTTGCTGAGAAAAGATTGTATTATCGCACCCATTCCTGCCGCTGATTATGCCAAGAACTCTAATGACCTTATTCTTTTACCAGACCTAGGTATATGCTCCAAGGGAGAGGTTGGGAGCGTGTTACTATTTGGTTCCAAACCAATAGAAGAAATGACATCTATTGCCCTTCCTTCTGATTCATCATCATCTGTAGCATTAATGAAATTTATACTAAAACACAAGGATTTGAAACCGGAACTTACTGTCATGGGGCCTGATGTAGAAAAGATGCTTGAGTTTGCTGATGGAGCACTAATAATTGGTGATAGAGCCTTAGATGCTTCACGATTACATCCAGACAAAGTAATATTGGATTTAGGAATGGAATGGCAAAGAATCACAGGCGACCCTATGGTTTTTGGAGTATTTGCTGCTAGGAAAGATACTCCGCATGAAAATATTAAACGGGCTTATTTATCACTACTTGAACAATTAGTTGAATTTGAATCGAATATCTCTCGTAGAGAATTAATTGTGAAACTATCATCAAAAAGTTCAGGCCTTAGTAAAACGAGGCTTGACCAATACTTTGGTGAAGTTTTTAACAGATTAGATGAACAACATATTGTTGGATTGAATAGATTTCTAAAAGATGCATGCGCTCTTAAGAAAGGGGCTGAATTTCTTAAATTCTAATCCTCTTTCTTCACTGAACGTACCTTTCTAACCTTTACAGGGGTGGCAACTTTACGAGTTTTCACATTAGATGCGATCCTTTTCTTTGAAACAATTTGTTGGCCAGGTACATCTAACTTCCCGTCTAGACGTTTTCTTTTAGTAGACATAATTGGGCCTTCAGCATTTCGCTGGATTCTTCCACTACGTCTTTTTACATCATTTTCTTGATTTGAGGTTTCATCATCTAGAGTAAATGCTCTTCTTTCCATTGGTTTTTCATCACCGGGTATGGCTCCGGTGACAAATGCATCCTCTTCATCATCTGAAAGATAATCAGGCACTTCAATTTCTTCTGTCTCGTATTCATTACTCTCAAGATAATTTTCTCTGTTGTTGCCAAATTCAATATTTTCAGTTTCCTCTTCAAATTCATCATCATCTAGAATAACTGAGTTGAGGTTTCTTCTTCGTATTAAAATCCAGGCGGCCAACATTATGATTGTGGTTGTCAAAGCAATTGGCATATAATTTTCAGATATTAAATCAATAGCAAAAGTAGATCTGCCTATTTCTATACTTGTGAAATTCAACACTGGGTCTTGAGAATTGTCACTGTTCCACCACAGGCTGGATAGTATCTCTTTATCAGAGTCTATTTGTTGTAACAATATAGGGTGATTTTCCATTTTGTGAGTTATAGATGATTCTACTACAGATATTTGTGATTTTAGTGAAATAGTCAATGGTAATGTTACATTTGGCTCTACATCAAAACTGGTAGTTAATGCGAATTTTATCTGTTCTTTGTCATAAGTTTTGGTAAATGATAGCCCTGAAATAATTTTACATTGTAATGTTCCGTTATTTACTTGTCCAACTGATAATTCAATAGAGTCTTCTAACTTTTGAATATAATCGTTTTGATCCATGTTGTTACAAAAAGCATTTTCCAACATATCAGTTTCTTCATAACCTATTCTTTGGTCTGCTATGACTCCCCTGCGCGTCAAATTTCTAAACAAATATGTGTCTGTCTGTGACATTGTGTAAACATCATCAACAATCAGTGTATCATCTGTTATCTCTAAACTCATCGACCTGATAGTATCCAAGTCAGGGTCTCTGCTACAAACAGTCGAATTCATGCAATTGAAATCATAATCATCCTCATAGGAATCTCCGTCGTCATCTTTGTCGATTGTATCGGGGACGTTATCTCCGTCCAAATCTGAGCCCATCATTCCATAACCTTCTGGGTATTCTGGGATGCCGTAAATAGCTATGTGATTTGTATCAGTTGCAACATATATTTGCTTTAGTATTCCATTTTCCTCAACCTTAGTAAAATCTAATGATTTGTGCATTAGGTGGGTTATGTGTATAGTTTCGAAAGTTGAACCGTCCAATGCAATTAAAGCAGGATTTGAATCTGATTCTAGTATGTATAGAATATCCTCATCTTCAGACCATTCTATTCCATGGTTAATTCCCAAATCTTTCGATTGTAGTGGAGATCCGGTTATTGAATAAGAATATACATTACCAGTAGTTGTAGATATGGCGAATTTAGCATCCATTTTGCTAAAATCACAACCAGTAATTTCCTCGCTAACATCTATCTGTACATTTGATAGTTCTCCATCAGAGTTCCATAACTGTACTTTTCCATTTTCATCTCCTGTGATGACATAGTTGCCGGTTTTTGAGAATTTTGTGCAAGTCACGTCCGATGTATGAATGCCATTTAGAGTTGTAATTTCATTCATTGTTACTGAATCAAATATTTGGGCGCCATTGTTCATATTTGGTGCGATTATTTTAGTGCCATCAGGTGAATAGTCGATGTTTCCTGGACGGTTATTGCCTCTTGCTTGCGTAGATAATAACTCTAGATTATCAACATCAATTAACCTTAAAGAATCATCTACGGCTTCATTGGCTGACAGACTAGCGGCAAGATATTTTCCGTCAGGAGAAAATTCAATGTAATATATTTCTCGACCAAAATCAAATATTTCAATCAATTCTAGTGTGGTAGTGTTATGAAATTCTATATATGTACTATGCGAACTAGCAATTATGGTTTGATTTTGATTTAATGTCACTGAGTTAGTATGTGCATCAGATTTGTTACTTGTGGTAGCATCTAGGAAATTAATTCCCGAGGAATATGCACTAGAAAGTGGCATGATGAGTACAGCCAACAAGACTACAAGTGTGGTTATGCTTGTTTTGCTCCGCATTTGTATTCATATTGTGCTAAACATTTGACTACTTGAATATAATGCCGAACAAAACCAAAATGAATTGAATTATCACCTATGTTAGTTAATTCAAACGGATGGTTCTTGAAGGACGTTAAATTGGGAGTTCCATGGCCAAACCACTTGAACAAGACGCAAATGGCAACTACATAGTGAGAATTGGCCATTCCCCTGACCCAGATGATGCATTTATGTTTCATGCAATGACTAATGGCAAATTTCCAACACCAGGTTATCATTTTGTTCATGAACTTCAAGACATTGAGACATTAAATCATCGGGCTATGAATCAAGAATTAGAAGTTTCTGCGGTTTCCATTCATGCTTTTCCAGATATAGCAGAACATTACAGTCTTATGAATTGTGGAGCTTCAATGGGTGAAGGTTATGGCCCGATGATTGTGTGTAAGGCAGGTGTGACTGTGGAACAAGCCAAGGAATCTAAAATCGCAGTTCCTGGTTTGAAAACTAGTGCTTATCTTGGATTAAGATTGGCATGGGGGGATGTCGATGTAGAAGTAGTAGCTTTTGATGAAATAATACCCCGTATACTTGATGGAACCTACTTATCAGGTTTAATAATCCATGAAGGACAATTGACTTATGTAGACTATGACCTAGATGTTCTAATTGACATTGGCAAATGGTGGAATAATCGAACAAACAATTTTCCAATGCCTCTAGGCGGTAATGTCGTTAGAAAAGATCTTGGCGCTAAGATGATGGAAGATATTACGAATTATACCAAAATGAGTATCGAATATGCAATCAACAATCCAGATGAAGCATTAGAATTTGCTAAAAAATGGGGCAGAGGTATCGATGATGATACCAACAGAAAATTTGTCACAATGTATGTAAATGACCGAACAATAGATTATCGCGAAGATGGAAGGTCTTCGATAAAACAATTTATTTCCGAAGGTCAAGAAATCGGATTAATTGATTCAAATTTTAATGTGAATGAGATGAAATTTATTGGTGAATAACAATGACGTACAAGCCCAAAGTTAGCCAATATGGTTCAGTAGACCCAGCACCCCCTCTAATTTCGGGTAAAATTTCTGAATGGGAAGCGTCTTTGACTGATTCAGCAGTACCAATGTTTCAAAGAATGAGAAATGTGTTTGCATTGAGAAATGATGGTACTGATGCAGCGTGCATTGCTTTATGTTCAGGTTTTAACTCGCATAGTGCATTATTACGTCACGAAATTGCATATGTCTTGGGTCAAATGCAAAACGAAACGGCAATTCCTACTTTGATTCGTGTCTTAAGCGATGAAAATGAACACGTCATGGTAAGACATGAAGCTGCAGAAGCATTAGGTGCAATAGGCAATTATGCTGTTAAGTCAACTTTAGAGCAATTTGTTAATCACCCGATGCCTGAAATTGCTGAATCTTGTGAGGTAGCAATAGACCTACTTGATTGGTGTAGGAGTAAAGAGTACCAAGAAGTTGATTGTTAGACAAATTCAATAACTACTGAGTGTACGAAGGGTTGGGGAGAAAAATGCCACATGATAATGTACAATTAGCACAAGCACCTAATGGTGAGATTGGGCCTCGTTGTAAAGCGTGTGGAATTCGAATGACATTCGGGGCTGCCATGGTTATTGACAATAATTACTACTGCTGGGAATGCTATGTTGAAGCAACAGGCGCAGAATCAGCTACTAAAATTGTTGAGGCACAGCAACGATTCTGGATGTCAAGTGAGTAACCTCCACCTTTCATTTATGGTGTCAAAATGTTTTCATCTGGTTGGGCTCGCTTTGCGCATCAGTTCACAAATTACTACCGTAATTCATCATTATGGTCTCCACCAAGAACTAGATTTAGGGAGTGGATGTTTATTCCATTCGGCAATACTCCTCCAATAAGGCACAAGGCATTTTCTGATGTTGAAGGAGTGAGACAATTCATTACTCAACGGCCGATGCATTCTTGCTTTTATTCTACTGCATACTGGCATAAACCGTATGAAATGAAGATGGTAGAAAAAGATTGGATTGGTGCAGATTTAATTTTTGATTTAGACGGAGACCACCTACCAGGAGTTACAGACCGCGATTTTCCCGCAATGCTTGAGGTGATACAAGAACAAGCGTTCACTCTATGGAATGATTATTTGGAGCCTGAATTTGGATTCTCTGAAAAGTATTTGCAAGTGACATTTTCTGGCCATAGAGGTTTCCATCTTCACTATCGAGATCCAGCATTATTTCAACTTGATTCAGAAGCAAGAAGGGAGATAGTTTCACACATACGTGGAGAAGATGTCGATGTAAAGAGTAGCATCTCACGTTATCATTTAGGTGATAGAACTGGTTGGGCATCGAGAATAAATCGTGGTATGGAAGAAGTCGTTAGGAAATTACAGTTAATTTCCCGGAAAGAAAAGGGTTACACAAGAATACTTGATGATTTACATGATGGGCTAAAATCACAAGCAAGACGAGAAAATAGAACCAGTTCAAAAGGTAAAACTTCAATACAAAAACTTGGCGATTTACTACTCAATGAACAGAGATCAACAAGGTTACTAGATGGAAACTTCGGAGTTTTAGATAGGTATGAGTCACTATTCCTAGACATTCTGAAAACTGATACTTCAGTGGTTTTATCTAATGCTGGCGAAGCTGATGAAGTTGTAACTATTGATGTCAGAAGACAAATTAGATGGCCAACTTCACTGCATGGAAAGTCTGGATTAAGAGTAACAGAGTTTCCATTGTCCCGATTAGATCGAGATGGATCTGAACCATTTGACCCACTTAGTGAAACAATTGTGTTGCCAAATAGTAATTCATTTTCAGTTCAAATGCTTCAAGAAGATTGTAGATTTAGATTTTTTGAACGTGAATGGGAGCCGAATTTAGGCGATATAATTGAAGTTCCCGAATCAACAGCAACATTCCTGATATTGAAAGGTTGGGCGAAGATAGCCAAATAATTACAATTAACAATGCTTACAATTTTGAGGTTTTTTTCGGTAAGGTTCAATACTATTCAACCCTCCCTCCTGCTTAGGTGAGGTCATGGGGTTTAGGAAGAACAAGAAAAAATCTGGTGCTGAACCTGTAAATTCAGCATTGCCACCAGCACCCTTGCCACCTTTGCCAGGGATGCCATTGCCAGCACCAAATTCACCTGCATTGCCAGACTTGCCAGCACCTGCTGAACTGCCTCCTGCAACACTTCCACCATTGGAAGATATGCCTGCCCCATCACTGCTTAATGCAGCTGAAAATTCATCAACAAAGCAGGAAGATTCGACAGATGAATATGGCGATTTGTGGGCCAAGAAATCAAGCAAACCATTGCCACAAATTTATGGGCACATCGACCGTATCTCATCAGGAGAAGCTGGTTCATTACTTGATAGATATGCTGACCGCTTCGGACATTCATTAGATCGAGACATTATCGTTTTGAGGAAGCAACAGCATGATGAGAAAATCGCAGAAATTAGAAACGCTCCAGTTGTCGAACTTCTTGATGATGAAAATGAAGAACTATCAGATGCAGAACTTCTAGCAAATATTGAGGATGAGATTAGAACTTTAAAACCATCATATCAACAAGCTAAGGCAGATGGTGATGAAGATAAATTAGCAGAATTGAAACCTCAACTTGAATCATTATTGAAAGAGCGTAAACAACTCATGTCCTCAATCTCACAGCCTCAACCAGAGGCACAACCTGTTGCCCAAGCACAACCAGTAGTCGCACAGGAAGCTAATGAAGAGGATGTTTTCGTTACCTTTGTAGGGATAGTTGACGAACTACTAGGTTCAAACCTTCCATCAGAAATCGTTGAAGCATTTGTTGAATCTGACGATTTCGACGTTTACCAAACAGTTGGTAGTGACCCGATTTCAGCAGATGATGATTTAAGATCCTTGTTTTTCGCAATTGTTGACAACCAACTGGGTAATATGAGTGAGGAGTCAATAGAACAGTTCATTTCATCAAGTGATTTTAAAATTTACAGTGCAGTAGGGGAAATGTATCAGTAGGTGATTATATGGGATTATTAGACAAAGCAGGTGGAGCAAATAAAACAGAAGTCAAGCCAAAAGCAAAAGCTAAAGCAGTTGCTAAGGCTAAGCCAGTAGCTAAGGCTAAACCAGTAGCTAAGGCTAAGGCAGTTCCAAAAGCAGCAGCACCAACGCCAGTAGCTGTAGAGCCAGTTGCTAAGCCAGTGAAGCAGAAAAAGGAAAAGAAACCTAGAGCACCTAGGCCCACAGGACTACCAGAAGGGTTTGAACTTTCAAATAAACTAGATAGAACAATGAGTTGGTTTGTCAACTTTGGTTGGAATTTTGGTGTTCTTCTAGCAGCTATTTTCATGATGTTCGGAGATACTGGAACAGTTACGACAACTCTTCTTATTGTTTCAATAGTAATGATAATACTAAATGTGATTGTATTGCCAATCAAGACTGGAAGAAATCTAGGACAATTTGTTGCTCGTATTAAATTTGTCAATTATGCCGGAGAAAAGGCAACTGCTTTCCAAGGAATGCTTTCTAATTCAGTTGGTATTTTAGCTTTATTTGGCTTTATGTTTCTCGTTGTTTCAATCAGTGAAATACAAGAGGGCAATACTGGAGCAGGCCCGATTGTTTGGGTGTCGATAGGCGCCATTTTCGTCATACTATATATCGTAAATTGGCAATTTGCCCGTGCAAGCCAATATAAACAGGGGCTATATGATGTTCTTTTCGGGGCATATCTCGTAAAGCACATACCAAACAAAGATGAAAATGCATCAGGATTTTGGGCTAAGTTTGAGAACATGGGAGATTATGGTGACAAATTTGCTGCAAGAAGAGAGGCAAAGAAAATTGCTAAAGCAGAATCTGAAGAAGAAAACAAATCTCCTGACGAAAATAAAGAATCTGATGATGCCGAGCCAAAAGCTAAGGCAAAGGCTAAGCCAAAGGCAAAAGCTAAGCCAAAAGCAACAAAGAAGTGAAGATCCTCTCTTTTGTGAGAATCATGTTTTTGGCACGTAATAGATGGTCTAGACCATTACTTCTTTTTCTATCAAATATTGCTATTGTAATTGTATTTGTAATGATAGAAATGAATAATGCAAGAATTATTATCTTTCCACTACTGCTATTATTTTTCTATAATTTAGTGATAGAAACATGGGTAGGCCTTGCATTTATTTCACCAGGAAAGAAGAAAAAAAAAGATCTTGTGTCAAAAGGATGGTTTTCACAATTTCATAATTTAGATACCACCATCCACTCAATGTCTCATTTCGATAATAAAGTTAGACCATTGGTAATAATTATCCATGGTTGGCGTAGTGGTGCATCTTCGATGCTAGGTAGAGCAGAGAATTACATAAATTTAGGATTTCATGTTATTATTTTTGAATTGCCAGGGCATGGCAAAAGTGAGTCCGTAAGCAAATGGACAGCTGGCCATGCATCGACTACATTCAATGACTTCTTCGATGATTTAGAGAATAGTTTCGATATGAGATTTGTCGAAGATATATATCTTCATGGACACAGTATGGGAGGATTTGTACTCTTGCGATTTGATAGATTAATATCAAGTACTGATTCAAGAATTAAAGGATACATACTTGAATCGCCAATGACCTGTTACTCCATGATTTTTGAAGAGAGTTTGCGAACTCTAAAAATTCCTAGGTTTGCGAAAAATGTATTTTGGCGCAGATTATCAAAACATTTCAACAAAATAAATCCAAGGATGGCAGACGTGAGTGAATTGATCGATGTGGATACGCCAAATTGGGGTTTGATAAGAAACAATTGTATCGTAATTCAGGCTGAGCATGATGATAGATTAGGATTAGTTCATTATCATAGGCTGATTGAGCATCAGCAAAAAATTCCTAACTATATTTTCGAACATCATCTCGTAGAAGACCTAACACATGCTGGTGCAAGAGAGAACATCAATCGTAATATTCTAATTGAACAGTGGTTAAATAAGGTAAAAAATCATTCGGATTCAGTATAGTCTGCCTGATCTCTTGCTAGCTCCCTCATATCTTCAACCTCGTCTAACTCATCAACAATTTCCTCTCCTAGCAAGGTTTCTAGTACATCTTCCATAGTTACAATCCCAGATGTACCACCAAACTCATCAGCAACAATAGCTATCTGCTGCTTGTTACTTAAGAATAAGTCGAGTGTCGCATCTACTGAACTATTGGTAGATATGGTCATGACATCCTTTGCAAGTTCTGATATTTTGACATCCCACTCATCTCTACTTGCTGCCATAAGTAGTTGTGAACGAATAATAATTCCTTTGATATCGTCTATTGATTCATCATAAATAGGTATTCTAGAAAATCTAATCACTTGATTTTCATCCATTATTTCTCTAATTGTTGAATTCATTTGAAAAGCAGTAAGAACTACTCTAGGAGTCATTACTTCGTTTACTTTGATTTCTCTAAGCCTCAGCAAATTGTGGATGACCGTCTCTTCATCCACCTCAAGGATTCCTTCTTCTTCACCCAAATCAGCAAGAGCTGCTACATCATCACGTGTAACAAGAGATTGCTCGCCTTTTGGTAATATCTTTTTTAACCATTGAATCGGTATGATAAGTAACGACAAGAATATCGTTGTATAGTGAAGAACATATCCTGCGGTTGGAGCGAGTTTTTTCCAGTAAGCAGTCCCGAGCGTCTTTGGAATAATCTCTGACAGAAACAAAACTGCTAGTGTTAGCAACACAGATGCTAGAGTCAATGATTCCTCACCGTACAATTTTTGTACTTCTGAACCAACTCCTGCAGCACCCATTGTATGGGCAATAGTGTTGAGGGTAAGAATTGCAGTCAGAGGTTTAACTGCATCATCATCCTTCAAAGTCCCCCATATTTTGCCAATTTTACTACCTTCCTTTTCCAATACTGCAATATAAGTATGTGGAATTGATAGGACTATGGCTTCTAAAATAGAACAAAGAAAAGATACACCAAGTGCTAGTGTAACATAGAAAATCAGCAATGTGTAATCCATGAAGTTTCGACGGCCCCTAGACGATGCGCTAAATCCTGCGTAGTGTTTCTAGTTATTCAAAATGACGCAAAAAATGGACATTATACTGAAACTCAATAAATAGGCACTCTCGCACTCGTACTGAGGAGATGTTATGCCGCAAGATAACCAACACGTGTTAATTTGTGTTGCCTGGCCATATGCAAATGGTCCTCTTCATCTCGGTCATGTCGCTGGTTGTTACTTACCCCCAGATATTCAGGCAAGATTTGAAAGGGCTATTGGCAATAAGGTGTTAATGGTATCAGGTTCTGACGAACACGGTACACCAATAACAGTGACTGCAGAGCAAGAAGGCGTTAATCCACAAGATATCGTAGACAAATTTCATCAAATCAATATTGATGCTTTACTAAAACTAGGATGTTCTTGGCAACCTAATATCGATTCTAGAGGTGCCGATTTTGGTGGTGCATTGTTTAACAGAACCAGTGATGAGAAACATAAACAACTTGTTCAAGAAAATTTCTTGAAACTATTAGATGCAGGATTTTTTGAACGAAAAACTACTCAGCAATACTACGAACTCAACAACTCCGGCACAGGTAGATTTCTGCCAGATAGATATGTTGAAGGAACTTGTCCTAATTGTGGCTATGAAGATGCCCGAGGCGATCAATGTGATGACTGCGGTGCTACATACGAAGCAATAGAATTGAAGAATCCACGTTCAAAAATGAATCCTGATTCTACAATTGAGGTGAAGGACACAGACCATTTCTTCTATCGTTTAGACTTGTTTCAAAAAGCTCTTGAACAACATTCATCGAGTCAACAAAAAATTTGGAAACCAAATGTACGCGCAATGACAAAGCAATGGCTAGATATGGGTTTAAGGCCAAGAGCGGTAACCAGGGATTTAACTTGGGGGATTCCATTGCCTCTAGAGGGTGATGAATGGTTGGGGAAATGTGTTTATGTATGGTTTGAAGCAGTACAAGGTTACTCTACTTGTGCTCAAATATGGTCCAGCCAACAAGCCGTAGCTTCAAACCACTCCATGGGTTCTAATGCTTGGGAAGCATGGTGGAAAGTCGACAAAAACGGAAATAAACCAAGACATCTCTATTTCTTAGGCAAAGACAATATCCCTTTCCACACAGTTATTTGGCCGGCTTTGATTATGGGATTAAATCATGCAAATGCTGGATTAGATGCCAAAACACCAGTTTCACTACCCGGGCCGGGAGATTTAGCTCTAGAACATAATGTTCCAGCGATGGAATATTTGATGTTAGCGGGTGGCCAATTCTCTAAATCCAGGAAACATGCAGTGTGGTTACCATCTTTTCTTGAACGATTTGATCCAGATACCCTTCGTTATTACCTAAGCATCAATATGCCGGAAAATCATGACACAGACTTTAACTGGCCTGATTTTGTTGAAAAGATAAATTCTGAATTAATCGCTGCATATGGAAACTTTGTCCATAGAATCTTGACTTTAGGTTCCCGATTACCCAATTCTTCCAACGGGCCGTTTGAAAAATTGGAACTACATCAGTATAATATTGACCACAAGGCAAAGTTAGAGCAAATACATAGCGAAATAACTTCATCATTGACTAAACATCGTTTCAAAGAAGCATTACGGTTTGCCATGAAGGCTTCTCAATATGGTAACCAGATTATACAAGCGGCTGCACCATGGAAGTTCTTGTCACTTGAAAATCAACAATCAGATGAAAGTAAGGAATCCCTCGCTACTCTTTCATTTGGCTGGCGAATATGTCGCTACTTATCGATAGTTATGCAACCGTTTATGCCATTTAGTTCACAAAAACTGTGGCATAACCTAGGTCAAGAAGGTAATGTGTCAGAAGTTGATTGGAGAGAGGCAATTAATTGGGAATGTCCAATGACATGGAATGAACACAAGGCTGAACCTTTGTTCAAACGTTTAGATTTATCCGAGATTCTCGAGCACGAGGAGTCCCTTGTCTCAGAAAATAATCAGAAAGAAAATCACAACCATTCAATTAAAGGTGGCAAAAAAGGAGGAAAGAAAATGAGTAAAGCAGCAGAAGGGGTCAAATATCTAGAATTTGATGACTTTATGAAAGTAGAATTAAAAGTAGGAAAGATTACAAATGTAGAAGATCATCCGAATGCAGACAAATTGTATGTAATTCACTTAGACGATGGAAGTGGGGGAAGAACAATTTGTGCAGGAATTAAAGAGTATTATTCTATTGACCAACTAACTGGTATGAATGTTGTTTTCGTTGCAAATTTGAAGCCAAGACCACTTAGAGGTGTAACTTCCGAAGGGATGATGCTAGCAGCTGATGATGGCAAAGGCACGGTTAAATTAGTTACAATTGATGGAGACATTAGTACTGGCTCTACTGTTAGATAATTATAATCTACTTTTGACATTGTGCATAATATCTTTTGATATTGCTCTGCATTCATTGTTAATTCTAACTAAACCTTTACGCATTTCAGCACCATAATCAGACGGTAGACTGTTCAGATTAATTTCAACGTTGAAAAGAGCACCCTTACATCCTGCAGTTGCCAAGAGTGCTGCAACACCCACATCAGAAATAGCGTTAGCGTTTCCATATACAGATAATGGTTTCATAACGTTCAATAAATCAAGGGATAGTAGTGCTGTCTTGTATGGTATCTCCGCCGCCACTAGAGTAGAGGTCCTAATTGTTTCACGCCTAATATTTTTTTCTTCGTCAGTATTTTTTGGAAGTTTAAAAGCTGCCATGACATCATCAAAAGAGTCGCTATCTTCAGTTGCTAATTTTGCAGAATCTGCTATAACTGAATTTGCCAAAGTTAGTGCTGATTTACTTGCTTTCCATCCATCTGACCATTTCTCATTACCAATTGTTAAATTAGCCACCATTGCAACCAAAGATGCAGATTGGCCAAGTGCTATAGCGCTTGCAGTTCCGCCGCCAGGTGTGGGATTTTTTGAAGACAGAGCTTCCTGAAAGTCCTCAATAGTCATCTTATTCCAATCCAAATCAATCACCTCTCAAAGCCCACTCAATTATACGTTTTTTCGGATTAAATTTTTCCAATTCCGAAAGCCCAAGACCTTCAATAGCAGCGTCAACCAATTCGCTTTCTGACGGATTATCTTTATTCGTATACCATCTACCAACTTCTAACATAGAACTCAGTGGCACTAATCCAACCAACTCACTACCTCTTAATTCAACAGAATGATCACTAGCAATAGATTTACAGATTTCAAATGCTTTGTGAATGGGGCATTTATTTACATCAAGGATATTCATAGATACTTGACTTATTGAGTGAGATTCTAGCGTCACCCCCATACCTTGAATTTCTGGTATCATCCCATTGATACGTATTTTTTGACCATTATGTTGCTTTATCAATCTGCCTGAACCCCTTATTATCGAACCAATTTTTTTAGCAACAACTGCATCAACTTCGTCCACATTTACATTGTATGCGATTAGTATATCTCTTGCACCAATAGTAATTCCGCCAGATTTTTTTACTTCTTCAGTCCATTTTCCTGGACCATAATCTGGTAATTTCGTTGCAGTAGAATGAATCTGATCGTTACCACTGAGCCTTGCCTCTAATCCCTCATATTCTCCTTTTCTTAATGTAGATAGCAACTTTCGTTCTGGATGTGTCGCAGCATAACCATAAAGAAATGTACATACATCAAATTGTTGTGAAATTTCTTTTGCTAATCTTTCAGCTAATTTAACACATTCTTCCATAGTATAATCTGATAAAGGTACAAAGGGACATACATCAACAACTCCTAATCTTGGATGTTCTCCTTGATGCTCACTCATATCAATCAATTCGATTGATGAATTTATCAATTGAAATGCAGCATTGTAGACTTCTTCAGGGTGACCTGCAATGGTGACTACTGTCCTATTATAATCTGCATCAGGTTCTACACTTAAAACAGAACAATTTTCAGACTGTGTAATTGAATCAATAATTTTGTCAATTATTTTTTGATTTCTACCTTCGGAAATATTGGGTACACATTCAATGATGGGTTGGACCATGATAATTGGTCTTCAAGACGGACTTTGAAGTTAGTTGTATAAGCCGTCGGGTGAATCCCTTAATCCACCTTTGATTTTCTTTAAGTTTATTCGCTTGATAGATTCAATAAAATCTTCTTGCTTGATGAAACTTCTACCTTGTCGTATAGCAATCATTCCAGCCTCTACGCATGTTGCTTTAATTTCAGCTCCAGAAAATCCATTGGTTTTATCGACAATTGTCTTTACATGAATTTTCTTTGTCGCCATTTTATCAATATTCAACTGGAATATTGCCTTTCTACCAACATCGTCTGGTATTGGTATTTCAATAACCCTGTCGAATCTACCAGGCCGTAATAATGCCTCATCTAGTATGTCTGGTCGATTGGTGGCGGCAATTATTTTGACATTTTCTAATACATCAAAACCATCCAACTCAGCCAATAATTGCATTAATGTTCGTTGAACTTCTCGATCACCACTTGTTGAACCATCTAGCCTCTTAGCACCAATGGCATCAATCTCATCAAGGAATATTATCGATGGAGCCTTTTCTTTGGCCAATGAAAATAATTCTCTAACCATTCTCCCCCCTTCTCCAATGTATTTTTGTGCTAATTCACTACCGACCATGCGAATAAATGTTGCATCCGTATGATTTGCAACTGCCTTTGCCAACAAAGTTTTGCCGCATCCTGGTGGGCCTACCAGTAGAATGCCTTTTGGTGGCTCTACGCCAACTTTCTTGAATAATTCAGGCGAGTTCAATGGTAATTCAATGGCCTCTCTAACTGATTGTTTTTGCTCATCTAGTCCAGCAACAGAATCATATCCAATATCTGGTCTTTCAATCATTTCTGCACCGCTAACCATTGGATCCCAAGCATCATGTAAAACTTCAATGACAGCTAATGTATCTTGATTTAAAGCAACCCTAACTCCTGGTTTCAGGACTTCAGTAGATAGTCTTTGATTCAAAGCCACTTGGAATACGGTACCGTTTGATGAGCGAACAATGCCCCTTTCATGGTCTAGCATATCTTCTAGATGTCCAACGATTAAGGGTGGAGATTTCAAACTGCGCACTTCTTCATCTAGACGGTTTGCTCGCTTTTTGAGCGATCTAATTTCAGATTCCATATTGGCCCTTTCATTAATCAAATCTTGAGTTTGATCTTGTAAGGCTCTAAATTCATCTTCGAGTTGCTTTATCTCTTCATCAGCTGAGGTTTTGATGTCTTTCGACGGCGCCTCTACTTCCCCGACCATGCCAATCAATCCCTCCTAGTGCCTATCATCTATGAACATAACCATAATTCTCTAGTAAATTTCATTTTGATAGTGCTACTGGCTAGACTGGTGAGGCCGTGAGTGAGTGTGAAGTTTGTGGTGCTATGAAAGTTGGCACAAGGTCAGTTTTGATGGGTAAGGCTCAGGTCAATGCTTGTCTAAGATGCGTGGAGAAATTAGGCTTAGGGCCTAAGGAAGTGGCCCCGGGAATAAAAATGTCCAATAGCCGAGCCAATTCTAGTTTCAAGCCAAAAAGGCGCAACAACATAATGACTAAAAGTGAAAAAGAACTAGTTGATGACTTTGCTTCAAGAATCTCTAATGCAAGATCTTCAAAAGGTTGGAATCATGCAGAATTAGGTAAGCGCATGGCAGAAACTGTCAATGTTATCAAATCGGCAGAATCTGGTAAACCGCCAACAGATTCAGTGGTAAAAAAGTTTGAGCGGGTTTTAGGGATTACTTTGATGGAAATTAGTACTCCATCGGAGACCTCCCGTGTAATTAAGAATAATAACAGAGGAATGACTCTTGGAGACTTCTTTAATCAGAACGGTGATTAAATGACCATTCAGGTTCATTCTTTGTGGTTAGCACAAGATGACCCGAAAAAAAATACTGCAGTTATTTCCTCAAAACGTGGGGATATAATCCTCCACAAAAAAATCAATAGTTTACCCAAAAAGGGAATAATCCTTGAACCACTTTGCGGAAAAATTTTCGGCCCTGAAGATCATAGTTTATTGAATCAGGAAAATGGCTCTCTAGTTGGATTAGATTGCTCGTGGAAACAAATCGAATCAAGTGTTGATAAGGTGATGCGCCAAACGAGATTAAAGCCAAGAATGCTACCATTATTTTTGGCAGCAAACCCCGTAAACTGGGGCAAGCCAGGAAAATTAACTACAATCGAGGCTCTCGCCGCAGCGACATATTTGACAGGGAACAAAGAACAAGCATCCAAATTATTGTCAGGTTTTCGATGGGGTGAGAGATTTATTGAATTAAATTATGAACCATTAGAGGAGTATTCTACGGCTGAATCCAGCAGTGAATTAGTTGAGTTGCAATTTGAATTCTTTGATTTAGAACATTTACGGAATGGTGATTAATATTAATTTTCGCAAGATTCCAGTTTCCAAATTTCAAGAAGATTCTCTCAGTATAACTGTAGATTATCTGGCAATTGAATCGGTAATTAATCTATTCTTTAATGGTAAAAAAATCACCTCTCTCCTCGGGTCACCAAATGATGCTAAATTTCTATTGGTAGGGCATTTACTTTCAGAAGGATACCTCAATAATGATCAAATTATGAAAATCAATAACTCCGTGATTATTAAATCTGGGACAAATGGGATAGATGCCTGCATAGATGCTGATTTAGTAATGTCTATTGAGCCAAAGACGACTGGAATTACTACTACTTCATGTGGTGCTTGTAACAGCGAAGGGCTTGATGAATTGGTAAATAATCTACCAATTGTTAGTGCTAAATTTGAGTTTAATGAATCAATTCTATATTCGGGAATGGAATCTATGAAATCATTACAGGATGGTTTCCAAAAAACTGGTGGTATGCACAGCGCAGCTTTGTTGTCAAATGAGGGAGTAATATCATACTTTTCTGAAGACATAGGCCGTCATAACGCCGTCGACAAAGTAATCGGAAAATCATTAGATTCAGGAGTTTCTAGCAGCCATATATTGCTACTTAGTGGTCGTTGTGGTTGGGATATTGTTGCTAAGGCTAGCAGAGCAAATATACCAGTTATTGCCAGTATTGGAGCATGCTCTACTTTAGCGGCAGATTGCGCACGCGCATTGGGTATCAAATTATATTCGTTCGTTAAGAAATCCAGTCATACAATCATAGGATAACAATGTGATTTGTACCAAGTATTGAAAAGCAAAAATCAACACAAACAACTGATTACGATGGTCGACAACAATCGAGGGCTAACTCCAGTTGACCGGAATAAATTGAGACTCACAAAACCAAAATCGACTGCTGCTGGTATTCCAGCAGTTGTTTCCAGCGCCCTTCATTCTTTGAAAAAGATGGGCCCAATTAAAACAATCAAGACCCTAAATATGGTTAATCAGATGGACGGTTTTGATTGTCCAGGCTGCGCATGGCCAGACCCTGAGCACCGTTCTTCATTCGAATTTTGTGAAAACGGCGCTAAAGCCGTTGCAGATGAAGCAATGAAGTCGAATGTTAACAGGGAGTTCTTTGCTAAATATACAGTTGAAGAATTATCGAAGAAAAGCGATTATTGGCTAAATAATCAAGGACGTATTGCTGAGCCAATGTATCTAAAGAAAGGTGGAACGAATTACCAACCGATCTCGTGGCCTGATGCATTCTCAATTATTGCATCTAAACTAAAATCATTGGAATCTCCCAATAATGCAGTTTTTTACACTTCGGGAAGGACTAGTAACGAGGCCGCTTTCCTCTATCAGGCATTTGTCAGAATGTTTGGAACCAATAATTTACCGGATTGTTCCAATATGTGTCATGAATCTAGTGGCAAGGCCCTAGTCTCGACTATTGGCATTGGCAAAGGCACAGTTACGCTTGAAGATTTTAATCACGCAGACACAATATTGGTTATTGGGCAAAACCCAGGCACGAACCATCCTAGAATGCTTACTGCACTAAGGGATGCAAAACTAAATGGTTGTAAAATCATCCACATAAATCCTCTGCCAGAAACGGGTTTAGTTAGGTTCAAACATCCCCAAGACTACATGAAATTAAATTTCAATTCTACTAAATTAGCAGACATTCATGTCCCTATAAAAATTGGAGGTGACGCTGCTTTATTCCAAGCGATAAATAGCCTAATAATTGACAGCAATCGCTTAAATTTCGAATTTATTGATTCGAAAACATCAACTTTTACTGATTATTCAAAATCAGTTGAAGGTGTAAATTGGGAACGGATTTGTAGAGATACTGGATTGCAGCAAAATTTAATCGAACAACTAGCTAATATTTTGGCCAATTCTCAGTCTATAATTTCATGTTGGGCGATGGGATTAACACAACATAGAAACGGCGTCGCAGTCATTCAAGAGGTCGTGAACCTTCACCTTTTAGGCGGTCACATAGGGCGTAAAGGCGCAGGTTTATGTCCAGTAAGGGGCCATTCTAATGTTCAAGGCAATAGAACTGTAGGTATTTGGGAAGCCCCTAGCGACTCATTTACTGAAAAAATGGAATTAGGTCTAAAACATGCAATGCCTAGAAAACATGGACTTGATGTGGTCAATGCTATTAGGGCAATGGAGTCAGGTCAAGCTGATTTCCTATTCTGCCTGGGTGGGAATTTTATTTCAGCAACTCCTGACACAATACGTACATCTGCAGCAGTTTCAAAACTTTCAACAGGAGTTCACGTTTCAACAAAATTAAATCGCAGCCACCTTGTTCAATGTAGTGAAATGATCATTTTACCTTGTTTGGGGCGAACCGAAATAGACATCCAAAAATCAGGGCCCCAATTTGTTACAGTAGAAAATTCAATGGGCATTGTACACAAATCCGAGGGAAGATTGAAACCTGCATCTAGTCACCTAAGAAGTGAACCATGGATTATTGCGGAATTAGCAGCAACTACATTATCTGATTCAACTATTGATTTCCGCCAATTGGTTGACAATTATGACGATATTCGAAGTTTGATTTCTGAATGTATTTCCGGGTTTGAAAATTATAATGAAAGAGTAAGGGAAAATAATGGATTTTACTTACCTAACCCTCCGAAAGATGAGTGTAAATTTAACACTCATACTGGACTTGCTAATTTTTCTATTAACCCTTTACCAAATGTAGACTTATTAGACGATCAATTTGTCATGATGACTATGCGTTCTCATGATCAATATAATACAACAATATATGGCCTGGATGATAGATATCGAGGGATTAAAGGCAATAGGAGAGTTGTACTAATGAATCCTGACGATATGCTCGAATTAGGATTAAAAACTAGGGACATAGTTAACATTTCGAGCCACTTTAACGACTCAGTTAGGAAATCAAATCATTGGATTGTAATCCCATACAAGATTCCAAAAAGGAATATTGCGGCCTATTTCCCAGAGGCCAATGAATTAGTGCCTCTGGATTCAACTGCAGATATCTCAAATACTCCTACCTCAAAGTGGATTATTTGTACCATCAGTGGTCAAAATTCCACACATGAGGAGGAGTGATATTGACAAAGGGTTATGTCGAATTCTTCCTCTCAAATAGCAAATTTCGCAGGTTGTGGGCTGCCTCTGTAATTTCATTGTTAGGTGAATGGTTCAACACAATAGCATTATTTTTTCTAATTCTCGAATACTCGGGATCAGAATTTTTACTGGGAATATTGTTTTCTGTTAGAATGACATTATTTGCTATCACTCAACCAATAAATGGATTGTTAGCCGATAGAATTAGTCGGAAAAAACTAATGCTATGGGCAAATATATTCCAGATATTTCTAGCACTTTCATTTTTATTAGTCGATGGAGAAGAAGATATGTGGTGGCTAATTTCAGTTTCAGGGCTAATGATGCTTCTACACGGCGTTTATGTTACAGCAGAAAGAGCTGCATTACCAAATATTGTTGATGAAGATGACTTAATTACTGCTAATGCAATAGACAGCGCTTCTTGGTCTACAGCTCTCTGTATTGGCGCCATGTTAGGTGGTGTGACTGTTAGTTTATGGGGCACTGAGGTAGCATTCATAATAGACTCATACACTTTCTTATTATCTTCACTGTTATTGATTCCATTAATCTTTGAACAAAAATACGATGCATCGGTTCAGGGGCCAATACTGAAAACTACACTATCTAATATCAAAGTAGGCTGGTCAAGAATTTATAATGATAAGAAATTGCTAAGAATTGTTTTTGCTAAATCATCGTGGAATTTAGCAGGTGCAGGATTAGCTGGAGTGTTCTTAGTTCTAGCTGGTGCAGATCTAACTGGATATGGTGCAGCATTTGGCTTTGGGCTGTTCTTTTTTGCTAGAGGAATTGGTACTGGGATTGGGCCTTTGGCTGCCCGCGCCATATTCAAGGATAAGTCAAAATGGCCTTCAATTATCGGTATTTTAGTCTCAATCTCTGGATTCTTTTACCT